>Ga0233449_1002521_pt1 | contig 14426 bp, 8 predicted proteins | sample SI_124_October20_FD_183012 | JGI IMG/M metagenome (GOLD analysis project Ga0233449, IMG submission 183012) | Seawater microbial communities from Saanich Inlet, British Columbia, Canada - SI_124_October2016_200_MG | ecosystem: Environmental > Aquatic > Marine > Inlet | place: Canada: British... | reverse complement strand
ATTCGGTGCCCAACCTTTTAACTACACCGATGCCATTGATGCTCTTCCTAATGCTATCCACGCCTTTGCTGGTGACGCCTCTGCCAGTGGTGCCGAGGCATTCATCAACAGTTCTGGTCTTTTTGAAACTACTTTGGCCCCTGATTCCGCTGATGCAAGTAATGCAAATGAAAATATTGGTACTGGTTCTGGTCTCTCTGATGCCGGTTCCTTCGTCCTTGCCGAGTCTGCCCTTGACATGCATTGCTGGGGTGAGAACCCTGTTGTCACCGCTAAGCTCCAACTTAACGGCCAAGACCGCTTCTCCGAGCGTGAGGGTTCCTACTTTGACATGGTCCAACCTTTCCAACACCACACACGTGCCCCCGATTCCGGTATCAACGTGTACTCCTTCGCCATGCGCCCCGAGGAGCACCAACCTTCTGGCAGCTGCAACTTCTCCAGAATTGACAACGCTGTCCTTCAACTTGTCCTTTCTTCCGGAACTGTCTCTGGTACTGCCACCGCCAAGGTCCGTGTCTACGCCGTTAATTACAATGTGCTAAGAGTCATGAGTGGCATGGCTGGAGTAGCCTACTCAAACTAGTGGGACGGACATTTATTTTTGGGGGACGGACAATTTTAATTCTATTATTATTTTTCATTAAAAAACTTTAATATTATACAATTTATAATATTAACATCAATTCAATTATTTATTTTCTTTTGCATTTTTTCTTCTTGCTGCTCTTTCCGCCGCTACTTTTTTTTTATATTCTTCATCCCCGTATTTTTCTTTTTGGTTTTGACGTTGTTTTTGTTTTTTTATACAGGCTGCGTTCTTTTTTTCGTCATTCGTTTTTTTATTTTTATTTGTAACTTTATCTCTAACATTATCATTATCCCCTGAAGAAATACATTCAAGATACTCAACCCTCTGTTTAAGTTCAGTATTCTCTCGTTTTAATAACATATTTTCTTCTTCATGTGAAAGAATGGTATTTGTACAATTATTTGATTGAATATTAACATTATATATGGCGATAAACTTATCAAATATATCTTCTACTGAATAATCGCGTTTCATATAATTACACCCTCCGCAACAAGATTTAACATTATCCTCAATATATCCTTTGCTATTATCTATTCTGTCTAACCCATTATGATGGGTTGAACTACACCCTTTGTTACATAAATAACAAGAATTAGATGATATTACATCAAATTCATCTTTTGATAAAACGAAATCAAGACTTTTTTTAACTGCTCTATTTTTATATTGTGTATATTGTGCAGAATTATAATTACAAAATGCATCCGGAAATAACCTACCTTCTATTTTTTCATTAGTAGTCAATATATGTTCAATTCTATCAAGAAATACGCGTTCGCTCAATGAACCCTTCATATAATTACACATTTTGCAACAACTTAGACAATTACTTTCGGTATAACATTCAGTAGAATCTTTACGGTCAATGCCATTAAATCCTCTATCTTGAACAATTCCACAATAATAACAAGGTTGTTTTACAATTTGTTCAAATAATTCTTGTGATAATTCAAAATTTAGATTTTTATCATTTGCCGATATGTTATAAACAGAATATTGTATTTTTATATTTTCAATTTTGTTTTTATTATTAGCCATAACCTTTTCTGGGTTTTGTTCTCGCCAATTCTTTGCAGTTTCGGCATTTCTTTGTAAATATCCTTCTTGGTCATTTTCAAGTTGTCTTTGACGATAGTTCATCTCTTTCATTGCTACTTTTTCTTGATTATTTTCCACCCATTCGTTTTTAATGGCTTTACGTTCAGGGTTTTGTTCGGCGATTCTTGCCAATTCGTTTCGGTGTTCTTTATCGCGTTTTAAATCTTGTACTCTACAACTCTCTCTGCATACAGAACAAGTTTTCGTATTTCCACTTTTTTTACCAATAAAATGTTCTTTATCATATGTTTTACAACAAGTGGTGCACGTTTGTTTATCGGGTTCATTATTAGAGTTTAACGCAGTAGAATTACCACGTCTTGCTTTATCCTTTTCACGGTCCTTTCCCAGACATTTATCACACGCTGATGTAGAATCTATGTTCAATTGAGAGCGACAACCACGAACCATATTTTTACATACTTTTTTACCAGAAGCAACTGTTTCATCAACAAATATATACACCTGATGTTTTCCACAGTATTTGTTTTCGGTAGACCGCTTAAATGAACAGTTATCTTTTGCACATTGCACAATACCGGACTTAGCTGTTATTTTATTAGATTTACTACGGTCATTACAATTAGAACACGTTTTTACACCTTGCGTTAAATAGTAAGCCTTGTTGCAACCAGAACAAATAGACAGATTTTGCAACATATCTTCGGTGTAATCAACCATATAAGAATGGATTTTACAAAAACGTGTGTCCGTTAATGCATTGCGGCGACAACTGTCATTTTTTCGGTCAATAGATAAACACTTTGACATTATAAGTAATAGAACTGTTAGTTATTATACAATTACAAATAACCGTTAAACTGAATCAATTTTTTACATTATATAATTTAAAAAATCGTTAAATAAATATTTAATTTATCGTTTCGTCTTATACCTTTTTCTTGTCTTTTGTTTTCTTTTTCCACCGTGGTTTCCACCCCCAAATATGAAATCTTCTACCGCAGCATCTTCGGGGTCATAATAACCAGTATTATATTCAAATAATAAACTTATAATATCATTATTGTCTGTTACATGGAAAGCAGCGTATCCATCGTCATTTAACTCATCAACATCAGCCCCGAAAGTCAATAACATATCAACTATTTCAAATTGGTCATTTTTAGCAGCGAGTATAAGTGGTGTATCTCCGTCTTTATTTTTTACATTAATGTCAAGTTGTTCTTGATTTCTAGTACTAGCTATTTTTAAAATATTATATAACATATCTATTTCACCTACAGTTATAGCATCAAAAAGTAATTTTTCCAACTCAGTAAATAATAATTCTCTACATATAGGACCGATTGGATCTCTACATGCAGGACAGGTTGTTGCTTCTCGGTGTTGACGACACCACGGTATTAAACAATCTGTATGAAATGTATGACCACATTTTGTAGTAATAGAATTTTCATTTAAAACTTCTGTACATATAGGACATTCTGGTGGTGGAGGTGGTGGGGGTGGTGGAGGTGGTGAATCTGGTTCTGTATTAAAATTTGTACTTAGGACTTGTCCACCACCTCGTTTTGAACGAGTTTTTTTCTTGGATTTTCTCGTCTGTCTTTTTGAACGAGTTTTTCTAAACCTTTTATTGGATTTTTTTGATTTTATATTTTTTCGCGTTGGCATTGATAGTTATATTATATACATAAAAAATTGATTCATCAAATATATAATTAGATAGTTATAATAAAATGGAGTTTACAAGTGTAGAATCAATTGCAACAGAAGTTACGGAAAATGCCGTAACAGAACCAATCGGGGTTACCGTAGAAACAGAAGAAAGTCATATGTATCATATAACGGCTGATTCTAAAAAAAGAACTTATCAACACGAGCATTGGACAAAAGATATTAATGGAAAAAAGGTAACATTATCGGTATATACTTACTTTTATTGGGGTATATTTGAAATAACATTAACAGACAAAGAAAAAGAAGAAATATTAAAAAAGGAATCAATCATATTGAATGATTATAATGTATCGTGTGAGGAAATGGATAGTGCGTGTGAGCAATGGGAAGATATTGAAAATGAAGAAAGTTATACAGAAGAAGAATTACTGAAAATAAACCAGTTTATTTATAGACCAGTTGCGGACGAAGACTATGATAGTGATAAAGATGATGAAGAATATGAATATAATGAAGATGTATTACGAAAGAATGGTTGGCATATGGATGATACTATTTATGGATTAGATACAGGTTGCGAATTAGAATTAATTAGTGTAGAATCAACTGCAACCGAAGTTACAGAAAATGCCGAAACAGAACCAACAGAAGAACCCACTGAAAATGCAGAAACAGAAGAAAGTCATATTTATGAACTAACGGCTGATTATAAAAAATGTACTTATCAAACAGAACAGTGGAATAATGTATTATCAAATGGGAAACGTGTTCGTTTTGAAGTAACAAATTACTTTTATTGGGGCAAATTTGAAATAGAATTAACAGACAAAGAAAAAGAAGAAATATTGAAAAAGGATAGTATTATATTGAATGATCATTCATGTGTTTCAGTTGAGAGCTTAGATAGTGGTTGTGATTATTCAGATGAAATTTGTAATGAAGACAGTTATACAAAAATTGAAAGAAGAGAAATACACCGTCTTCTTTATTTCGATCGGTATCATCAAACATCTTACACGAGTGATTGCGATGACATAGATGAAGATATATTAGAACTAAATGGTTGGTCTATGGACGACACAATTTATGGAATGGATACGGGTTGTGAATTAACATTAATTAGTGATTAAAACTTGAAAAAATAAATATGATAAAAAATAATATAGAATTTTTTTATCATATAAATTATAATGTCAAATTTCGGTATAAATCTATATTATATCACTGTTGCGACAAAACAACATCCTGTTCTTGAAAAGATCGTTGAACGGATAAAAAAACAGAATGAACAGATGATAATTATGGGATTAAAAGAGAACCGAAAGATAGGTTGGGAAGGAACGGCAAATTTCGGGGTGAAATTACGAGAAACAAAGGATTTTTTATTTCAACCGAACATTCGCCCCCAAGATATTGTGTTATTTACAGATGCATATGACGTGGCGTATGGAGGTTCTCAAACAGAAGTAATAAAGAGGTTTATAACATTAGATAAACCAATATTATTTGGTTGTGAATCTCAATGTCATCCAGATGTGAACGAATCATCAAAATATCCGGGTCGTACTATGGAATTTCCCTATTTAAATAGTGGTATGTTTATAGGATATGCATGGGCATTACGTCATTGTTTAATAAATTACGAATACAATGACGCAGACGATGACCAACGATTTTGGACAAAGCAATATTTCAAACATCCATTGTTATTTGGATTAGACCACGAGAACCTATTATTTTTGAATACAGAAGATATGAATTGGGACGAATTTACATGGAAAAATCAAACAGCTACTTATAAAAACCGAAACCCACTATTTGTTCATATAAATGGACCAGATAAAAGCAAGATAAATGAATTATTGTAATAGGTTCTCTGGTATAGCATTCGTGTAATATATATTATAAAAACAAGATAAACATAATGTTGTATAATTTGTATATAAAGACAAGAACATTATATAATGTTTACAACTACTTCTACAACTGATAAAGAACCAAAGCAAAAAAATAATGATAAATCAAATACTGATGTAAATGATAAACCTGATGGAGATAAAACAGATGAATCTGTTGATAATATTGATAGTATGCTTGATATGGAAAGACAGCGAAATAAGTGTGATAATTGGATAAAACTGGATAAAACCGCAAAACTACAACGTCTCCATTTATTTGCAGAAACATATGGAAAGCAACATTCAATGCCAACGAAAGATATAAAACTATTAAAGAATTTTTTCAATAGTTGTTTGGATAAGAATAAGTTATCCAAGAGCAAAGATGTTGCATATAATAAGGAAGAAATGAAAATTATATCAATTCCAGCATTACATTTTAATCAATTAACCCATAATTTTACATTAAAAATAATGGATACAAAGCGCGTATCAACATTAAAGTCACTTACACCCAAACGGATTGTGTCAGATAATAATGAAAAAATATCAAATGAAAAAATATCAAGTAAGACAACTGAAAATTAAACCGATAAATATATTTTGTTGTAAAGGTATAGATATAATAATATAATATATATAGATAATGGAAAATACTGATTCTGAGTTTTTCCCCGAAACTGATTCGAATTCTACACAATCATTCGAATCAATTCAAATGATTCGTATTGAGAGTATAGATGAAATCACAATAGAATCAACTTGTCCAATATATACTGAATCTGAAAGTGATAATGGTATTGATAGTGAAATAAGTAGTTTGGAAGATGATGAAGATGAAGATGAAGATGAAGAAATAATAACAGAAGAGGATTTTACCGAATTAACAACAACAGCATATGACATAATGGAAGAATATATAAAACAAAACATATTATCATTATCTTCTCCCAAATTTTATATTGGTATGATTATGCATACAACAGAAGTGCTATATATAGATGTTCTGTATTCATCTAATATAGATGATGATATGATTGAAAATTACGAGGAATTATTGTTTGAGGAGATAAAAATCTTCACCGAAAAGACAGCAGATGTATTTTTAGATATTTGTGATATACCACGACGTTCATGGGTACAACAAGAACACGAGATGAATAATATGACAGAAAATGACATATTTATTATGGCAGAAAAGATTGCCGTATTACAATGTATGCCTCAACCAGAACAAAAAACTACTGAATGGTATACATTTCGTTATAATTTGATAACCGCGAGTAATTTATGGAAAGTATTTGGTACAAAGTCACAGATGAATAATTTAATATATGAAAAATGTAAACCATTAGATGCATCTGTTCATATACGAAATAATACATATACAGAGGGTGCAATGCATTGGGGTGTAAAATACGAACCAGTAACTGTTCAAATATATGAGGATATGTTTGACACAAAAGTGGGTGAGTTTGGTTGTATTCCTCATTCAACATATTCATATATTGGAGCATCTCCCGATGGAATTAATATTGCTTCAGATAATAAACGGTTTGGTCGCATGTTAGAAATAAAGAATATAGTAAATCGTGATATTACAGGTATTCCAAAGGAGGAATATTGGATACAAACCCAGATACAGATGGAAACCTGTGACTTGGACGAATGTGATTTTGTTGAAACTCGGTTTAAAGAATATGATACTGAAGACAAATTTTATATAGATACTCTGCCCAAATATCGTGGAATAATATTGCATTTTATTGAAAGACCTCCTTCTGTAATCAATGAAGAAACACAATTATCTAATATCCCTTATTATGTGTACATGCCATTAGATATTCCATTACAAAAAGGTGATATTAATAAATGGATAGATATACAAAAAAAAAATATGTATGTAGATAATCGTGTATTATTTTCTGTAAAATACTGGTATTTGGATGAAATATCATGTGTATTTATTCCAAGAAATCGTATGTGGTTTTCTAATGCAGTTTCTCATATTCAACATGTGTGGGATACGATTGTAAAAGAACGGATAGAGGGATATGAACACAGAGCGGGTAAAAAACGACAAGTGACAGACCGGTCTATGTCAATCGTTAGTGAAGATGGTATTCCAATGACAGTGTTTTCTAAAGTAGATAATCCTGTTTGTTTAATTAAATTAGATGATGATGGAAACGTTTTATAAAATATATCAAAATATTGATGTTGATATATTTACAATAATATTTATTTCTTACTGCGTTTTTGAGTTTTTCTTGTAGATTTACTCTTAGGATTTTTTGCTTTTCTGCAAAAAGTTCTCTTTTTACCAGATGCAACCTTGCACCCACGAACTTTATTACATTTGTTAGGGTTTCCTACGCGTTTACCTTTGCAAAGAGATTTTCCAGGCATTATAATGTATAAATAGAAAATAACAGTTGTGATAAAAATAAATAAAAACAATATAGATATTTATTTGGTATTATATTATACAAAATTATACAGTATGAGTAAGGAAAATATACTAAATGATGATGAAATGTATGTTACAAAACGCAATGGTAAACAAGAAATAGTTTCATTTGATAAAATTTTAACACGAATAAAAAAAATAGGGAAGGAAGCGAATATTAAACTCAATTATACTTCACTTGTTATGAAAGTTATTGACCAATTATATTCAGGAATTTCTACAACCAAAATTGATGAATTATCTGCAGAACAATGTGCTTCTATGTCAAGTATTCATCCTGATTATAATATCTTGGCTGGAAGAATTACTGTTTCTAACCATCATAAAAATACAGATTCTTCTTTTACAACTGTAATGCGAAAATTATATGAATATCGCGACAATCATAATAAACACTGTCCATTGATAACCCACGATTTTTTTAATATTGTTTCTACCAATAGTGATGAATTTGATTCTATGTGTGATTATGAACGCGATTATTTTATTGAATATTTTGGGTGTAAGACATTAGAACGTGCTTATTTGATGCAAGTAGACAAGGTGATTGTTGAACGACCGCAACATATGTGGCTTCGGGTAGCTATTGGGATACATGGCGATGATATTGTGCGAATTCGCGAGACATATGACCTCATGTCACATAAATTATTTACACATGCTACACCCACTCTTTTTAATGCTGGAACACCACACCCACAATTATCCTCTTGTTTTTTATTAGCTATGGAAAATGATAGCATTAGTGGTATTTATAATACACTTCGGGATTGTGCAATGATTTCCAAATGGGCTGGAGGTATTGGGTTACATATTCATAATATTCGTGCATCGGGTAGTCATATCCGTGGAACAAATGGCTCATCTAATGGTATCGTTCCTATGTTGAAAGTTTTTAATAATACTGCAAAATATGTCGATCAGTGTTTAGACCCAGAAACAATAGTATATACAAAGCAAGGGGCCAAACCAATTAAAAATATTGTAATAGGTGATAAAGTTGTTGCCGATGATGGTAATTATTATAAGATTGGTAAAATATTAGATAATGAATATTATGGCGATTTGTATATATTAGATGTTAAACATACACTTACTCCAATAAAATTAACAGATATGCACCCATTGTGGGTTATTCAAAATAATATATATTATCAAAGAAGCTTTAACGATATAATTAATCAACTTGACCGTAATTTATTAGTCCCTGAATTTATTGAAGTAAAAAAGATTGATAAAAATGATTTTATCGGGTTTCCTATACCAAAATATGAAAAAGATATTGGACAATATACTGAAGATGATTGTCGTTTTTATGGTATTATGCTTGGAGATGGAAATATATCAAGTGTTAATAATTTGGCGTATGTTGCTTTAAATAAAGATACAAAGAAAGACACTATAGATTTTGTAGAAAACTATTTAACTAAAATGAATATACATATAACATACACATATGTACATGATAAATATGTAAGATTAACATGGACCCGAACAAATATGTTTAAATTTACATATGAAATGTTATATGATGCAAATAAAGAAAAATATGTAATACCAAATATGTTACATTTACCAAAACCAAAAATATTAAATATAATAAAAGGAGTATTAGAAACCGATGGTAAAGTCAAAGATTATCAAATTGTATTAGAAATCACATCATTGAGTATTGTAGAAAGTATTAGATATATGTTATTACGGTTAGGCATTTTAACATCAGGGTCTGTCCGTGATAGAAGAAATGAAAGCCATATAACAAAATATAACTCTTTAATACGGAATACAAAGATTTCTTACATATTAATTGTTCCAAAGAAACAAATTATATGCGATTTATTCAAACATAAAAATTTAACCACCAGTGGGTCATTTACATTCTTTGAATATAAAGGATATTTATTTAGTATTGTAAATAGCAACAAATGTATAAGAAATTATTCGGGACGGGTAATTGACATAGAGGTAGATAATGACTATCACCATAATTTTTTGACACATAGTGGGCTTGTAAAAAATGGTGGCGGAAAACGAAATGGTAGCTTTGCGATTTATTTAGAACCCTGGCATGCAGACATTGAACACTTTTTGCAAATGAGAAAAAATCACGGGGATGAAGAAATGAAGGCACGTGATTTATTCTATGCATTGTGGATTCCCGATTTATTTATGGAACGTGTCAAAGCTGACGGTAATTGGACATTGATGTGTCCAGATGAATGTCCAGGACTTGCTGATGTTCACAACAAAGACTTTGTAACCTTATATGAGTCATATGAACAAGCAGGGCGGGGTAAAAAAACCATGAAAGCACGCAATTTGTGGTTTCAAGTTTTGGACGCACAAATGGAAACGGGAACACCCTATTTGTGTTATAAAGATTCTGCAAACCGCAAATCCAATCAACAAAACTTGGGAACAATCAAATCCTCCAATTTATGTGTTGCACCCGAAACGGTTATCTTGACAGATACTGGACCTGTTGAAATACAAACATTAAAAGACCAAGATGTAAATGTGTGGAATGGTCAAGAATTCAGTAAGGTAACTGTATATCAAACTGGTACAAATCAGGAATTGATTTCCGTTGAAACTGACGATGGGGCTATTTTGCGGTGTACTCCATATCATCGGTTTTTCGTACATAGTGAGGATGGACTTTATATTGATTTACGTGAAGCCAAAGAATTAAAACAAGGCGACAAGTTAATGGAGTGCAACTTTCCATTTGTACCTGCTTGTATGACCGAGTTTACATACTTTTATGAAAAAGCTCTTGTTTCTTTTGCTAACGATACTATTCAAATTTATTCACATACGATTGAAGACCTTCACCGACAAAAATGTGTTTTACAGGGTTGTGGAATCAATGTACCTATTTTCCGGACAAAGGGTTCTATTAAAAAATCTTATATTGAAATTTCTATTGAAAATATTCATATTTTAAAGAAAAATGGGTTTTCACCTAATAACAATAATTTTCTAATAAATACACCCACTGAAATACAAGACAACCCACAACCTACCTTTGTTAAAATCAAACATGTTGTTAATTTCCTGAGAACAGATGATACCTATTGTTTTACTGAACCGAAACGTAATGCTGGTATTTTTAATGGAATGTTAACATCACAATGTAGTGAAATTATTGAATATTCTAACGAAGAAGAATCCGCTGTATGCAATTTGGCAAGTATTGCATTGCCTGCATTTGTTAAATCTAACGATGACGGCATAATGTCTTTTGATTATAACAAATTGCACACAGTCGCGAAAGTTGTTACATATAATTTGAACCGCGTTATTGATGTTAATTATTATCCCACAGAAAAAACCAAACGAAGCAACATGCGACATCGCCCCATCGGGATTGGTGTACAAGGCTTGGCTGATGTTTTTATGCAGATGGGGTTACCTTTTTCTGCAGACAAATCTAAACTAATTAATCGGGATATTTTTGAAACTATTTATCACGCTGCATTAGAACAAAGCTGTGAAATCGCAGAAGAAAGATATTTACTATTAGAACCATTGGCAATGTATGATGATTTTAGTGACAGATTATCTGTTTATGAAGATGTTGAATTACGTAGGCATATAAACTCATATGAAGAACAATTGCTTCATACATCATATCGTGGTGCTTATTCCAGTTTTAAAGGGTCACCCGCGTCGCGAGGAGAATTACAGTTTGATTTATGGGGTGTTGAACCCAGTGACCGATATGATTGGACCGCCCTGAAATCCCGAATTCGTGAACGCGGAATACGTAACTCATTGTTATTGGCACCTATGCCTACTGCATCTACCTCACAAATATTGGGATACAATGAATGCATTGAACCTATTACAAGTAATATTTACAATCGTCGTACCATTGCGGGTGAATTTATTTTAGCGAATAAATATTTGATGCAAGATTTGTTGAAATTGGATTTGTGGAATGAGAAAATGAAGAACAATATTATTGCTAATAATGGTTCTATCCAGCATTTAGAACAAATACCTGTTGAAATTCGTGAAAAATACCGAACTGTTTGGGAAATCCCTATGCGACAATTGATTGATATGGCTGCCGACCGTGGAGCGTTTGTGTGCCAAAGCCAGAGTTTGAATTTGTGGCTGGAAGACCCGAATTATTCTAATTTAACGTCTATGCATTTTTATTCTTGGTCAAAAGGATTGAAAACTGGAATTTATTATTTACGACGTAGAGCAAGACATCAAGCACAACAATTTACTATTGAACCCGAGAAAAAAGATTTAGGAGGGAAAATGGAAGAAGGTATTGAAGATGAAATCTGTGAAATGTGTTCTGCATAAAATATATGGTTAATATATAACATTTACATGTCTGGTATTGTAGAATTTATAACAGGAACTAAGTTTGAGAATGCAAAAAAAGATATAAAAAAAGAAGGTCAAACTGCAGAAGATATTCTTACAGATATTACTGACATAGAAGAACTTCAAAAAATACCTGATGCTATTCTTATTGATAAAAATTTTTTAGATTTAGAAGAATATAACAAACTTGACAGAAATAATAAAAAACAATTATATAGATTAGGACACTTATCTAAAGCAAAATCTGTGCATGCAGAATGCGATATGAATGACTTGGTTAAAGCAATGGACGCATTTAATATTGGATTAAATCAAAATTGTGATGGCGGTAAAAAGAAGAAACATGGTGGAGGAGGCGATGAACCAAGACCACCATCACCACCAGAAGAATCAGAAACAGAATCAACAGCAACAGCAACACTACCACCACCACCACCAGAATCAGAAACAGAACCAGAATCAGAATCAGAAACAGAACCAGAATCAACAGTACCAGAAGAATCAGAAACAGTTATGGTAAACCCCGGCGATGATGTTGAAAAAACATTTAAAGAAATAGGTAGTAAATCAGCAGAAATTACTGGTTTATTACGTTCAAATATAGAAAATTTAAATACAAATTTGTCTACAAAAATGCACGAGTTTAATAATTTAACTGATATGATTAAAGGTAAATCTGTAGTTTGTCTTCAATCATTAGCAATGTCTTTGTTTGGTTATGAATTAGATAAAGTTGCATCTGCTGCTGGAACAATGGCATTAGGGGCAGCTATTGCGAGTATGCCAAGTTATCCAAATGAAGTTGGTGATATTATTTTTACTGTATTTAAATATTCCACACTTTCAGTTAAATATTTTATTAAATTGTATATAACATATATTATTGGTGCATTAGCAAAATCTGGATTAAAATCGGGAACAGAACAATTTAACAGTTTTATGGGTAATGCAAAACATAAATTATTACAAATTGCAACTGCTGCCAGTGTAGATATTGCAGAAGTGCAAAACCTTTTAAAAGAGTATATACCTACGGTAATTACAAATGAAATAAAAAAACAAAATATGACAGAATTAATGACAGCTGTTCAAAAAGGGTTGCAAGAGTCAGTAGAGGACCGTAATAGAAAAATAAGTAATGTGAATTTTCAAACTCAAAAAAGTTTTCCAGAAATACCAGACCAAGTGAAAGAAAATATCACAGATGTTCCAACAACGGTAGGTGAATTAAGTGCAGTCAGCTTGGATAAAATGATAGAAACAGACGGTTTAGATGAGGATATTAAAGAAGGATTAGTAAAGAAATATGAAAAAATTACTGGAAAGAAACGTATTAAAGATGATGAAGAATCACTATTAGAAACGGATGAACAAGAACAACCACCTTTAAAAAAACGAATAGGTGACCATTCACCACAAGAAAAAATATCACCTTCACCACAAGAAAAAATATCAGGAGGAAAGAAGCAACGTACCCGAAAGCAAAAAAAGCAGTCCAAAAAGCAAAAGAAACATTCAAAGAATAAGTCCAAGAAACAAAAGAAAAATAGAACAAAGAAAACCCGCGGAAAAAAACATTAAAACAGTATATACAAGATTTTTATGAATTGATATAAGCAAACCATTTCTTATATCAATATTTTTATTTTAGTGTCGTATCTGCACTTGCGACCAAAGTGTAGTATCATCGTATCCGTGTCGCATTTTCAAATAGCAGCGTAAACAGGTCAACACATCAATCATAGAATTGTGCAATCCTTCAACTGTTCCTCCGTCAAATAGTTTCGCATACAATTCGTTCAACTTTGGCCATTTCTTGGAGGGTGGGCGTCCAGGCATCTTGGATTCCATCAAGATATTACACATATCGGTTCCCTTACGCATGGTGCAATACCTCTCAATGCCTTGCACTTTCTCATACATCGGGTTAAAGGTCATAAAACAATAAGGTGCTTTTTCCATGATAGCAGGACGGTTACGTTCAAGTTCAACTAAAATCATTTTCTCGTCAAAGTCCATGTTATGTGCGACAAGCCCTTCGCAAAACATGTATGCCTCATAGAACTGTTCCAAGACCTCCACAATAGGTTTGCCTTCATTTTTACATTTTTCCTTTGTAATACCTGTTAAATTAGAAACAAACTCACTGATTACCACGTCATCTGGAATATCAATGTAAGCATCATATTTACGAAGGACTTGCTTTTCTGCCAAATCGTAAATGGCAAAACTAAGTTGCAGAATATGGGGATATGCCGTAATTGGCAGAGCGGTGGTGGTGCCGCGACGACTGTTCGGCAAAAGTCCTGTTGATTCTACGTCAAACACCAAGAACCGACGGCGATATGTCGGTGGAGGGACGGAAAACGAGAGTACA
>Ga0233449_1002519_pt1 | contig 14443 bp, 14 predicted proteins | sample SI_124_October20_FD_183012 | JGI IMG/M metagenome (GOLD analysis project Ga0233449, IMG submission 183012) | Seawater microbial communities from Saanich Inlet, British Columbia, Canada - SI_124_October2016_200_MG | ecosystem: Environmental > Aquatic > Marine > Inlet | place: Canada: British... | reverse complement strand
TGAAGCGGTGGACGATATCCTTGATGGCAAGGTCGAGGTCAAGGAACTGATCGCTGACGCAGGTACGCTGGTTTTTTTCAGGGGACGCAACGCCATCCACAGGGTCACCCCCAACGAAGGTGATCGCACTCGCATGCTGGCGGTACTGGCCTACAATTCCGAACCAGGTGTTGCCCTGTCAGAAGAAGCTCGCATGACGTTCTACGGCCGGACGGGCTGATGGCCAGATTATTCGTCTGGATCGCCCAGTAAGTTGTTGTCATGCCCCAGCGCCGGTGGGCCACGACGGATCGGCAAGGCCTTGTTGCCAAGTCGAATGGTTGGGCCAACAGTTTGTGTTTTCTGGCCATTCCCCAATGTCAGGGGCTGGACCAGGTTCATGGCCACGGTCTGTTCATCTTCCAGGGCTTCCTGGTAATTATTGATCAGGACAGCTGGCACCCCTTCTGCACTGAACGCAGCGACCCAATGTTCGGCAGGCCGGGTCACAAAAACAGCCTCCAGGCGTTCCAGCAATGCTGCCTGATTGCTCGCCCGGTCGCTGTTGGTTTTGAACAATGGATCCTGCAACAGTTCGGGTAGATCAACGACTGCACAGACCTTTTGCCAAAGGTTATCGTTGCCCGCAGCCATCACGAAGGGCCGATCCGCAGACCTGAAACCCTGGTAGGGTGCATTTCGGGGATGGGCGGACCCAAGCGCCCTGGGCAGTTTGCCGGACCCGAACCATTCACTGGTTTGCAAGGCGGCAACCCCCAGCGATGACGCCAGCATGGAAATATCAACCACACTGCCCTTGCCTGTCACCCGGGCCTTCATCAGAGCCGCGAGGCAAGCCGTCGTTGCATAAAGACCCGAGGCCATATCCGACATCGGCACCCCGGCCTTGACCGGCGCGCCATCCGGCTCACCCGTGACACTCATAATCCCGGATACAGCCTGAATGGTAACATCAAATCCACCTTGCGTGGCGCGGGGTCCACTTTGGCCGAAGGCAGAAATCGAGCAATAAACAAGTGCCGGATTACGGGTCATGGCTTCTTCCGGCCCCAGACCCAGACGGGCCATAACGCCAGGCCGGTTATTTTCCAGCAGAATGTCCGCGCCTTCGATCAACGTCAGTACCTTGTCGCGCTCAACCGGATCTTTCAGGTTTGCCGATATCGAATATTTGTTGCGATTGAGCGAGGCAAAGTTTTCACTGTATCCCTCATTGATTGGCGGCCACTGACGCATACCGTCACCGGCAGGGCTTTCAATCTTGATGACCTCGGCCCCGAGATCAGCCAGGGTCATGGCCGCAAAGGGACCTGCCGCAATATGGCAAAATTCCAACACCCGCACACCTTTGAGGGGGAGTTCGTCTTCCGGCAGGAAATCTGTCGCCAGGTTGTCGTCGGTCATGTCACCTACAGCCTCTTCAATATCATCTGTTGCCAGGATAAGGCAGACCGCAGGGCAAGGGTATCCCGCTGTCTAAATTCTCTCGGTTGGCTCCTGCAACTGTGATATGGCCTCAATCTCGGCAAGCGTAAATCTGGGCGTGATATGTTGAGGGCAATTCCAGTCCGCAGCTTCAACGGTCAGGATCACCGCCCGTTCAACCCGGGCACGATAGTCTGGCAATTCCAACTGAGCCAATAATTCAGGCTCCTCTTCCGCATGCACAATACGAGCCCTGGCCCAGATCTTGAGCCGACGACGATTGGCGTAATCCATCAGGATCAACGCAACCTTGTCATTTGCCGACATATTGCCGACGCTGAGATACTGGATATTTCCGCGAAAATCCGCATAGCCGATTGTCCGGGCATCCAGAACTTTCAGGAACCCGGCTGGCCCGCCGCGAAACTGGACATAGGGCCAACCTTCTTCATTGACAGTTGCCTGATAAAAACCATCCCGCGCCTGAATGAACTGTGCCTCGGCTTCTCCCAGTGGATCACCTTCTTCGGCAATGCCTTCAAAGCGTTGGTTTGACGCACGGCTGCCGTATCGTTCCTGGGCTGCAACAACAGAGGGCGTAAAAGTTATTTCGGCAAATTTTCGAGGCATGATCAGGACTTTCCAGCAATATTTCAACGGAACCGGTTCATTTTGAAGCCGGAGAAACATATCTAGATTATTTCAATATTTTTGATAATATCGTAACTTATCAACTTACTATTTCATATATTGGAATAATTAAATGGATCGCTTTCAAGCCCTTCAGGTCTTTATCAAGGTTGCCGACCACGGTGGATTTGCGGCGGCGGCACGTGAGCTGGGTCTCTCACCACCGGGGGTGACACGGGCCATCGCCGGGCTGGAGGCGCGTCTTGCCAGTCCGCTGTTTGTGCGCACAACACGGTCGGTGCGCCTGACCGGAACAGGAGAGCGTTTTCTGGATGATGCCCGCCGTATCCTGACTGACCTGATCGAAGCCGAGGAAGGTGCCGTTGGATCACACGCCGCACCTCGTGGAGACTTGCGCCTGACTGCCCCCGTCCTGTTCGGACGATTGTATGTGGCCCCTTTGCTAGGTGAATTTCTCGATCAATATGACGGCGTAAATGCCGAGACAATATTTGTCGACCGTGTCGTCAACATCATGGAAGAAGGCATGGATGTTGCCGTCCGTATCGGGGAATTACCGGATTCTTCCTTGTCAGCGATCCGGGTCGGTACTGTTCGGCGGGTAATGTTTGCCTCACCTGATTATTTGCAGGAATACGGCACACCTGAGCACCCGACAGACCTGACGCAACATCGCCTGATCCACTCCCTGGCCATCGCCACAAGCGGCAACTGGGTCTTTCAGGAAAATGGCAAACAGATATCAGTAAAAGTGCCGCAGCGGCTGCGCATGAATACAAATGATGCGGTTATCGAACTGGCGGCAGGTGGCTGGGGTCTGTCGCGCCTGATGTCTTATCAGGTCGCACCTTACCTGCCCGATAAACAATTACAGCTGGTGTTGGAAGATTTTGAAACAGCGCCCCTGCCCATTCACATTGTGCACGGACAAGGCCGCAGGGCCTCTGCAAAAGTCAGGTCATTTGTGGATTTCATGGTCGAGCGGCTTCGCGCCAACAAAGCCCTGAACCCAGAGAGTTGAAGACCCTTTAGTAAATCATCTCGTCTTCGCCCTTGGCGTCGGCGATGACGATTTCGCCACTGGTGGCCAGTTCCTTGGCTTTTGTGACCATGCCCATCTGGGCTTCGTCGACTTCCGAAAGGCGAACCGGACCCATATTCTCCATATCTTCACGCAGGATCTTGCCCTGACGTTCGGACATATTGCTGAAGAACATGTCCTTGATATCGTCTGACGCACCTTTCAGGGCGATTGCCAGCTTGGCTTTTTCGATATGACGCAACAGGGTCTGAATACCGTTGGCATCCAGTTTGCTCAGATCGTCGAAGGTAAACATCAGTGAGCGAATTTTTTCAGCTGAATCGCGACTGCGTTCTTCCAGCGAATTCATGAAGCGCTCTTCCGAGGCACGATCAAGATTGTTGAAGATATCCGCCATGACTTCATGACTGTCGCGCTGGTTGGTGCGGGCCAGGTTGCTCATGAATTCCTGACGCAGGGTTTGCTCAACCCCTTCGAGGATTTCCTTGCGCACAACTTCCATGCTCAGCATCCGCATGATGACTTCGGCGGAGAATTCATCGGGCAAGGCGACCAATACAGAAGCAGCCTGTTCGGCTTTCAACTTGCCCAGCACCACGGCAACGGTTTGTGGATATTCGTTTTTGAGATAACTGGCCAGAACGTCTTCGTTCACGTTGCCAAGTTTATCCCACATCGTACGACCGGCAGGACCACGAATATCTTCCATGATGGAAGAAACCTGATCCTTGGTCAGTGTCTTGCTCAGCAGGCGTTCCGTACTTTGCAGGGAGCCCACCAGCGAGCCGGTACCGGAAAGCTGGGCCGCAAAATCCTGAAACAGACGTTCAACAACATTGGCATCAATAGCACCCAGATTGGCCATGGCCTGGGAGAGTTCCTTGATCTCTTCCTCGTCCATCATGCCAAACATGCGCGCTGAACGATCTTCGCCAATGGCCAACATCATAATCGCGGCCTTTTGCGGGCCACTAATATTTTTCAGGGCGTCTTTACCAGGCGCTTTTGCCATGCTTTTTATTCCTGCCTAGAGCGATATCGGTTTTAACCGTTTCGCCTCGTCTCATATCTTCGTTGCTTTGCAACGTGTCACAGTCCTCAGGTGTTTCAACTAAAGTTGATAACACTCTAATCGGGCCAGCCAACCCGGATCGCAACAACCAGGTTGTTCCCGTGACATCACATAAAAGCCTTAACGGCGCGACGTCACGGAGAAAATTGACCAATTATAGTACCCGGATCGGGCCACCATAAAGAATAATCTGACAAATATGAGGCCAACAGGGTTAACAAATCACTTATTTCAGGTGATTAGCGCATTTCCGGGTTTCACGGAAACCAATTGCCTCAAACTCGCAATCGCCCTGATGTTGATCAGGCAGCCATGCCGGTTGTCCGCCGTGAGCGATTAGGCCGACGACGACGCTGGCCAGCGGGGCGTTCACTTGACGGACGCTGACCGCCATTTTGACCCGATTTTTGACCAGGCTTGGGCGCGGTCCGTTTTTTCTGTTGCCCTCTGCCAGAGCCACGACCACCAGGTGCCGGAGGTTTTGCCGTGGACGTCTCGACATCAGCGGCGTGATAAGGATGATCTTCCATGACGGTCACAGTTTGACGAATGGTTTTTTCGATATCGCGCAAGTAACCGCGTTCCTCATGATCACAGAAGGAGATGGCGATACCATCGGCACCTGCACGGGCTGTGCGACCAATGCGGTGAACATAACTTTCAGGCTCGTTCGGCAATTCGAAATTGATCACGTGCGTTACGCCATCAACATCAATGCCGCGCGCGGCAATATCGGTTGCAACCAACACCCGGATGCTGCCCTTTTTGAAACCGTCCAAAGCTCTTTGGCGTGCGTTCTGGGCTTTGTTGCCATGGATCGCATCAGCAGTGATGCCCATATCAACAAGGTGCTTTGCGACCCGATTAGCCCGGTGTTTGGTGCGGGTGAAAACCAGCACGCGTTCAATTGAGCTGTCTTTCAACAGATTGCCAAGCAGGTTTCGTTTGTTGTCTTTGGAGACGTACAAAACCTGCTGTTCAACTTTTTCAGCGGTTGTTGCAGCTGGTGCCGCTTCGACCCGCACTGGATCGTTCAGCAAACTGCTGGCGAGGCCCTGAACGGATTTTGGCATTGTCGCCGAAAACAACATGGTCTGGCGTTTGGCTGGAACCTTGGCAGCAATTTTCTTGACGTCGTGCTGGAAACCCATGTCGAGCATCCGGTCGGCTTCATCAAGGATGAAAAATTCAACCTTGTCCAATTGCACAAAACCCTGGTTCATCAAATCGAGCAGACGGCCCGGTGTTGCCACCAGGATATGTACGCCGGAATTCATGGTCTTGATCTGCGGCTTGATCGATACACCGCCAAAAACAACGGCGGTACGAATGTGCATATGACGGCTGTAGCTTTTCAGGCTGTCGACGATCTGGCCTGCAAGCTCACGCGTCGGGGCCAGGATCAAGGCTCTGGGCTGGCGCGAATGCGGCCGACCTGCTGTACCTTCGTCGCCACCGTCAAGACGATGCAACAGCGGCAGAGAGAAAGCGGCAGTTTTGCCCGTACCCGTCTGGGCAACGCCCAACAGATCACGGCCTTCCATCAAAGGTGGAATGGCTTTGCCCTGGATCGGGCTGGGGGTCGTATAGCCTTCGTCGGCAATTGCGCGAAGGAGTGGTTGGGCAAGTTCAAGGCCCGTAAAATCAGTCATTTAGTCTTTATTCTTTCAATTCATTATGTCCAGCGCATGGATTCGCGCGTCAGTGCGGAATCCTCTTCGTGAGCGGCCAGTTCGGCATCACGGTGCGCAATAATCGACTCGATCAAGCTGGCAGAGCCAGCAGTTATTAAACCGGTCTGTCGATACACCCATATATGTCAAAGAGAAACGGAGTCAGGCTCTGAATTATGCCCAAAGTTCGGGGCGCTCAGGCCGACAAGCGATCAGTCATTTAAGCTGAAGGGAGTGTCGCTGGCCGCAATAAGCCTGTCCAGCCAACATAAGTCAAGAGAATTCGAACGGTGTCAAAGTCGGACGCTTTTCATCTTCCCGACGTCGTGCACCCTATTCCGCGGCCATGGGCTCGTCGAATTCCAGGAATATGCCTGGCATTTCGACAAAGTCCGGCATCCGCTTGATCCGTGCCAGCCAGCGCCGGATGCCGTGATAGTTGCCAAGGTTAATGCCGCCATCAGGCGCCAGGGCCACATAGGGGAAACAGGCAATATCAGCAATTGAGGCGCGATCACCTGCCAACCAGTATTCACCCACAAACTCCTGCTCGATCAAATGATCATCGAGAATACGGAACGCCGCGTGCGCGCCCTTGCGGGCTGCATCCACATCAAGATCAAATCCCAGCACATCATGTAACCGGGCCGCAGACGATGTCGCCGTAATTTGATCGGCAAAGGCGAGCCACATCATGGTCTTGCCAAGGGCGACCGGATCGTCACGATCAAACCAGGTGCCTGCGGCGTCATATTTGCTTGCCAGATACGCAAGGATGGCTTGGGCATCCCGGATGACAAAGCCGTCATCATCCAGAACCGGCAACTGGCCCAATGGATTAATCGCTTTGAAGTCAGCATTGCGGTGTTCGAGGCCCGGATAGAAATCAACCGGAACAGTTTCATAAGCCACACCCAGAATGTTCAGGAACAAACGGATTTTGTAGCAGTTTCCCGACGCCGGATAGTCATACAGTTTGATCATGTCTCTATATTCCTTCAGGCCGCACGACTGTTGGTACTGGCTGCATCTTTCTGGACACCAAACGTAATGTTCTTTTTCTTGAGCCAGCGACGATAGGTCATGGATGTGGCATCGGCGCGCGCCGGCATTTCGGTGCCTGGTGTCAGCGGCAACAAGGCCGGCAACTGGTTTTCCAGGATCGGCCTGTCTTGCAAAAATATGGTTTGCTGGAAATGCCTGAGCTCAACGTCCGTGTTTTCTTCATCAAAGGGCAGCACGAAGGAATGGGCCTCACAAAGATCTTCATCAAGGGGCTGCACAAATAAGCCAACCAGATCCCAGGCACCGGGTTTGATCGGGCAGGTCTTATACAGCACCGTTATAAAAGGTGACGTCACACGATATTCATATTCGGACTGCTGGCCATCGGTTGCCGACTTCGCCGCCTTTTGCTGAAAAAACGAACAGTCTGTTGCCCAGACTTCATCCACATCTTCGCGGATTTCTGCCTTGTAGTTGGCAACTTCCGTTTGAGGTTCGGCCCCCAGATAGTTGGTATGTACATAGGGGAAATGCCCAAGGTCGAGAAAATTTTCAACGACCCTCAAGGGCGATGTTTTTACCCGGACATAACCAATGGTCACCAGCCTGCGCCCCTCTTCTTCAAACTCCGGCATCTCAAGCAGATCACGTGGCGTGTCGCCCAGCGTCACAAAAATGTGGCCATAACGTTCCTGAACAGGAAGCGCGCGACCTTTGTTTCCCGCCAGATCAGTCTCCCAAACCCCGATAGCACCATCAGCCGTTCGTTCGGCCCGGATATCCTGTCCCAGCAAACGCGTTACCCTGGGTTTGTCATGGGTCGCATCTTCCAGGCGGCCAATGACCAGCCATTCGTTCAAAGCAAAGGCATCTGTTGTTTTTGCCATCAGTTTTCCTTAGGCCGAAATTTTGAGTTTGTTGATCTGACTCTGGTCATTGCTTTCAAGGCGAAGGCGCAAATCTGCCAGCCAGCGCGCGACATGCCGCTGAACGGCTGGCATTTCCTCTTTCGACCCCATATCGCTGACCTGGACATGCACACCCGTTCTGTCGTCATCAAGGGCTTGCAGGGCCAGAATCAATTCTTCCGTCGTTGCCCCGACCTGGGCCGAGATCCGCACAAGGTTATCATTGAGGTTGCCATATATATATGTGACCGGCGTACCGGTCCCGTCCTGCCCCGCGGCAAAGGTCGGGAAGACGGCTTGCATCAGCCAGTCGCGAACAGTCGAAATTGATGCGTCCAGATAAACAGATCGCACCGGCACCATGTTTTCGCCTTCAAGTTCTGAATATTCGGCAGGCATTGCGGCACCGTCATCACCGACATTGACCACGATAAAACCGTTTACTTCCTGACAGACAAAGGTTTTGGCGCAAATGGTTTTTGGGGGTTGCAGGGTTGGGTGGGCCGGGATGTTTTTACAAACGCCAGCGCCATCGAATTCCCAGCCATGATAGCGGCATGCCAGCTGGTCGCCGCGCACGAAGCCCATGCTGAAACGCATGCCACGGTGGGGACAGCGATCTTCAACCGCATTGGCCTGGCCACTGCGCTGGCGCCAAACGGCAAGATCCTTGCCGGGGGTCTTCACGGGCATCACGCTGCCTTCAAAGAGACCTGCACTGAGCCCTGCGACGATCCAGGAAGTCTGTTCCATCCAATTCACCTTCGGCCTGATTTTTTGTAACTGGAATAAATATATTTCACAGAACCGCCATACAAAAAAGATGTCAATTTTGGTAACAAGGGTCTAATATATTAGACTCATGAAAAATACTGGTGGATATGAACTCAAGGATCTGGCCTGCTTCGTTCTGGTAGCGCGAGAGGGCAGTATTTCTGCGGCCTCACGCCAGTCCGGCCAACCCAAGGCGACGGTTAGCTATCAGATCAGACGTCTGGAAGATGCCCTGGGCGTGGATTTATTTGTGCGCTTGCCAAGACGGCTGGAACTGACGGATTCAGGAGAACGATTTCTCAGCCATGCCCGCTCGATCCTGGCGGCAGTTGAAGATGCCGGTGAAGACATTCGACATTCCGGAGAACAGCTTGAGGGTCGCCTGAGTATCGGCGTGGCAACAGAGTTTGGCACGTCATTGGTCGGCCCCATCATTCAGGAATTTGCCCACTCGCACGCGGCGCTTGAATTCGAAGTGCAAATTCTGTCGCAAAGTCATCACTACTTTAATCATCCGGACATCGACTGCCTGATCCATGTCGGCAATCCACCGGACAGCCAGTTGATCAGCCGAAAAATCTGGGATTTTCGCTTCAGTCTTTATGCCGGAACGGAATATCTCAAGGCGAACAATCCGCCATCAACCCTGGAACACCTTAAAGACCATCAGTGCATCCAGTATCTTCACGCCCAGCCGTGGCAACTGCGCAAAGGCAGCAAGGACATCAGCCTGTCGCCGGTCAGCCGGATGCATTCAAGTGATTTCTGGATGATCAAATATTTTGCCGTTGCAAATCTGGGCATCGCCTATTTGCCGGACTTTTTTGTTGAAACCGAATGCCGCATGAATGCCGTGGCCAGGGTGCTGCCGGAATGGACATCTGATCCGGTCCCGGTCTTTGCCTTGTACCCGAAGCACAGGCACGGAAGCCGGAAGGTCAACGCTTTCATTGATCTGTGGTCACAAAAAATTGATCACATCGAAGAGATCACGCCTTACACATTGATTCAAACCGGCACACCTGGCGAAGCTTCAAAAACCTGAGACATTCAGAATTTCAACAGGCTGCCTGTTTAGCGGAATTCACCTGAAACAGCACGGATACGACTGTTCTTCGATTTACCGGTGCAAGCCGTCATCACCTTCAGCAATATAATTTCGCATCGCTCGATCGACGTTAAGTCCTTATTCAGGAAGGGATTTTTGAGCCAATCAATGATTAACTCTCATTCCTTTTTACCTGGACAACTTCGGTTCGGCATGCATATTACAGGAACGGTCACCCATCTAACGGAACCGTCTGTACCTTGGTATTTGTCACCGGCTTACGGGTTCGCAGCAAGCTGTGCATCTACCCAAGCCGGTAACACTCTGGTCGCCGCATCGCATTCAAGCGAACAAACGGCATTTGGTCCTTTCAGTATATATCTTTGAATTCTGGTTTTGGCTGGGAAATATATTTTGAAATCCTCGATAGCAATGCTGTGTCTTTTCAGCGCACTAATAATAGCTGGTCCTGCCAAAGCAGCGACGGACGATGTCCTGACCCTTGTTGGCAGCGAAGCCCCCCCCTTTATTGTCAAGGAAGGCGACAAGATTTCGGGATTTATTCCTGATTTGCTGCGAGAAGCCGCATCCCGAGCCCGAGTAAAATATGAGCTGAAACTGGTCCCCTGGGCCCGGGCTTACAAGATGGCGAAAAAGGGTCCCGGTGTGGCACTGATGATGATTGCCAGAACCGAACACAGGGAAAATGAGATGCAGTGGGTGTATCCGCTGTTTCGTGCCGAAACCACGTTTATTCGTTTGAAATCCGGAAGTACCAAACGGGACATCGACAAGAACGAAACCAGTATTTGTGCCCTGGCACGTTCAGCCATGGTTGGGCATCTGAAGCGCAATGGTTACCGACGTATCATCAAGGCCCCTGACATCCAGTCCTGTGCCGAGCTGCTGGGCAACAAGAAAGTTGACGTCATTTTTGGCGGATGGTTCACCACTGTTCACGCCTTCAGGACACTGAAATTGCCGGTAGATGATTTGGCAAAGGGCGAGACGGTCTTGTCGATCGACATCTATCTCACGGCCTCCAAAGATGTGCCAGCCCAGCGCATCAAGAACCTGCAACGGATCATCCATCAAATGACAACAGATGGCACCTATGGAGTCTTTCTTTCCCAATATAAATTGCAGGGCCTGCCCCGACCCAAGGTCAAGGCGGCTTCAACCAACTGAGTTTTTTCAAGCTATCCCCGCCCGACAAAAGGCATCTTGGTCGCCATAACAGTCAGTGTCTGAATATTGGCTTCCAGCGGCAAACCGGCCATATGCACAACAGCATCGGCGACATGATCAAGATGCATCAGGGGCTCCGCCTTGATGGAGCCATCAGCCTGCGGCACACCATCCGCCATGCGCATGGCCATCTCGGTTTCGGCGTTACCGATATCAATTTGGCAGCAGACAATGTCATGAATTCGACCATCCAGTATGGTGGTTTTGGTCAGACCCGAAATGGCGTGCTTGGTGGCGGTATAAGGCGCTGACATGGGCCTTGGCGCATGGGCGGAAATCGAGCCGTTATTGATAATACGCCCACCCTTTGGCGATTGGGCCTTCATGATACGGAAGGCTTCCTGGGTGCACAGGAACGGCCCTGTCAGATTGATATCGACAACCGATTGCCACTGATCATAGGTTAGCTCGTCCATGGGAACACCCGGCGCATTCACCCCGGCATTGTTGAACAATACATCCAGGCGCCCATAGGCCTCTTTTGTTTTGGCAAACAGGGCAGCCACATCATCCGGCTTGCTGACATCGGTAGGTACCACAAGCGCACGGCTTGCCGCATCTCCGGCCATGTCTGCCGTTTCCTTCAACGGCTCTTCCCGCCGACCGGCCAGCACCACAGAATAACCTTTTTGCAACAAGGCAACAGCACAAGCCCTGCCCACACCTGAGCCTGCACCTGTAACGATGGCAATTTTCCCCTGAACCGACATAATTTTCCCCCGAATGGCTTGAATCTATTTATTGTGATTTCAAGCATAGTAAAAATGCCAATACGTGAACAGAGCAGCACAAGAATGGCTGAACGCGGGAGACCAGATCTATTATCAGATAGCGGGAAGGCGGCGTTATGCGACTGTTTGTTCTGATTACCGTCACGCTGGCAATATTTGTCGGACCGATGCAGGTATCTGCACAACAGCCGGTTTCGGTCGCAGTCCTGCCGCCAGTCGTTGTTGAAACCCGTCCCCGCGCGGGGCAGACGGATGTTGATCCTTTATTGACCGAAATAAGCGTCACTTTCAGCAAGAATATGATCACTGAAAAAATGTGGTCCTGGGTTATTCACACACCGGAAAGCTTTCCGGCCATTGCGGGAGAAGTCCGATATATAAACGCCCGGACAAATGTTCTGCCTGTCAGACTGCAACCTGGCAAGACCTATGCCATCTGGATTAATTCACCCAATGGGAAGCACAACGCCTTTCGCGACACAGATAATATTCCGGCACTGCCCTATTTGCTGGTTTTCAGAACACGTGGCAACTGATTTTCTTGCGAGACCCAGGCTATGCGGAAAATTGCTTGCAGAAATTGTGACCTGACATAACTTCTCTATACTCGGTACAAATCAACCGTAGAACCAGGGAAGTAATAATTATGGATATCGCAGGCAAGAAAGCTGTCGTCTTCGGCGGCACCTCAGGTATTGGTCTGGCAACTGCCAAACAACTAGCGGCACAGGGCGCAGAAGTCATCGCCATCAGTCGCAATCCGGACAAGGCCGGAGATGTGCCAGACGGCATCACCCTGAAGGCGTGTGATGTGCGCGACCAGCAAGCCCTGGAGCAATTGTTCAAAGAGTGTGCACCTTTTGACATTCTGGTCAGTTCGGCCACAGGCGGGTCCCGCTCAGCCGGACCATTTCTTGCCATGGACATGGACGGCTTCCAGTCTTCGTTCGACAAATTATGGGGTTATGCCAACATCATCCGCTATGGCGCCGGACACCTGAGCGAAAACGGGGCCATCGTCATCGTCAGCGGCACCCCGGCCCGAAACCCGAAACCTGGTCAGATTTCCCTGGCTGCTGTTGGCTCTGCGGTCGAAGCCCTGGCCCGTGGCATTGCCAACGAAATTGCACCTCGTCGGATCAACGTTGTCTCGCCGGGTTTCATCGACACGCCTATTGTTGATTTGCAGGGCAAGGAACGCGAAGACCTGTACAAAAACATCACCGCAGATCACGCCGTCAAACGGGCAGGCACCCCGGATGAAGTGGCGCAGGCAATCCTGTTCGCCATTCAGAACGATTTTGTCACTGGTACAACGATTGATGTGGATGGTGGCTGGCTACTTGCCTGACGGATTTGTGGAGACGGTTGTCAGCTGTCAGCCGTTTCCACACCATCTTCTTCCTGATCACCAACGACAAATCGTTTGGTGGTTTCCTTCAGGTTGTTGATCAGAATGCGGATCAGGGCCTGCACAAAAAGATCAGCGGACTTCATGCGCTCCTTGATCTCGTAATCCGAGACCGTCAGACAAACCGTATATTCCTGCGCAATTGCGGTCGCCGACCTTGGCTCATTCGTCAGCACAGACAGCTCGCCAAAAATCTCATTTTCGCCAAGGGTTCCGAGGATTCGTTTTTCGCCGCCGATTGTTTTGGAAAGTTCAACACGGCCTTTCTCGACAACAAAAACGCGTCCCCCCTGGTCGCCATCTTCAAAGATTACCTTGTCTTTTTGAAATTCTTCGCGCCGAACTTGCGTTGGACGATCATTGCCTGACATCCCTGTATTCCCTCTGACTATATTGCCCTGGCTGGCTTTTACCTCTCGAAATTTTCACCTAATGAAATTGTCGCATATTTGTGGTGATGACGTAATGTTTTTATCCGGCTTCTGTCCGGGCCGACTTGATTTCAGCTCCCTGATCAGGGAACGTTGTACGTATCAGATACGACACCCGGAATCTGATATTATTCCAGTGCCAATGTGCAATTCAGGGAAACAGCATGCCAGCAGATTTTGACGGCGGAGACAGCCCCTTTGATTTTGATCATCGCTATCAGGGCCCCGGCTATACCGAAGACCATCATGCCTGGCGGGCAACCCTGCGGGCCTTCGTAGACAAGGAAATTATGCCCTTTGTAGACGAATGGGACGAAGCCGGTGAGTTCCCGCGCGAGCTCTACAAGAAAGCTGCAGAAGTTGGTTTACTGGGCATCGGTTACCCCGAAGAATATGGTGGCACGCCCGTAGATGATCCCTGGTTCCTGCTGGTCACTGCAGAAGAAATGGCGCGCACAAGTTCGGGCGGCGTCAACGCCAGCCTGATGGTGCACAGTATCGGTTTGCCTCCGGTGCTGGCGGTTGGGTCTGCGGAAATGAAACAACGTGTGGCACCACAGGTCCTGTCAGGCGACAAAATCCACGCCCTGGCCATTACCGAACCTTCCGGCGGATCAGATGTGGCCAACCTGAAAACCCGCGCTGTGCGCGATGGTGATCATTACGTGGTCAACGGATCAAAGATGTTTATCACCGGCGGTATGCGGGCGGACTTTTATTCCGTCGCTGTGCGCACGGGCGACGAAGGCAATGCAGGTATCTCGCTGCTGTTAATCGAACGCGACCGCGAAGGCTTTACGCGGACGTCGCTGAAAAAACAGGGCTGGTGGGCATCGGATACGGCAGCGCTTTATTTTGATGATGTGCGGGTGCCCGTTGAAAACCTGATCGGTGAAGAGAACAAGGGCTTCGCCGGTATCATGTTAAACTTCAACAATGAACGTTTGTGGATGTCAGCCAGCGCCAACGCCCTGGCGCGTGTGTGCCTGGAAGATTCGCTTGCCTGGGCGCGCGACCGCCAGAC
>Ga0233449_1002516_pt1 | contig 14458 bp, 11 predicted proteins | sample SI_124_October20_FD_183012 | JGI IMG/M metagenome (GOLD analysis project Ga0233449, IMG submission 183012) | Seawater microbial communities from Saanich Inlet, British Columbia, Canada - SI_124_October2016_200_MG | ecosystem: Environmental > Aquatic > Marine > Inlet | place: Canada: British... | reverse complement strand
TGGTACGCCGGTGGTTACTTGAACTACTACTACTTTGGGCAGTTCTTGATCGCCACGCTGATTCGATTTACTGGAATCGTCCCATCAGTCGCTTACAACTTGGCTGTACCGCTTTTGTTCATGCTGACAATCGGAGGCGTGTATTCGATAGTCAGCGGCTTGGCTGAACTCACACTTCGTGCACGTCGCATTCCTGCATGGTCACGAAAATCTCCTGTGTACGCCGGATTAGCGGCGGTGTTGATGGTGGCCGTATTCGGGAATATCGATGGTCTTTTACAGGTGCTCGAAGGTGTATCTCGAAAATTCTTCCAAGAACAACAATTTGGATTCTTCGACTTTTGGCGTAGTTCGAGAATGATGGCTCCGGGGTCACCTGGAAATGAGATCACCGAATTCCCATTCTTCACGTTCCTGTTCGCTGATCTGCATGCCCATTTGATAGCGATTCCAATTGCGATTACGGCTCTGGCAGCGACTATCGCAGCATATTTACGTATTGGAAGAAAGCGACCACTGCTGGAATCGCTGGCGGGTCTATTTGTACTTGGGGTGCTGGTTGGTTCGCTTCGTACGATCAACGCTTGGGATTTTCCGACTCAGCTACTGTTGGCCGGAGGTTTTTTGGTTGGTGGCCAGCTACTTTCCTCGAGTCGCAGCGTCATTGAGCGACTAGTTGTTGGCGTGATTAGTTCGGTGTTCGTTCTGGTAGTTGGGCACATCGTTTACCTGCCGTTCCATTCCAACTTCGAACTTTTCAACAACGGTGTTTTGAAGAGCCAATTCACGACTGAATTGTGGCGATACATCGTTATTCATTCGTTGTTCTTGCTATCGATACTAAGTTGGCTCGTGTTTATGTGGCGAGAGCGACTTACTGACGCTTTGGCGAGCGTGACGAACGCCCCTATGCCGGGTTCGGGAATTCTTGGTTGGACCTGGCATGTGCTGGTGGTGATGGTTGCTGCAGCGGTAGCGACGTTGGCTCTTACCGGATTCGCAACGATCGCTTTCACGGTGATCGTTGGGTCGTCGGTGGCTGGTGCCGGAGTTGTTGCCTACCGTACGAGCGTTCCCGGTGCGAGATATTCACTGGTGGCGGTTGGAATGGTGGCGATGGCTATGGCCCTCGCTGCGGGCGTCGATATGTTCACCGTCAAAGACGATATCGGTCGGATGAACACCGTGTTCAAGTTCTACTTGCAGGCGTGGGTATTGCTTGCAATGGCTTCGGCGTACTTCCTTTGGTACTTGGGCGACGCTGGAAAGCTTTCACTTAGCAACGTGCGTGCATCACGTGGGGTTTGGTTGGGTTTGCTGGCGGTGCTGGTGATAGGTGTGATGGTTTATCCGGTTCTGGGCACGCGTGATCGAAACTCCGAGCGATTTGAATTCAGTGGTCTGGCTCTCGATGGAATGGCCTATATGGAAACGGTCACCTACGTCGATCACGAAGGTCCGCTAACTCTCAAATACGATTTCGACGCTATCGACTGGATGCAACTAAATATCAAAGGTTCGCCAGTGATCGTCGAGGGTTTGAGCGACCAGTATCGCTGGGGCAACCGAGTTTCGATTTACACGGGCTTGCCATCGGTGATCGGTTGGGACTGGCATCAGAGGCAGCAACGTGTTGGATACGCACGAACGGTTACTGAGCGACGTATCGAGGTCGATAGGTTCTTCCATTCGACAATACGCATCACGGCGAGAGGACTTCTCGATAAGTACAACGTTAAGTACGTCTACGTTGGTGAGATGGAGCGAGCGAAGTATCCAGCGGCAGGACTCGAGAAGTTCGAGAAGATGGATATCGATGGCTTAGTGCAGGTTTATCCAACCGAGGAAATGATCGCCGACGGGCTTGATACGCCAGTGGTTATCTACGAGTACACGCCCAACAGGTAAGTGGCTGGGTGTTGTTTTCGCAGCCGCATTCCCTCGTCCCGATTGGAGCGATAGCGGAACAGAGGGATCCCGGGCGGCGGCATTATCCAGATGATTGAAACTGGGCGAGTGCAAACGTTCTTCTCGAGGAATTGCAGCTTCCACATCGACTGAGGTCTCTCCACTCCGCTATCGTTGCGGTCGAGAAGAAGGTGTGGTGTTTATGTTTCTGAACTATCAGTTAACGAAAAAGTCCTCTCCCGGGAGGAGAGGACTTCTGATGTGCAGTTTCGCCTAATCGGCGTCTTCGGGAACGATGAGACCGTAGTGCTCATCGTGCCTTCGGTAAACGACGTTTATGTCGTCGGTTTCCTTGTTACGGAACACGTAGAAGTTGTGACCGAGAAGTTCCATTTGGGCCGCAGCATCTTCTACCGTCTCAGATGCCATAGCGTGACGCTTGGTTCGGACTAGCTGTCCGTGTTCGAGAGTCGTGATACCGCTATCGTCGACTTCGCTGACTGACTCTTGGGCGAGTTGTTCAGCGATAGCCATTCCAAGGCCACCCTCGGTCGAACGACGGTTCTTATCGGAGTAGCGATTCTTGTAGCGGCTGATTTGGCGAGTGACCGTATCGGAAACATGGTCGACGGCGGTGTAAGGCGAATCGCCTCGCATCTCACCTCGAATAACGCCTCGGTTCAATCTGATAGTTACTTCAGCGATGAACCGTTCGTCTTCCTTCTGGGTCTGCTCTTTACGTATTTGCAGGTATACAGGCACCGGATCACGGAATCTTCGATCAAGGATGCTGAGTCGTTTTTCTGCATACGTCTTGATCGCGTCTGTAAGAGTCGTGTTGTTGGCGGTGATAGTAAGTTCCACGTGTCCCCCAATTCGAACCCGGATATTGCTTTCTTACCGGAACCCAGCCCGGTACTTCGCTATTCTAGTGCGGTCTTACACCTTGTGGGGCGTTTCGGCAGGTTTTCGCCATGAAATTTTGTACTAATACCGCAATTGATTACCGTTCTTCGACAAATTACCACTAGCGCTCTAAATCTCGTGTTTCCGCAGTCGTGTGTGCATTGCGGAAAAGACGGTTCGCTGCTGTGCGACCTGTGCATTAGGGATTCGACCGCCGTATCGAAGGATGTATGTCGAAAGTGCGCGGAGCCGTTGGCTAAACCGGGTACTTGCACACGCTGCGTGATCGACGGTTCGTCTCTTGACCGTCTTTATGGTTCGTTCTTGTACGAAACGCCCGTCGGTACAGCGGTGAGGGCGTTCAAGTTCGACGATGTTCGTGCGTTGGCTGGTGTGTTGGGCGGAATGTTCAACGTTGAATCTATGAATCGAAGTGAGGCAGATTTGATACTGCCGGTGCCGATGCATAAATCTCGTTTGCGATCTCGCGGGTACAACCAATCGGAAATTTTGGGTCGGAAGCTATCTCGTCGAATGGGGCTTGAGTTTCATAGCGATGTATTGATTCGAGCAGAAAATACCGTTCCTCAATCGGAACAACCTACGGCAGCCGCTCGAAAAACTGCGATACAGGGAGCTTTTTCTGTAGATACTCGGCATGAATCAGTAGTTTTGGGCAAGAGGGTTTTGCTGGTCGATGATGTGTTCACTACAGGGAGCACTGTTCAGGCCGCGGCAAGCGTTCTAAAGGCGGCAGGGGCAAGCTGGGTTGGTGCGGCTGTATTGACCGTTCAGCCGATTGAATCGTTGAAATAAACTGATGAATTATTTTCCAGATATGACTAGATACGAAATGAGCAATGAATGCCCGAGCTAAAGGCTGTGCTGTTCGATATGTACGGCACGCTCGCAGGATTTGATCCTCCGAGAGAGCAGATTCAATCTCAGGCTGTTGCGCGATTCGGGCTATCGGTGACCACCGGGGGGATCGACGCTGGCTATCACATGGCCGATGAATTTATGACTAGCCAGAACGCTACAAAGCCAGTTCGAACGATGAACGGAAACGAGCAGTGGGCGTTTTTCGCTCGGTTTGAGCAACTTGTACTGCAGGGTGCTGGGCATGAAGTAGATCTGGCTTTAGCTGGCGAGATATGGGCGGAAGTTCGCAAGCAGGAATATCGAATCGCACTGTTTCCTGATGTGATCGAAGGACTTGATCGGCTTCGAGAATTGGGATTTATTGTTGGTGTCGTTTCGAACATGAATTCGGGAAGCCAGCGACTGCTCGACGATATGGGGCTTACGGGTCACGTCGACTTTGCGGTTACTTCGGGTGAGACCGGTGTCGAGAAGCCTGATGGGCGAATATTCGAAGCGGGTTTGGTGAAGGCTGGAGTATCGGCGGGTGAAGCCGCTTTCGTGGGCGATCAGTTGGAATCGGATATTTTTGGCTCGGAGGCGGCGGGTTTGCGACCTATCTTGATCGATCGTTACAACGGTCATCCGGGCTATGAAAAGCACCCTCGAACGACTGATATGGCTTCAACAATTGCCTTAATTGGTGAGATGCGGTCGAAATAGTCGGTATCATCTTCGCCGAAGCGTATTTGTTGCCTGTGAATCTTCTAACCAGCCCAAAGTTCAAGAGCTAAAGAATTAAATAATGAAAATCGAACGAGTTGAATCGATACTTGCTGGCAATAGCCAGATCGTCAGGATATTCACCGACAACGGTCTAGTTGGCGTAGGACAGTCGGCTTGCTGGGGTTATCTCGAAGCGACTGATCAAGTGGTGAAGAAATTCGCTGACTATCTCGTTGGCAAAGACCCTCTAGATATCGAACACCACTGGCAGTACATGTACCGAATGGGGCCTTTCCGTGGTTCCGTGCTTTCTGGCGCAGTGAGCGCGGTCGACATCGCTTTTTGGGACATCAAAGGCAAAGCGCTCGAAGCTCCTGTTTGGCAGTTGTTGGGTGGCAAGGTTCGCAACAAGATTCGATTGCATTTGCTGATGGGTGGAGTTCGTCCTGACGCTGCGGATCAGGGAACTACTTCTCAGGGATTGATGTTGAATTCGAATGAAGCTGTTGAAGATGGTTTCACGGCTATCAAGACCGACCCGCTTCCTGACGGCTTTCAGTCGATGACGCTTCCTCGTCTGATTCATGACACTCGTGAGAATGTTGCAGCGATGCGTGAGGGTGCGGGTCTCGATTGCGACATCATTCTCGAAATGCACCGCAAGCTAACGCCGATGGTTGCTATTGCGCTTGCTGAACAGCTGGTTGAATTCCAGCCCATGTTCTACGAAGACCCTGTGCAGATCGACTCGATCAAGTCGCAGTCAGAAGTTGCTCAGCGAACCACGCTTCCAGTAGCTAACGGCGAACGAATGCACTCTATTTGGGAATTCCGAGAAATGTTTGAACTTGGCGGAAGTCAGTATGCACGTCCTGATCTTGGACTTGCTGGTGGTGTAACTGCCGTAAAGAAGATCGCCGCTATTGCTGAATCGTGGCATTCAGCTGTTGTGACTCACAACTTCTTGGGACCAGTGTTGACCGCTGCGGCTTGCAGCCTTGATGCATCAATTCCGAACTTCCTTACGCAGGAATACTCGAAGGAAGACGAGCAGCCATTCAACGCTATGTTCAATTCGTCTTGGCAGCGTGAGGGTGGATACATTCCGGTTCCAGATGCTCCGGGAATCGGTATCGATCTTGAAGTCGAAGGCTTCCAGTCGCAGGCGTACGAGCCACGTAACTTGCAAGTCATCCCAATGCGAGAAGACGGATCAGTCGGCTACTCCGTGTAAGTGCCAGTGGGCACCTTTTTGTTTAGGACGGGTTGTTTTCGTTGAGCGTTGAGTCAGTAGAAAAAATATCGCTTCGGTTGCAGGCGGCGATTTATCGCGAGTCGGTTGCGTTGGTTGAGGCTGATGTCGTTTCAGCTGCTGATATCGACAAAGTGATCAAAAATTCGATTGGTCGGCGTTGGGCAGTTGGTGGTCCATTCGAGATATGGGAGCAGATCGGTTGGGATCTGGTTCAGGTGATTGCTGGCGAGTTGTTCGGCGACATTTCGGTAGCGACTTCGGCTGCTGAAGTTTCTCCCCAAGGTTCGAACGAAGGCGATTACTTAGCCGACGGTGATGGCGGGTCAGAATCAAAATTCCATACCGTTTCTGTTATCGGCGCGGGGCTGCTTGGGCATGGAATTGCTCTGGAATTGGCTACGCACGGCAAACAAGTTTTTCTGAACGATATTTCTGAGGAATTGCTGACCGATGCGATGGCTAGAGCTCGTGTGGGCTTGGTTGCTTTGGCATCTGTAGGGCGAATTGCTGAGAGCGATATCGAGACAGCTCTTTCTCGTATTTCGACTTCGACGGATCTAGGCGAATCTGTGAAATCTGCCGATCTCGTAATCGAGGCTGCGTCGGAAAATCTCGAACTCAAGAAGAAGATATTTGCCGATATCGCTAAGCATGCACCCGACCATACGATTCTCGCTTCGAACAGTTCGACGTTCGTGCCAAGCGCCTATGGATCGGTTACCAATCGTTCATCGAACGTAGTTGGGATTCATTACTTCAACCCTCCGCATTTACTGCCGGGAATAGAGATCATCACTGGACCTGAAACGTCAGAAGAAGTAGTCGATTTGGTCAAACGCGAGTACGAAGCTATCGGCAAGAAACCCGCCGTTGTTCGCGCTGAAATTCAGGGATTTGTTAGCAACCGATTGCAGGTTGCTTTGCTGCGAGAGGCGATGTCGATAGTCGAGAGTGGCGAAGCTGCTTCATCCGAGATTGACGAATTGGTTCGTAGTGGATTTGGTCCTGAGTTTGCTCGATCAGGAGTGTTTGGATCGATTGCGAGCGGTGATTCTTCAACATCACACACTGTTCTAGTTGACCAATTCAAGAACCTCAACAACGAGCGTTCTCTCCCGAAAATTCTCCTCGACAAAATTGAGTCAGGCAATCTTGGCGTGAAGGCCGGCAAGGGCTTTTACGAATGGACGCCCGAATCGACCGAGGCGTGGCGAGCCAATATGGCCAATTCATTGCTCCACATGGGCTAATTTTGGCTACTCGCGACTAGTAGCGCGCGGGTACATAGCGCGGTAATCTCCGGAGATACGTTTTTTCAACTGGAGTGAATCTTGCCAGACGCCTCGACCAATCCGCATCGCCTACCCTCGTTCGTTGTGCCTTCGCACTACCGAATATCTCTTGAGCCGAACCTCGACGAAGCCACCTTTTCAGGTAGCGTCGAGATCGAAGTAGAAGTTGGTCAGGCTACCGACAACATTCAGATCAACTCCGCCGATCTTCAGATTTCATCTGCGATGGTACGAGACGCAATCGGTGGCGAGACAACTGCTTCTGGCGTTGAGCACGACGAAAAAATGGAACGGGCGACACTGAGTTTCGACTCGGAGCTGAAGTCGGGTCCGTACACAATCGTTGCTGAATTCACAGGGATCCTCAACGACCAACTTCACGGTTTCTACCGTTCAGTGTTCACTGACGACGATGGTGTCGAGCACACAATTGCTACGACTCAGTTCGAAAGCACACACGCTCGCCGAGCATTCCCATGTTTCGACGAACCTGCGTTCAAGGCATCGTACGGTGTGACACTTGTGGTTCCCGAAGATCAGTTCGCTGTATCGAACGGTCCTGATATTTCTACTACCGATCTTGGCGACGGTCGCAAGTCGATTCTGTTCGAAGACACAATGGTTATGTCGACCTATTTGGTCGCATTCATCGTTGGCCCATTCGAGGCTACCGAACCTGTTGACGTCGACGGCGTTCCGCTGCGAATCGTCCACCCAATCGGCAAAGGCCACCTCACCGACTACTCGCTAGAAGCTGGTGCATTTGCGCTGAAGTTCTTCTCGAAGTACTACGGAATTCCGTACCCGGGTCAGAAGCTCGACATGGTTGCTGTGCCTGACTTTGCGTTTGGCGCAATGGAAAACCTTGGCTGTATTACCTACCGAGAAGTTCTGCTTCTCGTCGATAAGTCACGTTCGACCGAGCCTGAACTGCTTCGTGTGGCCGACGTTATCGCTCACGAAATCGCACACATGTGGTTTGGTGACCTCGTGACGATGGAGTGGTGGAACGGTATTTGGCTGAACGAGGCTTTCGCAACGTTCATGGCAACAATGTGTTCCGACAATTTTAATGCTGACTGGGGACGCTGGAACCAGTTCAGTCTCGAACGTTCAATGGCGTTCGACGTCGACTCACTCGCAAACACACGTCCTATTGAAATCGAAGTGAACTCACCTGTCGATGCCGAGGGCATGTTCGATCTGCTCACCTACGAAAAGGGTGGATCGGTTCTTCGAATGCTTGAGCAGTACTTGGGCGAAGAAGAATTTAAAGACGGAATTTCGTACTACCTGAACAAGCACAAGTACGGAAACACCGAAACCAACGACCTGTGGGACGCGATTGAGCACGTAACTCAGCAGCCGGCACGTCGAATCATGGATTCGTGGATATTCCAGAAGGGCTACCCACTGGTAAGCGCTTCGATTTCAGAAGACGGCTCGACCATTTCGCTTTCGCAGGATCGATTCTTGTACACCGAGGGCGAAGTTGCCGACACGACGATCTGGTCAGTTCCAGTCGTTTTGAAAGTAGGAACTTCATCAGGTGTTGAGGAAGTTCGATACCTCCTCGAAGAGAAGTCGGCAGAGATAAAACTAGATTCTCCTGCTGATTGGGCGACTGCCAACGCAGGCGGAAGCGGATTCTTCCGAGCCCGCTATTCAGCCGACATGCTGAAGTCGCTTTCGAGCACCATGTTCGAAAATCTTTCACCGATTGAACGGTACGGACTTGTTGACGACACTTGGTCGTCGGTAATGGCGGGTCGTACATCTGCAACCGACTTCTTGGACTTCGCACGAAGCTTCCAATCTGAGACTGATCTCGACGTTTGGACAGTTCTTTCGGGCTGCTTAGCTGGACTCGACAAGCTGGTCGAAGGCGAAGCGAAGCTGCAGTACAAGGCTGCGATTCGTGATTTGGCTCAGCCTGCACTCGACCGACTCGGTTGGGAGCCTTCCGATAGCGATTCGTCACGTGATCTCGAACTACGTGGCCTATTCATCCGGTTGCTGGCAAACGTCGGTGACGACGATCTTGCGATCAAGAATGCTGGCGATTTGCACGATTCTTACTTGGTCGACGCTGGTTCAGTTGAGCCGAACGTCGCTGCTGCCGCTACTGGTGTTGTTGCTTCGAAGGGCGATTCTGCTCAGTACGAAGTCTTCTTGGACAAGTACCACAACCCAACGACTCCTCAGGAAGAACGACGCTATCAGTCGGCACTTTCGGCGTTCTCGGGCGAGGCTGAGATGGATCGAACTTTGGCGATGAGTTTGGATGGAACCGTTCGAACTCAGGATGCTCCGTACCTGCTTGCTGTTTGCATGCGAAACAAGGAACAGGGCTACCGTGCGTGGGAGTTTGTGAAGTCGAACTGGGACAAGATCAACAAGGACTTCCCTTCTAACTCGATCGTTCGAATGCTCTCTGGTGTGACTTCATTGAGCAAGCCGGAACAGGCTGCTGATGTGATTGCGTTCTTTGACGATCACGAGGTTCCACAGGGTCAGCTAACGCTTCAGCAGACGCTAGAGAAGCTTCGTGTGAACGTTGCATTGCGTGAGCGTGAGAGCGGTTCGTTTAGCGATAGTTTGACGAGTTAGTTCCTTCTCCTCGGGGAGCAGGCTTTCAATATTGTCATTCTGAACTTGATTCAGAATCGCTGACAAAATGTTGATGTCTAACTCGTCAGGCGAGGTTGATGCTCGAGGAATCGGGTGTTGTTTCGTTTTGGATACCGATTCTGAATCAAGTTCAGGATGACAATGTTGCTTGTGAGTTGTTAGTGACTGGGTTGGCGATATCACCCTCACCCCAACCCTCTCCCACTGGGAGAGGGGCTTAGTTTTAGGCGATTGAACGAAAATGTCTGTGGTCCAATACACAAAATCTCTTCCCGTAGTTGCTGAACCGGATGTTCTGGTTTGCGGTACGGGGTTGGCTGGTATTGGTGCGGCTGTGGGGGCTGCTCGCAATGGCGCTTCGGTGATGGCTGTGGATCGGATGGGATTTGCTGGTGGGTTCTTTACGAACATCATCGGGTCGGCATTCGACGGGTTTGTTTACGAAGAGACTGGTAAGCCGGTAGTTGGCGGACTGGTGTTTGAGATGCTCGAACGCATGGGCGTTGTTGAGCCGGGACAGGCTCCGAATCTTGTTTACAACGTGAACGGTGATTTCACTGAAGTCGAAAAGCACCCCGACCGTGTGATTCCTCGCACCGATCCCGAACTTTTTAAAAAGGCTTCGGACGATGTGTTGATTGAGTCGGGTGTGACGCCACTTTTTCATACGCAAGTCTCCGACGTAATCATGGACGGGTCGCGGGTCGACACTGTGATTGCGAGCAACAAAGACGGTCTGGTAGCGATCAAGCCGAAGAACGTTATCGATGCCACTGGTGATGCCGACGTCGCGGCTTGGGCGGGTGCGCCGTATGAGGTTGCAGAGTCGCTGCAGCCGATGAGTCTTCACTTTCGAATAGGGTTTGTTGAACTCACATTCGAGCTGCGTCGCAAATGTGCGGCTGTTTTAGAGAAGGCTCGGGCTGCGGGCAAGATCGGTCTCTATGGCGGTCCGTGGCCAGCGACTTTATCGGGTAGAGATATTTATTTCAACGTGATTCGCACACCCGGTAACGCAACGAACCCTAACGACTGGACCAATGCCGAAATTCAGGGTCGGCGTGACGCATGGACGATGTTCGAGCTCTGGAAAGAGGCATTGCCTGAGTTCAAAGACGCTTATTTCTTCACAAGTGGTCCGACTGCAGGTTCGCGTGAGTCGAGAAGAATCGTTGGTGACTACATGCTGACTGGGGACGACATTCGAACTGCGAAACGTCAGGACGATGTGGTTGTTTTGGGTGCATGGCGAATAGATCGACACCCTGAAGACGCTGCTGGGTATCACGATCAGCCTGTAGTGCCCCCTTACGACATTTCCTATCGAACACTGCTTCCTCAGGGAGTAGAAAATCTTTGGGTCGCGGGGCGTTGCCACTCAGCTACTTCCGAGGCTTTGGCATCGAGCCGAGTCACTGCCAATTCGATGGGCATGGGGCAAGCTGCGGGCGTCGCAGCGGCGATGGCGTCGGCCAGTGGGGCGGATAGTCGTGGCGTGTCGATCAGTGAGCTACAGGATCGATTGACTGCGGCAGATGTAATACTTGATCCCGCTTCTGCAATGCAGGGTCTATAGTCGAAAATTATTCGTGAGAGGAATGACGGTTGGCAGCTAACGGAAACGGCGATAACAACGGCTCAGAGGATCGCGCTTGGGGAAAGGCTGAGCTGAAGTTGCCAGCGTTGCCTCCGGTGATATTTTTCGTTCCGGTATTTATCGGTCTACTGTTCCATATGTTTATCTGGCGTATGGAGATAATTGGCGGAACTACCGGAGTTGTTATCGGCGTGATTCTTGCCGTTATTGGTGTGTTGGTGATTTACTGGGCGTGGAAGACTTTGGCGGCTCACGATGAGCACCCTGAGCCGGGAGTTCCGACCGAAACGCTTGTGACTACTGGCCCATTCAAGCGCACTCGAAACCCTATTTACTCTGGGTTTCTGTTGATCGCTGCTGGGATGGCGATTGCACTGAACGCAATGGCGATGTTGATAGCTGTGTTCTTCGGCGTAGCTTTTCTCACGGCGTTGGTTATTCGACGTGAAGAGGCGTACCTCGAACGTGAGTTCGGTGAGATTTACACGAAGTGGGAGAATCGCACGGGGCGTTGGTTGTAGCGGTTGTGAGGTTGCGCATATTTGCACTTGGAGCATGTGGAGTTACGAGGAAGAAAATGGATGAGCAGACAACTGGAAGAGTCGTTGGACTGATGATCGGCCTGGTGTTCATCGTTGTAGGAAGTCTGACCGCAAAATATCCATTTCGATTCTTGCAATGGTCAGGAAACATCCGTCGAGGGAACAAGCATTCTCCAATTCCGCCGAATGATGATAAGACTAGTTTTTTAGGAATAGGTTCGTACAAGACCTCCTACTATCCTGAATTTTCGCCAAACAATATTTTGGCGACACGAGTTGTCGGTTGGGCGCTGTCCATAGTTGGCTTGATAGCCATCGGATTCGTTTCAGCCTTGTTGATTTTCTAGATCAATTACTCAACCGTTGCCGTTTTAGGCCAGAGCTTGTTTGAGATGCCGGTGCTTGGCATTGCTATGGCGGTTGCGGCTATTAGTGCCATGCCGAGGCTGATCCACATGGCGAGATCGTAGTTGCCATTGGTGTCGTAGATTTTGCCAGCGAGCCACACTGCGCTCGATGCTCCGAACGGCATGACCATGAACATGGTGCCGTAGATCGTGCCAAGTCGACGAAGCCCAAATTCGTCCGAAGTTACCGTGCCTGTAAGTGAAATCACGGAAGTCCACGAGCTTCCAATAATTACGACTCCGAGAATCGCTAGCGGCAGGCTGGTTGCCATCAGAAGAACTGCGTAGCCGACTGCCCTCATGCCGTACGAGAGAGCTAAGAAAGGTCGACGTCCGAACCTATCGGCGAGATACCCGAAGCTCAAACCACCGGCGAGTCCGGCTATTCCAACGGTCGCAAGCGCGCCCGCACCTTGCACAGCTGTTGCGCCAAAGTCAGTCGTGTAAGCGACGAAGTGGGCATTCACGAAGCCCATTGTGTAGCCTCATATGAAGAAGCCAATCGTGAGTCGCCAGAAGAGTCCGGTTCGGCACGCCTGCCCTAGTGACATTCCAACGTTGGGATCGGCAGAACCTTTGCTGAAATCTACTTCGTCAGAGTCTTCGCCCTCAATGTATCCATCGGCGTGCTGGCCTGGGGAGGGTCTGCTTTTTATTAGGAAAAATACGAGCGGCAGTATCAGCACGATCAGGATCGCACCGAGGATCATGTAACCCTCTCGCCAACCGATGTAGGCGACTGCTATCGCTGCAGTTGGTACGAGTGCAGTTTCACCGGCAGCCGAGCCGGTTCCGGCGATCGACATTGCGAGTCCACGTCGTTTGGTGAACCACGCTCCGATGATTTTCGCCACGGCTCCGGGCGATGCGATGGTGAAGCCGACTCCCATGACGATGAACGTTACATAGACCTGCCAGAGTTCTTGCACCTGCGACATTGCGAAGAGCGCCAACCCGCCGATTAGCACTCCGATTGAGGCGATGATCTTGGGATCATATTTATCGGCGAGTAGGCCTGCTACCGGGCGTAGTGCTCCGGTGGCTAACCCGGCGATGGCGAGTGCCCCAGCGAGTGAGCCGCGGCTCCAGTCGAATTCTTCAGTGACTGGTTTTAGAAATACTCCGAACGAGAAGCGTGAACCGGCGCCACCGAACAGCATGAGTGCGGTGCCGAGTACGACTATCCAGCCGTAGTGAATATTTCGAATTTTAGAGATTATTGCCAGTTACCGAACGTGGGCGTGAGGGTGTGTGGCGAATACCCGCCACGAAGACGGGCGCAGGATATCTGATCCCCGCGTGCATAGGTGGTGTGTTTTCGTCGGCGTTGTGAAAAAATTCAGTGTCGGACTAATTTGCTTCCGAACAATTTGTACAAAAGAGAAATTGATTGCCCGAGATCACCATCGCAGACTCAATGAAATTTATGGAGGATGCGCTCGTAAAAGTTGGCTCCTCCACGGAAAACGCTTCTCAGATCGCTGAAGTTATTATCGATAGCGAACTTCGAGGTAGCCCTGATCACGGGTTGTACTTTTTCAAGCTGGTTATTGATTGGCATCAGAACGGGACGATAAAGCCTGATCCCGATACCGAAATAGTCAAAGATTCAGCAATCGCCACGATTATTGAAGGTGACGGCGGTTGCGGTGTGGTTGGTATGAATATCGCCGTGGAAAAGAGCATTGCGAAGGCCAAGACTATTGGGATGGCGGGAGGAAGCGTAAGAAATTCAGGCAACGTGATTGCACTTGCACCTTACGTTCAGCGTGCTGCCGAGGAAGGTCTAATAGCTTTTGCTTGCAGCGCTTTTCGACATCCGATAATTCCTCCAACCGGTGGCTTGCAAGGCAAGTTCGGCACTAACCCAATTGCGTACGCAGCTCCGGCTGGAAAATATGCGCCGTACATTCTCGATATGGCGACTAGTTCGATTGCTGCTGCCAAAGTTTGGGAAGCCGCCACGAACGGCGAGACGATCCCTGCGGGCTTCGTTGAGAAGGCTGATGGATCACCACTCACGAATGCTACGGATTACGAACTTGGCTCAAGCATGATTTTGCCGATGGCAGGTGCACGTGGCTATGGTCTTGCGTTGATGTCAGACATCTTTGGAAACGTATTGGCCGGTTCGGATTGGGGGCACTTCATTTGGTTGCTAAATCCCGGTGAATTCCGACCTGCAGACGAATTTTCGGAAGCGATGGATGTTGAGCTGGATCGCGTTAAGAGCGGAAAGAAGAAGCCGGGAGTAGACGAGATTTATTACCCGGGCGAGCGAAGCCAAAGAAGAATGGCAAAGCTTCGAAGCGAAGGCATTGTTCCGTTGGGCG
>Ga0233449_1002510_pt1 | contig 14478 bp, 16 predicted proteins | sample SI_124_October20_FD_183012 | JGI IMG/M metagenome (GOLD analysis project Ga0233449, IMG submission 183012) | Seawater microbial communities from Saanich Inlet, British Columbia, Canada - SI_124_October2016_200_MG | ecosystem: Environmental > Aquatic > Marine > Inlet | place: Canada: British... | reverse complement strand
AATGAATCTAAATAATTTAAGATATTTAGCTTGTACCGGTAAAAATAAATATTCTATTTCTGACGATCTTAAAAAAAGAAAGATAGAAGAACCCCTAGAAAATGATTTGGATCTAGCAATCGCATTATCACTTTCAGAAATAGAAAATGTTAATTTACAAAATAATATTGATTTTAATGATGAAAATAAAACTAGTCTAGATGATATATATTATTTATTAAAGGCGTCTATTATATCATTAGGAGGTAGTAAAATTTTATCAAATGAAGGTGGTGGAGATTGTTTGTTTCATACATTTTCAATACATTTAGATATTGATCATACGCAATTGCGCGATGATGCAACAGAATATATAAGTATAAATTGGAATAGATTTAAAGATTTTGCATTAAAATCGGATACATTAGAACCATATCAAACTAAAGAAGAATATACTAAACATATGTCACAGGAAGGTGTATGGGGTGATCATTTATCATTGTTAGCATTATGTGAACTATACCAAACTAATGCTACTATTATCGTTGTAAATGGTGTAGAATTATCAGAACCTATAAAAATTAATGTTGGGTCAACAAATACAGTTTTAATAAAATTTAATAGTGAATTTCATTATGAAGCAATTTTATAACATTGTATATTCTTTTATGATGATATTAATATTGATATTAAAGTTGAAATTCATTAAATTTATCTAATAATTATTACTATTATGCACCATATTTTTGATATATCCGATATGTTATATGAAGTAAATCATTATTTATCATTAAATGAAAAACTAAAATTTAGACTTATTAACTCGCACATTTCAGATGTTTGTAAAAATATTCGGTTTTTACATATTGGTCAACTATTAGGCAATGCACTTGGGTTAGATAATAACATGGATAACTCGAATCAACTGCTAATTAAAAATAGGTCATTATTAATAATAAAAGAAATTATTAAATATTTAGAACATCCAAATGTAATAAAACCTTCTATACTATATATACCTTTTGGTATAATTTTGAGAATTTCACATACTACAAAAGAAAATTGTATTAAAAAATTAAAAACTAAAGAAATATTTAGAAATAATATAGTAACAAAAAAATATTCATTAGTATCAAATCGAATAAAAAGATTTTTTCCAAATGTTTATCCATTATTGTTGGATTAAAAAGAAAGTCAAAATGCAATAATTGCTAAATGTAGTACTATTGTAAAAAAGATTGACTAATGGATAGAATATACGCTAGTTGATTAATGGCAAGAAAAATTAAGGTAGTTAAAACCCCAACTAGTTGTTTCATATTTAAAAGCATTATGATATGATTGTCAAACCGATGATTTATGTGTTCGTTTAGAAGAACAACATATTAGTCGCTTTTGTTTTTATATATGTTTAAAATTTCGTTAAATTTTAATTTTATTTATGTTTTAAATATATAATGATAATAGGTATTTGTGTTTTAACTAATACTGTAGGTAATATTAGTGGATATATAGAGTTTATTCAAAAAGAGAAAGATAATGTAGTAATTAAAGTTAATATTTCTGGTTTAAACCCAGGTAAACATGGGTTTCATATTCACGAAGCTGGAGATTTAACAGATTCTTGTTCATCTGCTTGTAAACATTTTAATCCAAATAATAATAGTCATGGTGGTCCAAACAGTAAAGAGAGACATGTAGGAGATTTAGGCAATATAACAGCTAATAAATTAGGAAAAGCTAATAAAACATTTTATGATTCAAAGATAAAATTAAAAGGTAAATATTCTATAATTGGTCGTAGTGTTGTAATTCATGATTTGGAAGATGATTTAGGGTTAGGCGGTACCGATAAAGAATGCAATATAATAGATAAAAAAGTTCATTTAGAAAGTAAAAAAACTGGAAATGCTGGTAAAAGAATAGCATGTGGTGTAATAGGATATAGTTCAAAAATGTTCAACTAATGAATACAATTATTTGGTATAGGGTATGTAAATAAATCATATGACCCTGTAACAGTCACGCCATCATCGCATATATATTTATTTAATTTTTTATTTTCATTGTTATTAACAGTAACATTCTGAAATTGTACATTATAACAAGGATTTGAACTATTGCATCGTAAAACACCTGGATTAATTTTTGAGTTTTTAACATTTATATTTTTAAAATATATGTCACTAATATTTATATATGGATTTGTATTTGGCCATATTCCATCACCTGTACCATCTGGTTCTTTTTGTTGTTGAGGTCCTAAATAAATAGGCCATAAAATTGGATTTAAGGCTGTCATATTTTGATAGGTAATATTTTTTATATAGCCCTGGATTTGTGTTACATTTTTATGACTCTGTGTTTTAATATAAATGAATTTAATTGGATCAATTGCATATATATTTTGAAATATAACATTTTTAATACAACTATTATGAATAGGTGAAACACTGCCAACACTTAATCCAACACCACCATATACATTTATATTATCTACTAGTACATTTTCTGTACAACTAATAATTTGATTATTTATTGGTTCGACATTATTTTTAGATGGTTTAACTGCAATAACATCATCATAATTTGAGATATTCATATCATGAATATAAATATTTTTACCACTAAAATCCACTCCATCTGTGTTAAATGGAAATGTTATTCTATCATGTAGGTCCGATACATAATTTTTATAAATTAAATTTTGTTTTTTTATGTCAACCCATATTTTCATATATCTAACCTCTAAATTTAATACATTATAGCAATATATATTAAATCTAGGACTATCAAGAAGTGTAATATTTTGAATTATTATATTTTGACTAGTATTAAATTCTATTAAACTAGGTCTTTGACGAACAATATTTCCTAAAGCGAATTCTTTCCACCATTCATATCCGTTTCCATATATAGTTCCTTGTCCAGTAATAGTTATATTTGAACTGTAACGTATATCTAACATATGATAGTACGTATTTTTAGGAGTTAATGGCCATGCAGATATATTATCATGCAATATAATATTACCGTCTATATTAAAAACGATATTATTAATATTTTCAAAAAAAGGTTCTGAATTATCATCTGTATTAGGTATATAATAAATTGTTTCATTTTCTAATAAGATAATAGTATCATTTATACAAGAAGATTTCACTGCTTTATTGAATGCTAATCCATTCTGTAAAGCAGCGTCTGTTGTAGATTCTCCATCTACCAAAGCTCCAAAATCATTAATGTATATATTGTAGGAATTAGAAAATAATAAATAAGAAAGAAATAATATAACTCTTATAAGCATAGTTAAATATTATTATAAAATAATGTTTATATAATTTAAAAAGAAAATACTAATAATATTAAATATGAGTGACGATTTTATTGACATTTATAAAGAAAAATTATATAATTTTGACATTATTATTAGAAATATTCATCATAATAAGGATATTTGTTTTAATTCTAATACACGAGAAATATTATATGCTATTCAAGATTCGTTTTTAGAAAATGATCATAAAAATTTACTAGAAATTAGTTTTAAAGAGTGTCTTTATGGAAAAGCACTTGTAGTTAAAAAAGACACTATACAAAAGGTACCAGAATTTAGTAATCTAATTAAATATTATAAAAGCCACTATTTTTTCAGGTTAAACTTGGTGGAACAATCATTTAGAAAACATTCTATTAATTTTGATGAATTAATATCTGAGAAAGAATTATTAATATCTAATGAATTATTATATGTTAGTAAGGGTAACTCCTATTATAGCTTACATAAATTAAATATACCGGATATACTTATTAAAATAATATTTTCATATCTCATTTTTGATTATGAAGCTTACACTAATTTAAGAAATAAATACGATGATATTAGAATAAAGTATAAATTAATTTAATATATTCATAATTTATGTATTGAAATCACCATATTATTCAGTGGGTTCCATCAGAAAATTACTATTGTAAAATTTGAAATATATTTTAATTTTTATTACCAATATTATTATTATGACATTTTATGTAGGACAAAAAGTTTATTCAAGTATTATAGATACAATTGGTACCATACTTGAAGTAGTAAAACAACATGACGGTCATCCATCGTGGTATCACATTCAATTTATATGAGAATCAAAAGAAGAAGCGATGACCGTATTATCCCCAAAGTCTTCATTATATAATGTATAATTAATAAATTTAATATTTCTGGTATTAAATGTAAAACTTGTTTAAAAAAAATAAGTACAATTAACAGTTCTGATTTTTTAGTATACCAGTAAATAATAAAAATAGCAAATCATGTTGTTCTATGGTATGTTACAATCATATTTAGATATTGTTGTATTATAAAATTTATCATACAATATAGTATCCTTATCTTTTTTTTGAAATAAATTTAAAATTTCAAATATCTTATCATAATATTTTTTTTGAAAAGTGTGCCTTAAAGGCATTAAATAGAATATTAAATGATTAAACTCTATATTTTTCCAATTTCTATTTTCAAGATAATATAAAGATAATTTTAAGGATTGTATATCATTATTTTTTATTTTATCTGGTTCATTTCTATATATACTTCTACTAAATTGATCTAGAATTATGATATATTCTAATATTTTAATATCAGACAAGTTTTCAGGGTTAAGATAAACTTCTTCGCTATTATTTAACAAATATCCATAAGTTTTTATAATAAAGTCATCTTTTGATTTATCAAACCAAAATTTGTTAAATCTATCATTAGGAAACCAAAAATTAATTATATCTGTCATAATACTTAATTATTATAAGTCTATATATAATTCAAAAATCAATATTTCTAATAGACTGTAATTCTAGCAAACTATAATTCAAAAATATTGATTTTTGAATTATATATATAGATTGACTATTAATATAATGAGTCTACTAATTAATAGAATTACACAAGAATTAAAAGATCTACAAGAGAATCCAGTACAAAATTGTTCAGCTGGTCCAGTTAATGATAAGATTACACATTGGCATGCTACTATTTTTGGACCTGAAGACACTCCTTATTCGGGAGGAATATTTAAACTAGATATTGAATTTACTAAGGAATATCCTTTCAAACCTCCCAAGATATCTTTTATCACGCAAATTTATCATTGTAATGTTAATAACAGAGGTGGAATTTGTTTGGATATTTTAAAGGATCAATGGAGTCCAGCATTAACTATTAGTAAAGTATTGCTATCATTATGTTCTCTATTATCAGAACCAAATCCAGATGATCCACTTGTTCCTGAGATTGCAAAATTATTAAAGAAAAATAAAATTGAACACGACAGTGAAGCTAGAGCTTATACTTTACAATATGCGAATGGTGATTCTAAAGAATAAAGGTATTAATATGATTGGTTATGATAAATTTAAGGATGATGGAATTGGAAGTATAAATAAATGTCTAAAAACAGATATGTTATTTCTTTGTTTGCCAACACCATATTGTTCTGATAGAAATAATTATAATTTAGATCCAATTAATGATGTATTATCTATTTTAAGTAATTTAAATTATTCTGGTTCTATTATAGTTAAATCAACAGTAAATCCGGGTACGTGTGAATATTTTAGTATTACATATAGTAATCTAAATATTATCCATAACCCTGAATTTCTAACAGCAAGAAATGCAAGTAGAGATTTTGAAAATCAGAAACATATTGTTTTAGGTAAAACGAAATCTTGTTCTGATGACCATTTTGAAAAAGTAAGTGATTTCTATAAAAAAATATGGCCAGACGCAGTTATATCATTATGTAAATCTGGAGAAAGTGAAATTATGAAATTAGGATGTAATACATCTTACGCGGTAAAAATACAATATTTAACAGAACTCTATTTACTATGTCAAAAATGTAATTTAGATTTTGAATCTGTGAAAAAAATGATGTTATTAAATGGAGATATGGGTCCTAACTATACAAATGTACCTGGACACGATGGGTCTATTAGTTATGGTGGGATGTGTTTTCCAAAAGATACAAATGCATTATGTTCATATATGAAAACTAATAATCTACCTTGTGAAGTATTAAATTCTACTATCCAAGAAAAAAAATAAAGTTTTCAGACGTACCGCCTATCTAAATATGGGTTCAGTTAAATTGAAACAGGTAATTTAAATATTGTACATACTAGTCAATATTTAAAATAAGTAGGTTGTGATATGGGTCCAATTATTGGGAGTTATGAATGGTTCTGACAAATAGAAATCTTTAATTTGTTAAGTTTTTATATTCTTCTGATAGAACTAGTAATGCTTGAAAATATTCCCAAACTTCATTTATGGAATCTTTATCTAATTGATGATATATTTCTTTTAATCTTAAAATTTCATTTATAGTATTTGTGTCATTTTGTATGAGGTCGTTATGTTTGTCTGTATCATAAAAATAACTTTCATCCTTATCCATAATTTTCTGTTTATATGGTAATACATTTTTACAATATTCTTTAATTGGTAGAATAGAGTTAACTTTTATTAATCTCTTAAAATAATGGTGATAACTAGTACCAACAATTGGGCTTAATTGACTAAGGAATATTTCCATAATAGAGTTAAATTCTTTAATTTTTTCAGATTTCGACATTATTTTATAATAATGATAATGTTTTAAATGTTTTAAATGTTTTAAATGTTTTAAATGTTTTAAATGTTTAATTCTTTAACTTGGTATTAAAAAAATTGAAAAAAAAATATGTAAACCTTTAATTTTCACTTCATATGTCTAATACAGTATTAGTAGGGACTTGTAAAAATTTATTCTGTAGAGATCATTATCATCAGCTCATTAATGATCTATATAATGATATCGTATTTCGCAGCATTCCGGGTGCGAGATTAAGAAAATGTACTTATGGAGAAAATTGCAGAGGTGCTCATTCTGAATATGAGATTAATGTACTTCCTGTCAATCATAATTTTAATATGATAGACAAATGTACTATTGATTTTATATCAATATATTATGAAATTATTGATGTATTTAAAAAATTAAAATCAAACGTTATTAATCCAGAATTAAAGTCGCGGATTGATAATTATTCAAGTTTAAATTTTATTGAATTGCTTAATCTTTGGTATGATTTAGCTTGTTTTCATCGTAAAGAAAAGAAAGAATCTACAAATAGAAGTAACATTCCAGAATTCTATTTAAAGTGTGAAGATATTACTTGGCCATTTGAAAGAATTACAAAAGTATGTCCTAAATATACTAATTTAATTAATATGATTGAAAGAGGTTCTGAAAAACCAACTATTTGGGATATATGCTGCGCTTCTGTAAATTGTAAAGAAGGTTGTCATCATATTTCAAATATGGTATGTACTGAAGATTTTCTTTCAGGTAAATGCGATTGTTTATCAAAAGAAGAGTTTTATTCTAATAGAGACAGTATTATTAAAAATATTAAACAAATTAAAGATTCACTTTCGGAAAAAGAAGATGAAACTGGTTATAGAAATAAATTAACTACCAAGAAAAAAAAAAGTTTAGAAAATAAATTGGTAAAATTAAATAGTGAATTAACAAGTTTAATTAGAAAAACTCATTATACTGATGAAGGATTTATACCCTTTAATGTTCAATTGAAGAAACATCAGTTAAATATGGATGAAACAGAACGAAAGACTATTAATATTGAAAATGATAGACAATTTCAAATTAATACATCTCAAGTCAAGAAGAAAATAGTTAAACCTAAATTTTAGTTAAACCTACATGTCAGTTAGTTTCATTTTTTCTATTTCAAAATTATTATTTACTTTAGTTAATTTAAAAAGTGTATGAAGTGGTATATCTAAATGTGGAATTTCTTTATCTTCTATGTCAAAGAAAAGTGAATATATAATTCTTAATACCGCATTATGACAAACAACAAGTACATTATTATCTTCTTTTTGTATTATGTCAATTATATGTTTAACTCTATTTTTAAGATCATAGTAAGATTCACCTGAAGGATATCTATAGTTGAATTTGTCATTTTTTCTTTTATTATACTCGTCTGGATATTTACTTTTTATTTCTTCATAAGCCATATTATCAAAATCACCAGCGTTAATTTCATTTAATATATCATAAATATATTTATTATTATTAGAAAAACTTTCGGTAGTTTGATGAGTTCTTTTTAATTCACTTATAAAAATTTTTAGTTGGTCGATATCTTCTTTTTCGTTAATATATTCAAACAACTTATCTGCGTATTTTTTACCAGATGAGGTTATACTCGAATTTCCTCCAATTTTATTAGATATGTTGTATTCAGACTGACCATGTCTTGTTAGATAAATGGTATTTGGCATATATATACTTTAGAATATATATTACATCAAATCAAGAAAATTTGCAAATAAATATAATACGAGTAAATAATTTAAATATTGTCGTGTCCTTTAGTTTTATTATATGCTAACAAAAAATAAAAAATTTTAAATGATAATTATACAAAAGTCCATCAAGAAATTCCAACTAGTTTAATTCTTTCTGAAATGATATTTTTAAATGCAAAAATTGCAGATCATAAAATTAGATTTCTAGTTGATGCAGAGCTGAAGCTTAAGTATATGTATTACCATTAGATATTCTCGATCAAGGAGTTGCAGGAGAATTAAAAGACGCAATAAGATATAAAGTGAGTTATGATAAAAATACATTATTTAGAAATAGAAATTGAGTGTCGTATAGTAGGTATTGATAAGATGCAATATATAGGAATTGGAGTGGAGATAATAATTTTCCTATAAGTTAATTTCTTCTAATTCTTTAGTTATATCAATACTACAATTTGGACATGTACTTTTTCGTTTATGTCATTCTTCAATATAATTTTGATTAAATATATAGTACATAAGTTATTATTTCAAGATTATTTTATTATCAATTGCAGAATAAATAATTAGATTAACTTGTATATGTATATCTCTTGTAGAATTATATTTACAACATACATAATAGAGTAAGATTTTGAAACAATTAAAATAAAAACTGCCATAATTTTATTAGAAATTAATATAGAATCACTTATAATGAAATAGAACATATGATATTAGTCATACTATTTTAGTAGTAGATTTTAAATTTATTATTTAAAGTTTAAAGAATAATTATCTAATATATCAAAATAATGGATCTAAAGTCAATTAATACATTAAGATTATTATCTGTAGATATGGTTGAAAATGCTAAATCTGGTCATCCAGGAATGCCACTTGGTTGTTCGCCTATGATGTATATTTTATTTAAAAATTTTATAAATTTTAACCCTTCGGATACAACTTGGATAAATAGAGATAGGTTTATATTATCGAATGGTCATGGGTGTGCATTACTTTATTCAATATTGCATATGTATAAATATAATATTAGTATTGATGATTTAAAAAAATTTAGACAATTAGGAAGTATAACACCTGGACATCCAGAAAAAAATATTACTCCTGGTATTGAGGTTACAACCGGACCACTTGGTCAAGGATTTGCTAACGGGGTTGGTATGGCATTAGCAATGAAACATTTAGGATCAAGATTTAATACAGATAATATGAAAATTATTAACAATAAAGTATATGTTATGTGCGGCGATGGTTGTTTAATGGAAGGAATAACTAATGAAGCTGCGTCTTTGGCAGGACATTTAAGATTAAATAATTTAATAGTATTATACGATGATAATATGATAACTATTGATGGAAGTACTAATTTAGGATTTACTGAAAATACCAAAGATAAATATATTGCTTTGGGGTGGAATGTGTTAGAAGTGATGGATGGTAATTTAGATTTGGATTCGATAAATAATTCTTTAGAAATATCCCAGAGTTCTGAAAAACCGGTATTAATAATGGTAAAGACTAAAATTGGATTTGGGAGTGAAAAAGAAGGGTCAGAAAAATCACATGGTTCGCCATTAGGAGAAGATGCTATTAAAAAACTAAAAGAGAAGTTTGATTTTCCAATCGATAAAAATTTTTATATACCAGAAGATGTAAAAAAATCATTTGAAATAAATTTAGAAGAGAAAATTAGTGGTTATGAAAAGTGGTATGATTTAATAAACCAATATGAGAAAAAGAATCCAGAAAAATTTAAAGAATTAAATAATATAATTAATGGAGTTATACCAGACTTGTCAGAATTATTACCAAAATTTAATGTATCAGATAATTGTCTTGCAACTAGACAAGTTTCTGGTATGTGTTTACAAAGTATTTACCAACATATTCCACAATTAATTGGTGGTTCTGCTGATTTGTCTCCATCAAATAATACAGTTATTGATACAGGAATTCAACATACAGATTATTCAAGAAGATATATTCATTACGGTGTTAGGGAGCATGCAATGTGTGCCATAGCTAATGGAATGAGTACATGTCATATGATACCTTATGTATCAACATTTTTAGTTTTTATAAATTATTGTTTAGCGTCTATTAGATTATCAGCTTTGTCTAAACATCAGGTACTTTATATTTTAACACATGATTCAATTGGATTAGGCGAAGACGGTCCAACTCATCAACCGGTAGAATCTTTAGCCATATTAAGAAGTATTCCTAACTGTTTAGTTTTTAGACCCGCTGATGGAAATGAGGTTTCTGGTTGTTATAATTACGCTCTTGACAATAAGTTTGGACCTTCTTGTTTGTGTCTATCAAGACAAAGTTTACCTCAATTAGTAGGGTCTAAATCGGATTTAATTAGTAATGGAGGTTATGTTGTATATGAAAAGAAAAATAATATAGAAAAATTATTAATGTCTGGTTCTTGTAAACATTTTGATGTTATCATAATAGCAACAGGGTCAGAAGTTTCCAGTTGTTATAATGTAATTAAAAGTTTAGAAAAATATAATATATATGCAAGACTTGTTTCTATGCCATGTGTTGAATTATATGATAGACAGTCTGACCAATACAAAAATTTAATTTTACCAAAAGACATATTAAAAATTAGTGTAGAAGCTGCTACAACAACAATGTGGTATAAATATGCTGATCATTGCATTGGAATAGATGGGTTTGGGGCATCTGGTAATGGTAAAGAAGTTATGGATTATTTTTCATTATCAGAGAAAAAAATAGAATATGAAATTAGAAATATTTTAAAATGTAATAACAATATTTAAATCAAGGTGAAAGTTATTTAGTATGTCATTTATTAGTAATAAACGTAAATTTAGATAGGGACAAATTAGTTTTATTTTATGATAATGATAATATAACTAATAAAATAATATAAATTGGAAATATTATATATAATATATATAATGGATTACAAAGAAAAATATTTAAAATATAAAAAAAAATATTTAGAATTAAAAATAAATTTATCAGGCGGTAATCATAATATTAATTTAAAAAAACCACTATATTCAAAAAATGATTTAATTTTAAATATTAAAAAAAATAAATTTTTTGATATAGTTAATATACTTCAAACTAGTAAAGAAGATAATCTTAAATATAAGATAGTAATAGAAAATCAAAAAAATGAAATAAATGATATTAAAAATAAATTAAAAGAGATGAAGCATATATATATGTTAAATGAAAAACTAACTATTTTGGATATGGAAAATGGATACGGAAATACATATTAGTTTTTTTATATTTAAAGTATTATCAATAATGAATAGATGGTTTCTTTATTAATTTTAACATCAATAATTATATTTAAATAAAAAATTAATTAGATGGTAAAGATACAAGTCAACAAACATTTTATATTTACTCACTTTTCATCAAGTATATTAGTTTTTTTAATTTGCAAACATCTAAATCTTGCAGTTGTAATATCTTTTTGAGCTAGTTGAAAATACTCATTACATAATAAAGAATACAAAAATTAGAGGTGATATTATTTCTTTAGTATTAGGTATTTATTTTTATCCTTATTATTAAGTAATTATAAAACAAGTATGTATAATTTAACTTCTGGTATTATAAAAAATTGAATAATCCTTTAATTTAATATATAAATTTAAATTATTATGGAGCAGCATTTAATAAAAGAAAATGATGGTAATGATTCAATATTCATTCTTGTTCCAAATTTTTTAGATTCTAAAAATTTATCAAAAATGAAATCAGAATTAAAAAATATAGATGATTGGAAAATAACAACAAAGTACGATAAAACAACAATTCAAAGGAAACAAAAATGGTATCAGACTAATAACAAACCATTTGGTAAAAATTGGAAAAATTCCCATGATAGATGGAACCCAAATAATTATTCTGAATATTTATTAAACTTTCAAAATAATATGCAAAATAATATTAATGAAATAATAGATGGAACTACTTCTATATCAAAACCTAAAATTAATAGTCTATTAATTAACTATTACGAAGATGGTAATAATTGTATTACAGCACATCAAGACGACAAGAGTTCTTTTGGACTAGAGCCAACTATCGCTTTGCTGTCTATTGATGGTCCGAGAACGTTCTGTTTGGAAAGAACATTGTGCGACTCCTTGAAAAGAGATAAAGAAAACTCACATTTAAATCGTAATTTTATTCTACCAGACAATTCATTATTTATAATGGCAGGAGGAAGTCAAAGATATTTTTGTCATAGTATTCAAAAAGAACCATATAATAAGAATAGTAGATATTCTCTAACATTTCGTGAATTTATTTATTAACAAAAATTTATAGTTTCTATTTTATAACTATTTTTATTAATTCTTTACTTGATACTATTTATTGTAGTCTACATATTTTCGTTGATTTGGGTATTATGGTCTGAAAGCTTTAGAAAGAAGGAACTTACTATAGTCGATCAAGATCTTATTTATGTGATGATTGATTTTAAAGGGGATATAAAAAATGGCATTGTAAAGATTAGTAAATCTGAATATCCAATTATTAACTCTATTATAAATATAAATGTTAGATTTAATAAGATTAAAAAAAATATAAATTCTATGACATTAGAATGGATCTGAAATTTTGGAGAAGATGATATGATATACTTTCTTGATGAGATAAAATGGATTTAGATTTTTAAGTATATTTAATTAAAAGTTGATAATATTGAATATATATTTTCACTAATTTCTTCAACAGTTTTTCCTTCAAAATATTCCATTTCAGGAAATTCACCACTTTGAATTTTTTCTATAGAATAATTTAATAATATTTGCAAGTTATCATTATCAATTCCAGTTATTTCTTGATAAGAAAAAATAAACATTGGTTTAACAAGATCATCTTGGAATTCTGGCGGTAAAAACCCAGGTATATCTAAAAATGTTTGATGGTCCAATTCATTCCATCTCATACCAGTGTTAATTTGGATAGAATTAGGTACTTTGATACCATCTCGACCAGTTAAAGGTTGTAATAACCCTAGTTCATTTGATGGTATTATAATATTTAAAAGTTTATTTAATAAAATAACTTGTAATTGATTATAATTTAAATTATATACCCGTTCTTCTTGTTCTTGACTAATGTCACAGAATTTTTTCTGACTAATCCATGATTGATAGATATTAAATTTATTATTTTTTCGATGAATAATAAATTGATGATCAAGACTATAATAGCCCGGTCTATTAGTTAACCAAATAGTGTATAATTCTTCTTTATCAGATTCAGCTTCAAGTAAAGAAATCATTTGGTATAATTGATTTATGGAATATTCATTATCTACATCATTGGCGATTCTAAACTTATCTTGTAATTCGCGAAGTATAGAATCTTTATCAAAAGATAGAAAATATAATATGATTTCGGAAGTCAATGCACATCGACTTTCATAAACACGTTTACCGTATCTAAATTCTTGATAATCTTTAGATATTGTTGATACTTTGGTTGTTTCAAAAAATTCAGGCATATAATTATAAAGTAGACCCCAAATTAAATTTTGATGTTCTCTTAAGATTTGTATTATAATATCACTATTTAAACCTCCTTTTTGATTATATTTTATTAAATATTTAGTCATTTATTAAAATATACTATATATTTTTATTAAATTAATTTTAATCTATTTTTTGGTATTTGACCCATTAATTAATCTTGCAGTAATGTTACTATATCCTCTTTCTTCATATCTTGGTCCGAAACCATAAGGATATTTTTTTATTTCACATTTATTAGCCCAATGCGATGTTGTTTTTTAATTTCTTTTGACCTTAATTCTTTTGGTAGAAAGGTAATGTAAGCAGTTACTCTATTAATATTATCTAATTTCTTTTTGATAGTAAATGTATTAGCATGAACTAATTTAGAGTCCCATAAGGTAAAACAGGTCTCAGATATAACTATTTTAACAGGTTCTTTTAGGTTTTCTAGTTCCTCATTTTTAAGTACGTACCACTCTGCCATATTTTTAGTTTTTGGTTTAAACTTTTTGTGACTTTTAGGAATTATTATAAAACCATATTCTTCTGCGCTAACTTGAAAAAAATTATACTGACATTGAACAGAATAAA
>Ga0233449_1002508_pt1 | contig 14486 bp, 12 predicted proteins | sample SI_124_October20_FD_183012 | JGI IMG/M metagenome (GOLD analysis project Ga0233449, IMG submission 183012) | Seawater microbial communities from Saanich Inlet, British Columbia, Canada - SI_124_October2016_200_MG | ecosystem: Environmental > Aquatic > Marine > Inlet | place: Canada: British... | reverse complement strand
TAAAATTTTTACCGATCAAATGTACAAGTACGAAGCTGATGACATGTGGCATCCGCCAGTGTCTAATTTAAAGCGTTATGGCGTGATTCACAAAATATTAGAATAATTAAAAATTTGGCAAATATTAGGAATGAGTATTTTTCTATCAAAAATAGGTATATTTACCAATAAAAGAGCGTGAATAGTGCTGTTTAAAGGCTTAAAAGACCGTTTTTACAGGGTTTTGTGGATTTAAGATCTCTGAATATAAATAATTGGGAAATTTTAAGAATTAACGCAAAAACGGGTGATAATGGATTATTTAATATTGAGCTTAAGAATAAAAGGCGTCCCATTTAATTACCATTTAATTAACTTGGTATAGACAAAAACAAAGCTAATAAACGTACAAAGATACCTGGACAAGTCTATACTAACAAACTCAATGATAAAAAGCTCGGTAAGCAAAACAACAAGATCTTGCACAGAGCCTATAGAAACAAATCATTAACCCAACAACAAAAGCAAGAGAATAAACAACGCTCTAGCATTCGTTATATTGTTGAAAGAACCTTTGGGCTACTCAAGCAACATCATGGCTTAGGCAAAGCAAGATACCTTGGATTAGAAAGAAACAAAGCTAGAGCTCAATTAATTGCCATGAGTCATAATCTTAAAACTGGAATGAATATATTTAAACGAATGCGAAGTCTGCAGGATTGTTACGTCCAGTGAGTGGCAATAGGGTAAAAAGTAAGTAAATAAATGCTAAAAGCGTAGAGTTAAAGGTGGTTTTTTAGGTTTTTATGAAAAAAATCTGGAAAGTTTTAAAAAAAATTAGAGAAAATGGAATTAAGGGATGGAAATTATGAATTATTCAAAGGTCTCTAAAAATAATAAAAAGAATGATTCTTTAGTGCAATCATACATTGTTTTGTCAATTTCAGAGTCATTTGAAAATATGATGGATATTGCAGAATTAAATCACTCAATTAATTATGATACATACAGTGATTTTGAAGAAGATTTCTATAGCAATTTAGAGGCATGGGAGTCTACATATGTTGATATTTTATACTCAAATTTTATTAAAGAATTTCATGATCGTTGCGGTTGTAATATTTTTGAAAAATTAACATACGAAGGAAGATTCTATGAGCAAGTAGACTATGTCTTTATTTTTACACTCAAAATTACTGGACAATATTTAAACTTAAAAGATATAGTTAATTATTTAACTGTATGGGAGTGTAGTGATAAGGAAGACTTTTCTATTGTTATAAATGATATGAAAAACTACTTTAGACCGTCGTATTCAGGTGAAGATAAAAGAGAGGTTTGGAAAGGTTTAAATGTTACAGGTATTTACTGGCCACCTAGGGTATTGCTCAATAATGGAGCTAAATAGAATTTATATATAATGCAATTAGTATACGTTTCAAGCTATATAATTGACATTCAATAGTGCACAAATTTTAGAGAAAATTACATGTTATTAAATCCAAAAAAAGTTGCCTTTGGTAGGCACGAAACATTCATACTTCGCTATAGTTGGCTAACTAAAGGCTTTCAAGCTGTACAAGATAATCCACTTATTTTTTCCGGTGAGAATGCTACAGTTGAACTGGGTGTTGGCAAGAATATGGTTTCGTCTATTAAGTACTGGCTACAGGCAGTTAAACTGATAACAGCAAAGAAAGAAGGTGGTTACGAATCAACTGATCTTGGTGAAAAAATTTTTGGAAAAAATGGCTATGATCCGTATCTAGAGGATGAAGGAACTATTTGGTTGATTCATTGGCTACTATCTTCTAATCCAGATTTAGCTACTGGATGGTTTTGGTTTTTTAACAACTTTCATAAGCAAGAATTTAGCTCTGAAGAAGTGACATCATCTTTGGTGGATTTTACCGCTCAAAACATTACAACTAAAGTTGCAAAAACAACACTTAAAAATGATGTAAATGCAGTGCTTAGAATGTATGGAAGATCTAAGAATAATTCAAAAGGTATTGTTGAGGAGGCTTTAGACTCGCCGTTGTCTTCACTAGGGCTTGTTTCTCAAAGCTTAGTAGGTAAAACTTTCAAATCACAGCAGGGTGACTGTAAGAATTTACCAGTTAATATTTTTGGATATGCTGTACTTGAATATATGCAAACTTTAAAACTCAATCAGACTCCTATTGAAGAGTTGATGTATTCAAAGATTTCGGTAGCGGCACCAGGCGCTATTTTTAGGTTAAGTGAAAATGCATTAATTACAAAACTTGAAGAGTTATCTCAAGCTTTTCCAGAAAACTTTGAATTAAGAGAGACTGCCGGTATTCATCAGTTTTATGTTTTAGAAAGTGTTACGCCAGAAAAAATGCTAGACAAATATTACTCCATCGAGTCTGAGGCTAGAGTCGCATGAGTTTAATTAATAAAGTTACTGTTAATTCTCATTACACTCGTTCAATAAACTTAACCCGTGATGCGGACTCTGCTACAATCATGGAGTCCTATATTCCTACCTCTAGAGCGTTAAAAACTTTAAGGCATATGTCTGATGCATTACTGCAAAAAGAAGCTCCTAGGGCTTGGTCGTTAGTTGGCCCATACGGATCGGGAAAGTCATCTTTTGCAGTATTTTTATCTCATTTATTAAGTAGTGAAAAAAACCCTGCAAGAAAAGCGGCATACCAAGTGCTTTCTAAGTCATCTAAAGAGTTGGCTAGTGCGTACAATTCCCTTGTCGGTGATAACGCTGGTTATTGCGTAGTTTTATTAACGGGATCTCCAGACTCTCTAAGTAAAAGTCTTGTATCGGCATTGTCTCATAGTGCCAATACTATTTGGGAAACAAGAAAAGGCAAGAAACCCGAAGTTTTGAAGGTCTTATCTCATTATGCTTCTCAAAGTGAACATCCTAAGGTTTCTGAAATCTTGGATGCAATTCAAGCTTTACAAAATGCATTAAATAAAATTAACTATAGCGGTATTCTTATTGCTATTGATGAGCTAGGTAAGTTTCTAGAATATGAAGCTAGGCATTATGGTGCTAACGATATCTTTCTCTTGCAAAGTCTTGCAGAATTAGCATTTGCCAAACACGGTGTTAAATTAGCATTAGTTGTAATGCTTCATCAGTCTATAGAACAATATGCAAGAGGCTTAGGTGAGACTCTAAAGGCTGAGTGGGCAAAAGTACAGGGAAGGTTTGAGAGTATTCCATTTTTAGATACTTCTGAACAGACATTAAGAATTGTTGCTGCTGCAATCAAAAAAGAACTTACTAAAAAAGAAGAAAAAGCTGTTAAAGCTAGAATTTCTATCCAGGTTGATGTCTTGATAGAGAATAATGCCTTACCAAGCACTCTAGAAAAAAAATCAGCAGAAGATCTTTTTTATAACTGCTACCCGTTGCACCCGTTAAGTGCATTGGTGCTTCCCATTCTTTGTCAAAAAGTTGCACAAAATGAAAGAACTTTATTTAGTTACCTTGGCAGTAAAGAGACGCATGGCTTTGTTGATAGTTTAACCAGGTGTAAAAATACAGCTGATCAAATTCAACCGTGGGAAGTCTATGAGTATTTTATTAGAAATCAACCAGTAGCAACTGCAGATCATTTCACTCATCGCCGTTGGGCAGAAGTAGTAACTGCAGTAGAACGCTTAGGTGATGCTGAATTTGAATCAATTCAAACACTTAAAACTATTGGCTTATTAAATATTATTGGCGGTCAAGGCGGTCTAAAAGCATCCCCATTACTACTAGAAACTTGTTTACCAAGTAAAAAAAGTTTTAATAAATCTATTAAAGATTTGCAAACAAATTCTATTGTTCAGTATCGAAAATTTAATTCTGAATATCGAGTTTGGCAGGGCAGTGATTTTGATTTAGAAATTAAAACAGAAGAGGCTAGAGATAAACTAGGTAACTTCTCATTAGCTGAAAAACTTAATGAGAGGCACGAGATACTGCCAATTGTAGCTAGGAAGTATTCAATTGAAAATGGCACGTTACGGTATTTTGACCCTGTTTTTTCAAGTAGAGAGGAATACAAAAATCTTAAACCAAAATCACGCCAACCAAGAATCATTTTTTACCTTGCTGAGTCTGATGATGACAAGCAACTCTTCTTAAATGAGACGCTTAATTATTTCGAGTCAGATGATATATTTGTTCTTTGCCCAAATGGAGAGCAGATTAGAGAAGTATTGGCTGATGTATTAGCATTAGAGCAGGTTGAGAGTACATCGCAAGAGCTGATCTCAGATCCGGTTGCTCAGCGAGAATATAAAGATAGGTATGAAAACTCACTTGAACATGAGTTAGCTTTAATATCAGCCATAATGGATTCCCCGGATTTGAACCAGTGGTATTGGCGACATAAAAAAATTGAAGTTACAAGCAAGCGCTATTTGCAGCAGGCGTTATCAGAGATATTAGAAGAAGTTTACTACTCCACGCCTATTATTAAAAATGAGCTGATTAATCGAAACAAAACCTCGTCTCAAGCTAATGCGGCACGTAATAAATTAATTGCAGCACTATCTAGCAATTTAGACAAAGAAGACTTAGGGATTGAAAAGTTTCCTGCAGAAAAATCTATTTATAGGTCGTTATTTAAGGCAACAGGCTTGCACTATAAAACTGACTCTGATAAATGGGCTTTAGCAGAAGCTCATCAGTTAGATAAAGATAATAATTTTTATCCAGTTTGGAAGCGAATAGAAGAGTTTTTGATTAGCACCAAAGACAACTCTAAATCCCTTATTGAATTAAATGAAGAGTTATATTCAGCACCATTTGGCATTAAACAAGGTGTTTTACCACTTCTTTATATCGCTGCGATTTTAGCTTATCAGGAAAAATTGGCTGTAACTGAAGACAATACTTACGTGCCTTATTTAACGCAAGACCATTTAGACAGGTTCTTTAGAAGGCCTGATGCATTTAAAATTCAGTATGTTGACTTAGGCGGTGTAAATGGGCGGCTTATTCAAGAATACTCTGCTGTATGGAGTAAAGGTAAGAAGCCAGATACCATTCTTAAAATTGCTAGAGAAATTGCCAAGTTAATCGATGGCTTGCCGTTGTATACACGCCAAACAAAAACAGCATTATCAAATCAAGCTAGAGACGTTATAAATGCATTTAAATTATCAAAATCACCCGTTAAGTTGTTATTAGAAGACATACCTAGTGTATTAGGTATTAACACCTCTAAAGAAAGTGCCGAAGGACTCCATGAAAAGCTTAGGTTTGCATTACTTGAAATGCAAAACTGTTTTGGTAATATGAAAAAAGATATATTGTCTCAAATAGCATTATCTTTTGATATTCCAAAAGACTCGCTATTGCCAGCAGTTAGGGAGTCTGTTGCCTTAAGTTGTACAGGTCTTGAGAATTACACCATTGATGAAAACGGGCAAAAAGGCTTTGTTATTCGAGCTCAGAAAAGCAAATTAGATGATAAAGAATGGCTTGATAATTTACTAATGTTTTTAGTTTCAAAGCCGGCAAGTAAATGGACTGATTCTGATCGTATAGCGGCAGAGTACAAGCTAAGCACCTTAATTGCAAATATACGTGAATTAGAAAAACTCAGAACTAGTTACGAAGGTGCGAATATTGTTCCAGGTGATTCCGAAGTATATATGTTAAGCAGTGTTAAGGCTAAAAATGGCGCTATTAATGAAATAGTAGTGGTAGATAAAAAATTGAAAAAAGTCATTAAGAACTATAAAGAGAGTATTCTTGATATTGTTCAAGATCCAGCTTTGGATAAAAAAACAAGTTTAGCCGTATTGGCAGAAGTAGTTAATGAGTTTTTTGATAAGCAAAAGCCTAAAAAAGAAAAACCAAAAGCTAAGAGTATAAGGGAAGATTCAAATGAAGTGGCATGAGATAGCACGAGCAGCAAGTAAAGATGCAAGGCATGTTATGGGTATCTCTGGTGGTAAGGATAGTGCAGCTCTAGCAGTACATCTTAAAGAAAACTATCCTGATCTCCATGAAAAAATGGAGTATTTCTTTACTGATACTGGCGCTGAATTAGAAGAAGTCTACAGCTTGCTTGATAAGCTAGAAGAGGCACTAGGAAAGCCAGTTGAGAGATTAAATAGTGACAAAGATTTTAAACACTGGCTCACGATGCATGACAATATGCTCCCATCCCCACAACAGCGCTGGTGCACTAAAAAAATGAAAATACAACCGTTTGAGAAATTTGTTGGGGATGACGAAGTTATTAGTTATGTAGGTATCCGAGCCGACGAAAACCGTGAAGGCTATGTCAGTAAAAAGCCAAATATTAAAGCCGTGTTTCCATTTATAGGTGATGGTATTGTTAGGGAGGACGTGTTTAGAATTCTTGAAGAATCTGTCGGTATTCCAGAATATTACAAGTGGCGTTCAAGATCGGGCTGTTTCTTTTGTTTTTTTCAACGACAAGAAGAATGGCTTGGCCTGAAAAGAAATCATCCAGATCTTTTTGAACAGGCAAAAGCTATTGAGGCAAGCGTTCACAAAAAAGGCTTTGACTGGAGCACTGGCGAAAGAAAAGAATGTGGACAAGGTTACACGTGGTCACAGAGTGGGGCTTTAGACATTGTTATTGAAAAAGCTGAAAAGAACGAGGTTGCAGGCAAAAAGTTTAAAGCAAAAGAAACAAGAAGTTGGCAAGATATTGTTAAAGAGCAAAGCGATGACGAGCCTGAAGATCAGGCTTGCACAATGTGTTCATTGTAGAAGTTTTTTATTATGCCTATTGAAATAATATCAAACGAATTAACCCCCAATCACAAGAAGGATGTGCGCAAAGAGTTTGAGTTAATTCTCAAATCTTTAGATTTAAAACAGCCAAAGAAAAAAGATTACGATCATTTACTTGCTTTGATTGAAAATATAGGTACAGGAAGAAATAGACTAAAAAGAGAATTATCTAATTACTTAATGGCAATATATGTATATTTGAGCCTCCCAGAAGAAAAAATGCCGCATAAATTTAAAACAGTGTTTTTTGATAAAAGGTATGAAAAGCAACTATTAGCAGCTCTTATATACTTCGTTAATCCAGAGGATGTTATTCCTGACCATATCGCATATATAGGCTATCTTGATGATGCATATTGTGTTAATTTGGCTCTCTCTAAGCAGAGGCCAGAGGTAAAGGATAAAATAGAAAAAATTGTTACTGCTTTAACTGCACTTGAAGTTTAGGAGGATTTAATAATGCCCATGGATGATGTTTGGAGAGATATCTCTAAATATATAAATATTTACACATCAAGAAACTTTGATGATGTCCCTAATAGGCCTGGAGTATATGCTTGGTTTTATCCTGTAGAATTACCATCGATGGATATCGGTGATTTGGCTGTTGAACTATCATCAATTCTAAACTACGATTCAAAGTTAAAAGATGAGCCAAGTAGTCGTGCAAAGATACCTTTTAATTGGAAAGATACAGAAGTAAGTATTACCGAAGTTCCGCACAATAACATTCCAATCCACGCTTACAGTAAGTGGGATAAAATTAGTAAAGATAAAGAATCCTTATTACATCTTAGGAAGATTATGTTGGTATCAAGTATTTTGATGCCTCCATTGTATGTTGGGAAAACAAATAACTTATTAAGAAGATGTAATGAACATAGAAGTAGTAGTGCAGATAAAAATGGATTTCATAATAGATTTGAAGAGTATACAAAAAATAAAAAGCTTGTTAATGGAAAGGGCTTTAACTCAAAGACAGTCGAGAATTTAATATTTGTTTGTATCAAGACTGACTTTAATGAAGAGCACAAAGATTTAGAAGAAGATGGAAGGTTTGAAGATTTATTAGAAGAGATTTTAAAGATTATAGCAAGACCTCCATATGGAGAAAAATAAGGAGAAACATATGTTAGCACCAATACCAATGCATCAACAGCCAGCCTTAAACAAAGAATTGTCTGGATTTTTTGGAAAGTTTGGACGAGGGTCAAATGTGGAAGTGAGATACTTACAAAGCGTTATCACGCATGAGTTTTTATCAAATATTAAACTTATTGAAGAAATTGATGGCAGTGATAAGTGGAATGTTAAGGATCTATTTCAAAGAAATGTTGATCATGACAGAGTTGAAAACGAGCTTGTGCCATATTTTAAGGATAAATCAAAAGTTAAATTTTTTCCTCCTTTAACATTAGTTTTACTGCCAATGAATAGTAATAATGTTGTTAGCGAGTTGAAGAAAGCTAAAGCTGATTCAGAAAAAGAACAGGGTGTAGAATATAAAACATATGGAGATGAAGAATATTTTAAATTCTATGATTGCACGGCAGGACATCAATATTCTTATGTGAAATGGAATGATGAGAAGGTTAAAGTTGTCGCTGTAGATGGTCAACACAGGTTGACGGCTTTTAAAAGCTGGGCAAATGATCCTGAAGGTCTTGGAGACTTGGAATCTATGTCTATACCTGTGGTTATCCTGGGTTTTTCAAAATTTGAAGAGGGTCCAGAAACTCCAGAATTATTAGATGTTGTGAGAAGTACCTTTGTATATATTAACTCTAAAGCGCAAAAAATTAATGAATCTCGTAGAATTTTATTAGATGATGAGTCTGTTAATTGCGTATGCACTCAAGAGGTGGTTCAGTATGCACATTCAAATGATCAAAAAGATTTTGAAGAGTTAGAAAAAGATAAAATGCCTCTAATGATGGTTGATTGGCGAGGCGAAGAAAAAGAAGGAAAACCACAGCCGATACCCTCTTCTATATTCAGTGTTAGAGATATAAAGGATTGGTTGCATGAGTATATTTTGGGTGATCCTGAAACAGAAAGAGAGGTTTCTAGATATATCATTCCTAGGTTATTTTTAGACGATGAAGTTCCCTCATTTAATGTTTCAAATTTTCCATTAAGTCATATTGATTCAAAAACGGTTAGAGAGAACTTTAAAGAATATCTACTACCCTCTGTAATGTATGTATTGCAAAATATAGCCCCATTCAAAAAGTATATTTCTGAATTAAGAGGGTTGCAAGGAAAATCTATAGAAGATGCGGGTTCTGCTGCAAGGCATGCGTTTAAATGGGTTTGCTTTGGAAAGAGCAGCTTTGACACTCTTAACAGAGATGCTGTTGAGGTAGAGTACAGTCATTTGTGTAGTAAATTTAGTGATATAAAGGAAGATAATATACCTAGATTACTTTCTAGAGATATCGGAATTAGGGCGATTTGGTCATCTTTTTCTATTTTAAAAGAGGAGGTCGATGACTTTAGTAATACAACGAAAAACTGGAAGGAGTTTTCCAAATGGTATGTTGAGCTTGTTAATCAGGTTATAGAAGATGATTGGTTTGAGTCATTTGAAGATAATCCAAAAGCCAATATTAAATTTCTTACTCATATTGCATTTAGTCCATCAGGTCAGATAATAAATTACAAGCCATCTGCTGTAGATAAGGGTTTAGGCGCACTCATATCGATGTTAATTTTAAAAAAATACGGCGATATAGGTCTTACTATGGTGGTTTGGGACAACTTGAAAGATTCCCTGTCACCAACTATTAGAAGAGGGTTTAGATCAAAAAATATGGCAGACCTTAACACTGATTTTACGGGCAGTATGGCTGAGTTTCGTACAGAACTTAATAAAAGAATACAGAAAGATATTGATGCATGGATTAGTGACTTTGAACAATTTCTTGATATTTGACAATGGCTTTATTAAATTTATTGTCTAAATTTTCTTTAGATGATATAAGATTTGCGTGTGGGAGCGATTGGCGGCTAATTAAAGATACTTTACCAAGTGATTTTGATTTGAGCGATAAGGATGAAGTTGTAAAGATCATTTTAAAGTTGCATGGTACTTCAATTCTAGAAATAAAGGAGTTTAGAGAGTTATTCTTGAGAACTTTGGAAAATGAAAAATTAGTTGAAATATCGAAAGAACATAAGATTAATAGTGGTAATAGTTCATTTATTACAATTGCAAGAATGCTTGCCAATAAACCTTGGGGGCCGTCAAGTAAACTATTAAGGGTTTTTAAAAATATTGGCTTTGATGAAGCATATTTACCTATTTATAGAGATAGGTATAAAGCCACGGAAAAGGTTGAGGTTTCCACTAAATTACCAGAATTATTTGACTATCAGAAAGAAGTTGTAAGTGAATTAGTATCGACGATAAACAACAAGAAAGATAGAGTTTTACTTCAGCTTCCAACAGGGTCTGGAAAAACTAGAATAATGATGGAAGCCATTCAAGAGCTTACAACTCAAGCCACAAACCCATATACTGTTTTGTGGTTGGCGCACTCAGAAGAGCTTTTAGAGCAAGCTATAGCGTCTTTTAAAGGTGTGTGGTCATCTAAAGGCCAGTATTCTGCCACAATTCACAGGTTATATGGTCAGCACAACCCTAACGACCTACTGTTTTCTAATTCAACGATATTTGCTGGCTTACAAAAACTGTCAAGATTAGATGTAAATAGTGATCTATTTTTGGAAATTGAAAAAAACACTTCCCTTATTGTTGTGGACGAAGCTCACAAAACTATTGCTGATACATATGAAAGATTTATAACTCATTTAATAACCAAAAGTGGCGCTACATTAGTTGGTGTTACTGCAACGCCAGGGAGGAGTTACTCCTTATCTCCTGAAAATAGAACCTTTGCAAGGTTTTTCAATGATAATTTAATAACTCCAGAGTTGGGGGATGATCCTATTAACACCCTTCAAGTAATGGGGGTTCTTTCTAGTGTCGATAGGAAGGTTGTGGATACTAATATCTCAATATCTGACTCAGAACTCAATAAGCCAACATTAAAAAGGCTTGGTAGATTGAGAGAAAGGAATGATTTACTGATGAATGAAATAGAATTACAAGCAAAATCTGAAAAGCCAACTTTAGTATTTTCTTGTAGTACTGAACACTCTCGATTACTCACAACGGGTTTGGTTTTAAGAGGTATTTCTGCGGCATTTATAGACTATACAAAATCAGCTTCATCTCGGCGTACTGTAATTGAGAAATTTAGAACTGGAGAAATAAGTGTTTTGATAAATTATGGTATTTTATCTACTGGATTTGATGCTCCAGAGATACAGGCGCTTGTGATAGCAAGACCAACAACTTCATTAATTTTATATAGTCAAATGATCGGGAGAGGGCTTAGGGGTCCAAAAGTTGGTGGAAACAAAGAGGTAACCGTTGTTGATGTCAAAGATAATTTTACTTCATATGGTGATCTAGATGAAATGTACAATTATTTTTCTGGCTATTGGAAGTAGTTATATTATTTTAACTTTTAAAGATGTTTGACCGGTGATATTCTAAGTACTTTTGTTGTTGCTTATTAAGGACTCCAATATTTAGATTGTTATTAATACTCCATAGTGAGAGAGTATCAGGATTAATTTTTTTTGAAACCAGTATGTCTCCATTATTTAAAAAACTTATATATCCATTATCAAACAGTTTATCGACATGTGGGGATAAAAGAAAGCCATTATTGCCATCAAGTTTTTCGTTATCACTTGAGTGACTCCATGGTTTAATATGACTAGCAATTAAATAACTAGTGTCGGTTAATTCAGTAACTCTACACTTATTTTCAATTTTCAATAAATTATTTCTATAAATTCCTTGTCCAATTCTGGACTTTGTGAGTCTATATTTTTCAGTTTCATTAATATCGCCACGTTGCTCTATTTTTAAAATATCAGAGTTTTCACTAATATTTTTATTAGTTGAATTAGCAAGAATTTGATAGGTATTTGAATCATTTTCTTTGATGAAAGCAAGCTTCATATTAGATGTTTTTTTACCTGCTTCAATGTTTTCCCAGTCTAAGAACTCCTCTTTAAGATAATTTGAAAAATCAGATTCCCAGTTAATATATTTTCTTTTATGTTGTTTAAGCTTAGTCTTTATAGCTGCTTTAAATTTAAAATGACCACTTAATAGCATTACAGGCAACTCTTTTTCATTTTGAATCGACGTATTGAAAAATTGATAAAAGTCTTGCGGAATAGCGGTAGCACGCTCATGAAATGAAGAATAGTCTAGGTTTTTTACTAGTGCATTTTCTTTGATTAATTCCCAGGAAAATATTTTTATTGTCATTAATATAGTTTATCTTTTTTCTGACCATTCGTATAGGTCATTGTGCTGAACACGCTTTTTCAAATGACCATATAATATTCTATTAACATCTTTTTTTGTTATTGATACAGTAAGTTTTTTGACTATATCTTTTGCCTTTATCCCATCTACTCCAGAAGACTTGATAATCTTAAGAATTTGTAATTCTGTTAAATTAGAGTCAGGATTTAATACTTTAATATTGAGCCCTTTTAGGGCTGTTACAACTAATTCTATTCTATCTTCAGACAAAAGACTGATAGGTAGCAAATCTTTAATATCATTGTAATTAAGAAAACCTTTGTTTTTCCCTAGAACAACAATCCTTCGTAATTCTTGTTTGCGTTTTAAAGTTTCTGAGTTCATAGCTGTTTAAAATATGTGGTATCCCTATGTATGATTGCGAGTTTTATACTTTTTTGGTTATCTTGGTAAGATTTTATTATTTATTGAAATTTATTCGTATATTTTAAGGGCTTATTATTGCTAACTTTTTCTGAATTATACGACAATCAAATTAATGGTAATGCATCTTTATATCAACAAAATCTAATAGTAAAAATTAAAGGGACACGTACTTAATTATGCCTACTGAAAAGCAACTTCATAAACAAAACATCTAATCTTCATTTTGGCGCAACTCTTAAAAAATATAATTCAGTTTATTTAAGGCATATCCAAATGATCAAACTGAAAATCTTATCAAGTTGCGTAGCAACACTAGTATTTACAACGAGTGTGATGGCGGGCGGTGATCCGCGTGATTTTGGGCCAGTCGAATCATTTGATTCGCTTGATTCGATCACCATATCTAGTAATGAGATTATTGAGCAAGAAGTGATTAGTACAACAAGTTTAGGCATTGTAATCACTGAAGAAATGCATAACACTTGCAAGGACAAGCTGAACTTATCTGAGAACAATATTGCTAGATTTAAAGAAGCACTGTTTAGTGGCAACCTGTACAACATAGGCCCATTTGATGCTTTAGGCACTTTGTTTTCACCAAGCCGATGGGATAACTATTTTGATTGTGTAGAAATGCATAGCGATGTATCGAGATGATTAATCTGTAGGTATGTTTTATTTCATCTAAATATTGTTCCAACTAGTTAGGTACAATTTGAGTCTATGCATAATTTAGACTTTCAAGCGACTACTTATCCAAATGGGAAATTTGAATCTCAAACTATGTGTAATGAGGACAAAACTGATGGCTTTAGAGTGTATTGGTATGAGTCTGGTCAAATGAAATCAACTTCTGAATATAAGCGCGGTAAGCTAGATGGCTTATATACTGCATGGCATGAAAATGGCAATAAAAGTGCTGAGATTGATTACCTTGATGGTCACAGGCATGGCGCATGCAAACTATGGCATAAAGATAACTCAAAATGGTTAGAGGTTGCTTACACTAATGGAAGAATGAATGGGCTTTGGGTCACCTGGCACAGTACTGGTCAGATCAAAAAGGCTGTACTTTTTAAAGACTGTAGAAAAAAAAGCAAAGCAACTTGGTACAACAATGGCAGTATTAAATACAACTCTGAACTTGGGTATGAATACTTCAACAGACGACTTTGTGAATTTTCAAATACAAGCTACGGTGAATGGGCCGATTATTATTCCCCTCACCCTTCTGGATTTGAGTTTCCCCATAATGGCAGTGATCTATTGCGTGGAGGTGTTCGGTACCCCATATTAAAGACACATTGGTATAAAGATGGTCAAAAATCTTCTGAAATTATCCAGTACGGGTATGAATATTTACAGATACACTGGCATGAAAATGGTCAAAAAAGTTTTGAATCTGGCAATGTAAAAAACATCCCAAACATCTATTGGAATGATCAAGGTGTTAAAGAATACGAGTGCATATATAATTTTGATAGAGATGATGCTGATTGGCAAATAATCTATAAATTTTTCGATAACGACGAGCACCATATAGCAACACTTGTTCAGACTAAAGATTTTGATAAATTTATAGAATGGGAATTCTTTGATACGCTCAACAATAAACTATATGAGTACAAATACAACTACTCAGAAAGTACATCGATTACTACTGATGAATTATGGAATGTTTGGTTAAATTCAGAATGCAAAGAATTTGTTGAAATTCTTGATTCTATTGAGAAACACAAACATGAAGTCTGTGTTTTGTAGATTTTAAAATTGTAATTAAGCAATGAAAACAGGCCTGTCAAAATCTCTCTACACTAAAGGACTACAATGTCAGAAAGCCCTATGGCTCAAGAAATATAATAAAGATGCTTTAACGCCACCTAACGCCGCTACCATGGCAAGATTTAAAGAAGGAAATGTTGTTGGTGATCTAGCTTGTGATTTATTTCCAGGTGGTAGAGAGATTCC
>Ga0233449_1002496_pt1 | contig 14542 bp, 14 predicted proteins | sample SI_124_October20_FD_183012 | JGI IMG/M metagenome (GOLD analysis project Ga0233449, IMG submission 183012) | Seawater microbial communities from Saanich Inlet, British Columbia, Canada - SI_124_October2016_200_MG | ecosystem: Environmental > Aquatic > Marine > Inlet | place: Canada: British... | reverse complement strand
AACATAACTTTTCGGCTTCTGTTATAATTCGTATAGATCACATTTGCAATAAAAGAAACAGGGCTGTTAGCCTCCTTTGAAAGTTCTCTATAAAGTTCGTTTAATTTCAGTTTTTTATACATTATTTTGTTTCCTTTAAAAGTTTGTTTCTCAATTGTTATATATAGTTTATCATAGTTTTTCGGGTTTGTCAAGATAAATCGAGCCTTTTTTTCAATTTATCTTGGGCCGTATATTGGTTTTCTAGATTTACCTTTGATGTAAGTGTTTTTAGGTTTCACTTCAGCATATCGGGTTATTTTAACTTCATTCTCAATATACTCTTTAATGATTTGTCTTGACTTTTTTCCTAATTTCATTTTAAGCTCCATTATTAGTTGTTTGTTTCTCAATTGTTATATACATTGTATCATACATTTACGGGTTTGTCAACAGTTTTTTTAATCTTTTTTACGATTCTTCGTAAGTCCTTTGTTTCCAATGGTTTACCATATATCCAATCGCGGTCTGAATCGGTAATAATAACCCATCCACGCTTCTGGGATTTGACTTTTCTGAATATTTTGTGTAAATCTATTGTAATTTTCATAATGTTTAATCTCCGTTTCTCAATTGTTAAGTATATTATCTCATATTCTGGGCCATTTGTCAAGAGAAATCGGGCCTATTTTGAAAAAAAATACTATGTCGTTAAGTCCTTTGTTTACAATGACTTACAGATAAGTCCTTATTTTACAATCATTTAGAGCGGGGGTTAAAAAGTCTTATAAATATAAAGAACTTTGAATATTATAGAGGATTTTAAAAAAAAAATGAAAACATTTAAGTCACTTTTATCAGAAAAAAACACAGATACTTTAAATGAAGGTATTAGTGCTTCTAAATTAAAAAGACTGAATCTTGTTAGTGATGACGAATTTGGTAAATTTGTCCAAGTTATGAAAAAAATGAATAATGATAAACCTATTCCTATCAAAGAAAAGGATATTGTTATTAAGGTGTTTAATGAGCTAGTTAATGCTATTCTCAGCGATCAAGCGTTACTGCAAAAGATTTCAAAAAGAAAAGATAAGGATGGGGAAGATAAATAATGAAATCGTTTAAGAAATTCCTAGAAGAAGAAAAAAAGAAATCCTATCAAATCTATTGTGACATGGATGGTGTGCTCGTAGATTTTATGGATGGTATTATGAAAGAACTACATATTTCAAGAGAACCATATCAAGATGAGATTGATACGTTTCTCTCTACTAAGTATGGAAGCAGTAAAGAGTTTTGGGGAAATTTATCTTGGATGTCTGATGGAAAAAAACTTTGGGATACTCTTAAAGATTTGAACACAGAGATTTTAACAGCTTGTCCAAGCAATTGTAAAATACAACCAAGTGTTGAGCGTGGAAAAAGAATTTGGTGTAAAAATAATTTAAGAATAACTAGTGGTATCAATGTGACTACGAGAAAAGGAAAAATGAAATTTGTAGGTGATAAAACAATCCTTATTGACGACTATATTAAAAATGTAAATGAGTGGAAAGCGAAAGGTGGAATCGGAATTCATCATAGAAGTGCGAGAGCTACTCTGGTTGAACTGAAAAACATTTTACTCGGATAGTATCAAATGGCTAAGCAGGAAAAAGAACAGTTTGATATGGATTCTGAGTCTCTTAGTTTATCATGGAAGGATGAGTTGATTGTTATAGTATTATTGTTTCCGATACCTATAACTTTTATAAGTACTTTTTTTACCGATGAAACAATAAATGATGCGTGGGCAAGTTTAGGTTTGATGCCAGATTGGTATCAAACATTATTGATGGTTGTCACGCTAGTAGTATTTGGATTGAAAGCATTAGTCTTTAGAATTGCGGAGAAATTATTTAAGGTATGAAAACTTTTAGAGAAGCAGTAATAGATAAAAATAAAACTAATAACGATGGGTACTCGGAACTAGAAGAAGAGCAGGAAGATATAAACATAATTCTTTTAACAGGTTCTAAGTCAGACGATACAGAGTTAGTTGTTGGACAGATGATTAAGACAGCAACTCAAATGAAACAGAAAGCTAGCAAGGTTGTTGTTGGTTGTGCATGGGTTGCTGACTTTGACTTAGAAGCTAAGACAATGGTTATTATGAATTATGAGGACACAGGAAAGAACCTCAAAATTCAAACAGACAAAACTGTTGTTATAGTTCGGGCCGGTGCGTTTACAGGTGAGAATAGTGAAATCGGTAGAGCAATGATTCAGGCTTTCCAAGAGTCAGGTTGTTTCATGCTGAACGATTTGAAGTCGTCTGTATTATGTGACAATAAGTTTTTATCTTACATAGCGTTTTCTAGGAACAATATTCCAATTCCTAGAACAGCATTGATTCCCACAGAGAAGGCAATAGAGAATGCACACGAAAGAATCGGTGGAAAGTTTCCAGTAGTCATCAAGACCCTATCAGGTACACAGGGTATAGGTGTTTCGATTGTTGACAGTATGCAGTCAATGGTATCTGTTATTCAATCCCTAAAAAAGTACAATGCAGACCTCTTGATTCAGGAACATATAAAACTCAAGTATGATGTAAGAACTATCGTACTTGGTGGAAGGATTATTGCATCCACTAGAAGAAATAAAGTTCCCGATGATTTCCGTTCTAACGCTCACTTGGGTGCTACAACGGAACCTTATATATTAAATGATGATGAGCAAAAAATTGTCAAGGCCGCGGCACGAGTTATGGGCGGCCAGTTAGTTGGAGTAGACCATTGCATAGTTGACAATGAGATTTTCATATTAGAATGTAACGCATCGCCAGGCATAGCATCTAACTACCATAACTACGATATTTCAAAAGTCCCACAGATGAATATGGCAGATGTTGGAAAGACAGAGGATATATATAAAACGATAGTAAATTATTTAAGGTATCCTTCAAATAGAAACTTGACATCTTTTAGAGAATGTGGTTTCCTAGAACAAGTAACTATAAAAGGTTGCGGAACTGTTATCGGAAAGTTTGATACTGGTAACGGTACTAAAGCTTCCATGAAGAAAGTTGATAAGGTAGAAGTAGAGGGAAATAAAGTTAAGTGGGAGTTGCACGGAAAAAAATATATTCACAAGTTGGAAGGTTGGAGTAAACCAGTAACATCGGATGCAGAGAGAACTCCAAGGCGTCCAATTATTTTAGTAGACATGGAGTTTAATAATAAAACATATTTGAATATTCCTATCTCTCTTGACTTAGAATCTACAAGTGATTTTTTAGTAAACAGGAAGTTAATGAAAACATTTAAAGTATCAGTTAATCCAGCTCAGAAGTTTTTATTGTCTGAGTGGAGAGCAACATAATCTAACACTAAAGGAAAGAACTATGAAGACATACAAATTATTTACAGAGGGACTTGAGAAATGGAAAGATGTGAAAAATCCTCATGTCAAAAAAGAAGCTGGTAAGATGTTGAAGGCTTTGGATAAAGGTGAGGTTCTTGCCTATAGTACTGAGCATGGTGAGTTTACTGTATTCAAAAGTGAAATGGAATATATCCAAGCCCAAAAAGGTAAGGGTAAAAAAATGAACTGGCTGAAGGTTGAAGGTAAATCCATTGATGGACAAAAATTAGAAGAAACATTTAATTTCAAGGGTGCAGTCAAGCATGGATTTCTTGACAAGACGGATGAGCGGTGGGTAAAAGACTTAAAGAAAAAAGGATGGGAAATTGAAGAGTTTATTCTATCAGGAAAGGGATTTGAAATTACTATTAAGAAAGGTTCTAAAGAAGTTAGCTATATTGATAAAACTCCTGAGAAAGTACTTATCCAAGCTGCAAATAAAGCAAAATAAAATGCCGAACGCATTTCTATATAATATGGAAGGAGAAAAGAAAATGTTCCCAAAAGGACAACTAACAGACCACTTCAGCAAAAAGGAATTCGATTGCCAGTGTGGTTGTGGAACTGGTGAGATAAGTATGGAGTTAGTTCAGAAACTTGAACAAGCAAGATTGGATTATGGCAGAGGGATGAGAATCAACAGTGGTATTCGATGCTTAGAGCATAACCGAAAAATAGGAAGTAAAGATACTTCATCACATATTAAGTGCGTTGCAGCAGATGTTAGTTGCACTACTATGTCTGAAAGGTTAGAGCTTCTTACAATCCTTCTAAAGTACTTTACAAGAGTCGGCATTAATAGAAAGTTTATCCATGTAGATGTAGATGCGGATAAACCTAACGGAGTATTCCTTTACTAATGAAATTGGAAACAGCGATAGATATTTGGCAGCACAAAGATACATACAAAGAACAATCAGATATTCATTGGTTAATATGGCTATTAGAAAATCCAAAATCACCTATAAGTTTAACTGGTGCTATTGATTTATATAACCATGATATTATCCATATACTCTTAGATAGGGATATGGAAGTCAGAGATGAAGCTATGGTTATTGGTTTCACTATGGGCAACAGTACAGAGACTAGCTCATGGGTAAGATGGTTATTTGAGTTCTGTGCTAGATACATATATCCAAAGGGATATAAATTTGACGAGCATGATCTATTGGAGTTTGAGAGAGGGTTTGCATACGGGTATACTAGACCTAAAAGGAATATACACTTAGCTAAGTTTGACGAAAACGAAGAAATAGAAAATATTCGGAAAAAATTCGGGATAGAACTTATAAATACAAAGTAAGGGAATATGATATGGCTTCCAATGCGAAGGAAACAGCAAAACAAGAAAATGGTTCATTGTTCGTTTTTCAATCCTTTATTGAGAAGGGAAAAATACCCACAGCTGCTGCTGTAGAAAAGGCTGCATATAATGATATGCCGTCTAAATGGTATACTGCTTTTGATTTACAAGCAAAGGCCTTAAAAAAATATATTGGTACTTCTAAAGGATATAATTATAGTCGCGATAAAGCTGGTTCAATGATGCCATTTTTAGAAGATATTGCTTCTAAAACTATGGGGGTTTCAACTAAAGATAGATGGAATCCTATGGATGTTGTAATGACTAAAAAAAATAAAGAAGTTGAGATTAAAAAAAAAGTTAAATCTATATCAGTCGAAAATATAGACAAAGATGCTAGACTAGTTAAACTTAATAACTACATGGCATCTCTTTTAAAAAATAAAACATTATTACCTATTTCTTTAAAGGAAGTTAAGAAGGGTGTAACGACAGCTAATATCGAAGAAGCAAATTTAAGTAAAGGTTCTAAAGGAGTAGTTTTTTCTTATAAAAAGAATACATTAAAATGTAACATATCAATTGATGAGAAAACAGGTTTACTTGATACTGGTGAATTAGCGTTTGATTTTTATGCAGAAAAGACTGAAATACACGTTCAGTCTAGGAGTTTCAGGTATAGTATTCCGAGCACTGGTGTACAAACTGATTTAACTCCAAAAGGTAGACAGAGTGGAGCTAAACTCGGTAAAGCTTCAACTAGTGCAATAGACCCTTTCCTAAGTAAATTAGGATTATCAAGACCAAAATCACCATCACAACATCCTGAAATATCTCTTGATGGTAATTTTACGCCAAAACAAATTAAATACTGGAATAGCTTACATAAAAAACTTAAAGCAATTAAGATTGAAAATGAAAAAATAGATTTGACAGGTAGCTTTAGTGATATATTTAAAATTGTAGATAAAAAGAAAAAGAAACCAAATGTTCTAGGTAGACTTACCTCTAAATTAGTAGTTTTAGAATGGCTATGGATATATGCAGAAATATCTAAAAAAAAGAAATTTAAAGAGTGGATGAGTGTTTTATATTATGGTGCAAAGAAAGAATTTTCTGAATTGAATGGGCCCTTTATAAAAATATATTAAATAACATAATGAATATATTATAGCTATACTAAGAGGAGTATACTATAGAATAAGCTTAAGATAAGAAAGTAAATAAGTAATGTAATTGATTTATTGAACCCAACGACATACATATAGTAACACACTAAAAACAGCAATACAAGGAAGAAGTTAAGAAGATGCCAACTATTTTCACAAAAGGTTTAAGCACTAACAGTAGGACTTGGAGTGACTTGGATTTAGACTTCCAAGCACACCCAGTTACTAAAGATATTGTTACTAAGACAGATGTGGAAGCTGTTAAGAGATCAGTAAGAAATCTTATTCTCACTAATCGTTATGAGCGTCCATTTCAACCACAGATAGACGGTGGAGTAACAAGACACCTCTTTGAGTTGTCCTCACCTATGACAAAGAGTAATATTGAAGGTGCTGTTAAGAATGCTATAGCAAACTTTGAACCTAGAGCTTCTGTTATTTCTATTTTTGTCGGTGGTGATCCCATCAATAATGGATATGATGTAACAATAAATTTTAGAGTTGTTAATCAACCAGACCCAGTAACAATAGAACTATTCCTAGAGAGGCTTAGATAATGCCATCATCCGATAAATTAAATATTACCGACTTAGAGTTTGATGGTATCAAATCAAACTTGATAACTTTTCTTAAAGCACAATCACAATTTCAGGACTATGATTTTGAGGGCAGTGGCATGGCGGTGTTGGTTGACCTTCTAGCGTACAATACGCACTATATGGGTTACTATGCGAATATGCTTGGTAACGAAATGTTTTTGGATTCGTCATCATTGAGAGAGTCCGTAGTATCTCATGCAAAACATCTCAATGTTATTCCAACATCCAGAACTGCACCTAAAGCTAAATTAAATTTTACCTTTACTCCAGCCGGAACACCTACTTCATTGACGATTGCAAAGAATACTAAATTTAATTCAAGCATTAATGGTATTTCTTATGTCTTCACTACTAACCAAACAACATCTATTCCTCGTTCATCTGCAGGTACATACGCAGTCAATGGTGTAGAAGTTGTTGAAGGTAAAATTCTTAATAAAGCATATGTCGTTAGTGGTGCTGATACAACTCAAAGATATATTATTCCTAATGCAAATATAGATACTTCAACTATTACTGTTAAGGTTCAGAAGTCAGTTGGTGATTCTGATGTTGATACATATACAGATGGAAATTCTGCTGATGTAACAACCATCAAAGGAACTGATAAAGTTTATTTTCTTCAGGAAGTAGAAGACCAAAAATATGAAATTACATTTGGCGACGGTGCTATTGGTAAACAGTTATCAGACGGAAATATTATCTTCATAGAATATATTGTTACTAATGGTACTGCTGGAAACTTTGCATCAATCTTTACTGCTGTTGGTTCTGTTGCTGGTCTGCCTTCATCTAGCTATGTTATAACCACGAATGAAAATGCAACAGGTGGTTCTGATATTCAGACCATTAATTCATTGCAATATCAAGCACCCAAATTATACCAAGCACAAAGTCGTGCAACAACTAAGGCAGATTACAAAGCAATCATATTAGAGAAAAGACCAGACATCGAATCTATAACCGTATATGGTGGAGAAGATGCAGACCCCGTGCAATACGGAAAAGTTTTTATTGCTCTTAAACCAAGTGGTAATAATACATTCAGTACTTCTACTAAAGAAGCTATTAAAAATTCTATATTGAAAAAGGTGAATGTAGTCACAGTCATACCAGAAATTATTGATCCAGTTTTCTTTTATCTATTGCTTGATGTTACAGTCAACTATGATCCTGTTACAAACTTAACCGATGAGAATACTTTGAAAACAAATATTGATACTTCTATTCAAAATTATCTACAGACAAGTTTAGAAAAATTTGACCAGAAGTTTAGGTATTCAAAATTAGTTCAGGATATTGATAATACAAACGATTCAATTAGAAACAATAAAACATCTATTACATACCAGCAAAGGATAACACCTGCTAGTTTAAATACTCCAGTAACTTATACTTTGTTATATACTAATGCATTGGAGACATCCAGTATTTCTTCTACATCATTCACTGGCACAGATGGAAATACTTATTCATTAGTTGACGATTCATCTAATAATATTAGAGCAGCAAGAACTACCGATGGTGTAGTTGATACTCCTAGAGTATATCTAGTTCAGCCTGATGGCTCAACAGATCAGGGAACTATTGATTGGACAACTGGTAAAATTGTATTGAATAGTTTTAGACCATTGGCAATCACGGATGGAACTACAAGCATAAAAATCAATGCTAAACCTATTATTAATAATTCTGATATTGTACCATTAAGAGAACAGATTTTAACTTACGATGTAAACGATACAGCATCAATTACGATTAATATGGTAGCGGAAACGATAATCTAATATGGCTAAAGTAAATCCAAATCAACCAATTCATCCTAAGTTTGATGAACGCATAAGTGTAAAGGTCGAAGGACAACTACCTCAGTTTGTCAAAGAAGATCATAAAACATTTGTTGCTTTCATGGAGGCGTACTATGAATATATGGAGCAGCAGGGTAAGCCTTATGAGATTATTGGAAATCTTAATAACTACAATAACCTTGACAAGACTACAGATGAATTTTTAAATTATTTTAAGAAACAGTTTGCTGAAGATATTCCAGAAGCAGTTTTTGCAAATGCAAACAAACCATTCGTTCTAAAACATATTAGAGATTTCTATCGTTCCAAAGGTAGTGAGAAATCTTTTCAATTTCTCTTTAGATTATTATATAAAGAAGAGGTTTCATTTTATTTCCCCGGCTCAGATATGCTCCGCACATCTGATGGCAACTATGGCAAGAGTGAAATACTTAGAGTTATTGATACTAGTGGTTCTGATGCAGTATTTACATTAGTTGGTAAAAAGATTACAGGTCAGACTTCTAATGCTACTGCTGTTGTAGAAACTATATTGAATGAAAATATAGGAAGGTTTGTTGTATCAACTATTTTTCTTTCTGGTACTATTGGATCATTTCAGACAGACGAAATTATTTCAGATGGAATAAGTAGTTTTACTATTGGTGGGATGATTATTGATACTGAAATTACTAATGTTGGTTCTGGGTATACAATTGGAGATAGAGTCCCATTAGAAAATGAAGGCGGTGGCTCTGATGGTTTTATTAGGATCAAGGAATTAACAACTGGCTCAGTTAAACAAACTCTTATTACAGATGGTGGGACAGGATATAGTATTGGTGACAAATTAGATATTGATAATACAAATAATCTTTCTATTGACGGAAGGACTACTAGTGTTGTTGTGGGGGATGTTGATGTTAATGGAGAAATTCTTAAACTTGTTATAGAGAATGGCGGAAGAGGTTATAAGTCAGTGCCTACTATGTCGGGTGGTTCTGGACAGGGTGCTGTTCTTTCCTTTGTGGAATCTGGTACTGAAATAGGTGGTGTCAAATCATTGGAAGTTATTGATAATGGTTTTGGATATGGCACAGTGCCAACATTAAATTTTACTGGTCTTGGTAATGATATTGAGAAAGCAGCAGCCAATGTTATAGTTGGTGGATATGAAAATGAGTTTGGATTAAAGTTTACTGGTACAGATGGTTTTTTAAGTTCTGATAAATATATTCAGGATAGTTTTTACTATCAGTTATTTTCTTATGTTATCACATCGGGTGAAACTATCGGAAGATGGCGTGATACTATTAAAAGAACTGTGCATCCAGCAGGCCTAGCATTATTCGGTAATCTTCAAATTGTTTCTACTATTGATACGCAGTTGAAAATTACTGGAATACCCCAAAGAAGAAATTATACTATTATTTTCCATGATGGCAGTATTGTTCCGCCTGTTCGTCTAAATCTTAAAATTGAAACTTGTGATGATTTTCAAAATATTAGAGTATTCTTTCCTAATGATGATTACAATAACAACAATGGACTTTTTGGAAGTAATATTAATAAACAGGAGGATCGTTTTCCAGAGAATTTTGGTTTTATTACAGAGCCAATAGAAGTAGACCCATCAAGAGGTGTTATTGTTGCGAGTGAAGATTATAAATCTCTTACTTCGCCTACTTTTTATATTGCACCAACAAAATGTCAGACGTATGAACAAGATTTAGGTATTCAGAAACTTACTACTCTCGGTGGCTTTGATGATTACCTGTTTACTGATATAAATGATACTAGATTCCAAGATGATGGATTTGTAAATGAAGCTGGAACTGAAACAGAAGATTTTGGGTTAATTTTTGAAGACCCAACGGGAATAACACAGTTAAGGTTAGGGCCATTAAAAAGAACAATAGATAAACAGAAATTTAAAAAGCAGGGTGGTCTTAGTCAGAATGTTGATACGATAAACGGACTTCAAAAAATTGCTATCACTATTCAGGGTTCTGGATATGTTTCAGTCCCAAATGTTACTATCACTGGTGGTGGTGGGACTGCGTTACAATCTCCCCCTAATGCTCCAGACGGAACAGGTGCTATAGCTACTGCTGTTCTTGGTACGGGTTCTGATTCAGATAAAGTTATTAGTATTACTATTAATAATATCGGTTCAGGATATATCACTTTGCCTACTGTAACAATTGATCCTCCTGTTAGTGGAGTACAGGCAGAGGCGACAGCTGTATTTCAGAGGTCTTCTGGTACAATTGTTAATAACTTTAAATCATTTAAAATCTTTGAATTTAACTTATTTGGTGGACAGAAAACTAGAACAGTTACTAATGCAACAATTACTCAATATACAAATGGCACAGAAAACAATGGTGTATTAAATGTTTCTTTGCCACCCCCAGTATAATTTATTTATTTTTATATAAACTTCTATAAAAGTATTATAAATATAAAACAGTATCAAAAACAAAATTAAAGGGATTACAATATGAGTGCAATAATTAACAATAGTTTCAGGAAATTCCAAGCTGATAATTTCATCAACAGTTTTTCTTCTCCGAATAACATCTATCTGGCTATAGGTAAAGATAGTGCATGGGCGGGTGCTAGTTCTGCACAATATAGAGAAACATCTCCGAGCGATATAACTATTCCTATTCCTATTGATACGACAGCAGCACCATTCATACACCATGACGATTTCATTGCAGCTAAGAAGATACCGCAATCTAATGTATCTCATGTAATTGCAAGATATGATTGGGTTTCTGGTACAGTGTATCGTGCATATGACCATTTACGGGATGATATTCTTGAGAATATTAATCCTGCAACAAGTACAAATGAAAATTCATTTTATGTTTTTACTACTGCTTTCAGAGTATATAAGTGTATTAGTAATAATAATGGTGCAGTATCAACTATTGAGCCAACTGGTGCGGGATTAGGTATTACAACGGGAGCGGATGGCTATAGATGGAAATTTATGTTTGAAGTTCAACAAGCAGATGTTCTTAAATATATTACTAGTGATTGGATTCCTGTAAATTCACCTGCTAATTCAACAACTCAGATAGATCAGAAAAATACAGAAGATAATGCAGTAGATGGTTCATTGGAACAAATTGATGTTACTGCTGGTGGTACTGGATATCGTACAGACACAGGAAATCCACAGCCTGGAAATACAACTACTACTATTGTGTTAGCTACTACTGCAAGTGAGGATGATGACCATTATAATCTAATGAGGGTTTATATTACTAACGGGAACGGGTTGGGAGAATTAAAAACTATTTCCGACTATGTTGGTTCTACAAGAACTGCTACACTTACATCAAGCTGGACAGTTACCCCAGATACCGCTAGTGTATATGAGGTTATGCCCGCTGTAGATATTACAACTAGTACTGGGACTATCCCAGCTACTGCTAGAGTATCATCTATTTCTGGTGGAGTTATTCAAAGAGTTTCTATGGTTGTTAAAGGAGTTGGATACCGTGATGCTGTTGCAACAGTTACAAGTGGTGGTGGTACAAACGCAGTATTGGCTTCGAGGATTGGCCCAGTTGGCGGACATGGAAAAAATGCTGTATCAGAATTAGGTGGAGCATTTGTTATGCTAAATACTAGATTGATCGGAGTTGATGGTGGTAATTTTCCTGTCAATGATGATTTTAGAAAAGTTCATTTGTTGATAAATCCTAAAGTATCAGAGCCTGGTAATGCACCAGCAACAGCAACTACATACAATGCATCTGAAATATTAGATGATAGTGGTGAAATAATTTACACAGAATTTAGAGCACCTATTAATAGGTCGTCTGACTCGACTGAGGATATCAAATTAGTTGTCGAATTCTAGTATATAAATAATTAAAAAAATCAAAAAGGTAAATTATGTCTAATAACATTACAATAAATACAAATCAGAATCCTTATTTCGATGACTTTGATGACGGTGATAATTTTCATCAAGTTCTTTATAAGCCATCTCTTCCAGTTCAAGCTAGAGAACTAACTACGCAACAGAGTATTCTTAAAGATCAGGTTAAGAAATTTGGAGATCACGTTTTCCGTAACGGAAGTAAAGTAACGGGTGCTGATATTGTTTTGAATTTGGATTATGAATATGTTAAACTAAAACCCCAATATAATGGGGTTGATATTAATGTTTCTGGGTTTGTTAATAAAACTATCACAGGTGCTCAATCAGGTACTAAAGCTCTGATTATTGGAACCGTAGCTGCTAATACAACTACAGGTGATCCAGATACAGTATTTGTAAAATATATAACTGGTGGTTCTGTAACTGATAAAGTGCAGGGTATCAATGTTACTACAGGTGGTAATAGTTATATTACTGCTCCAACGGTTAGTATTACTGGCGGTGGTGGAGTTGGTGCAGAAGCAACTGCTATGATTAGTGGTGGTTCAGTTATTGCTATTAATGTTACAAATAAAGGTTCAGGATATAGAGAACTGCCAAGTTTAAAAGTTAATTTTTCTGGTGGTGATGGTGTAGGAGCTGCGGCAACTGCTACGATTTCAACTGCAGCTGCATTTCTTTCTGGGGAAAGAGTTTGTACTACTGATCTTAGTATTTCTGCAAATGTTGTTGATGGGACACCTACTAATTTACAGACAGTTAATATATCAACGGGTGGTTCTGGTTATACTTCAGCACCAGCAGTTACTATTTCAGCAGCACCGACAGGTGGAACGAATGCAACTGCAACTTCAACAATTTTTAATGGTGTTGTTACATCAATAACATTAAGTAATCAGGGGGCCGGATATACTACAGCACCTTCCGTAAGTATAGGTTCGGCACCCGCAGGTGGTGTAACTTCTACTGCAACTACGACATTAGCCACATCGACTGGCAAGGGAAGTTCTGTTTCAATAGACGAAGGTGTTTTTTATATTAATGGTAATTTTATTAAAATAGCAAAACAAACTATTATTTTAGATAAGTATTTTAATGATCCATCATATAAGATTGGTATTGCTGTTGCTGAAACTGTTGTAGAGTCTGGTGATGATTCTACTCTGCTTGATAATGCACAGGGTTCATCCAACTTTGCAGCACCTGGCGCAGATAGATTAAAACTTGTATTAACCCTTTCTAAATTAACACTCACCTCAACAGATGATACAGATTTTTATGAACTTCTGAGAGTTAATAAAGGTATTAAAGAAAAAGATATTTCAGTCCCAGTTTATTCTACATTAGAAAAAACATTTGCACGAAGAACATTCGATGAGTCTGGTAGTTATACGGTAAGGTCTTTTAATATTCAGTTGAAAGATGATCCGAATGATGCTACGAAATTTATTGTAAGACTTGATCCGGGCAAAGCCTTTGTAGAAGGATTTGAATATGAAACACTTATTTCATCCGACATTAGTATTGATAAAGCAAGGTCTACTGTAAATATTAGTGGGTTTGATAGAAAGATGCAGTATGGTAATTATGTTATTACTAAAGAATACAATGGTTTATTTAATATTACAACTCATCAGGAAGTTGATTTACATAATGCTGCACATGGTAGTTTGATATTGCTTAGTCCAAGTACATACGAAAATACAAAAATCGGAACTGCGAAAGTAAGAAATATTGATTATGTTTCTGGAACTGGTGTAAATCTATTAACTAATGTTTATCTCTATGACATTAAGATGACGAGCTCGACTTTTGCATCTGTTGAATCTATCATTGTTCCTGTAGATGCAACAACTACACCTGTTGTTATTACTGCTAAATCAAATATTGATGATAGTGGTAAGGTTGGTGGTATTGCTGGTGGTGATGCTAAGTTGTTTGAAACATCTGATAACACATTGGTTTTCAAACTTCCACAGGATACTATTAATACTATCCGTGATAAAGATGGAAATGTAGATACACAATATAAAGTAAAAAGAGTTTTTAAGAATGTACAGTTTGATGGTACTGGTTCTGCTTCTATTACAAGTTCTGGTTCAGGTGAGAAATTTTCTGGAACGGGCGAATTAAGTCCTTCCAATAAAAGAGAAGATTACCTTATAACGGATGCATCAGGTGCTATTGTTTCTTTGGATAGTGGAACTGCAATAGTGTCATCACCCATAAGACAAACAATAACATTTACTACTGGAGTCCCTACTAGTTTTATAGGAAATATTATTGCAACACTTAATATTGATAATAAACAGGAGAAAGTAAAATCAAAAGTAAGTAATCATGTTAAATCTTTTGCTACACCAAACACTACAAATTTATCGTCAGATGATTTA
>Ga0233449_1002494_pt1 | contig 14546 bp, 12 predicted proteins | sample SI_124_October20_FD_183012 | JGI IMG/M metagenome (GOLD analysis project Ga0233449, IMG submission 183012) | Seawater microbial communities from Saanich Inlet, British Columbia, Canada - SI_124_October2016_200_MG | ecosystem: Environmental > Aquatic > Marine > Inlet | place: Canada: British... | reverse complement strand
CGGCCTCCGCCCGGGAAATTCTGCAAAGCATGGATTTTGAAACCATGAGTGCCGAGGAACTGGCTGAAGCGCGTAAAGTCGTTGCCAATATGCGTTTGCCGATCATGGACGTGCCGACCCGTCGCTTCAAACCTGATAGCCGGGGCAGACGTGTCGACATGCGTGCGACTTTAAGGGCCGGTTTACGTTCAGGCGGTGCTGTCATCCCCCTGAAGTTCCGTAAACGTGCCCGGCGACACCCGCCGCTTGTTATTCTTTGTGATATTTCGGGCTCCATGAGCCGCTATTCCCGCATGCTCCTGCATTTTGTTCATGCCATCACCAATGATCGCGACAGGGTACATTCCTTCGTCTTTGGTACTCGCCTCACGAACATCACCCGTTTTTTGCGACAACGAGACGTCGATATTGCTGTTGAGCAGATAACCGAACAGGTCGAGGACTGGTCCGGTGGCACGCGTATTGGTGTGACCCTCAAGGAATTCAACGCCATCTGGTCGAGACGGGTTCTGGGTCAGGGTGCTGTCGTGTTATTCATATCTGATGGTCTGGACCGGGACGCTGGTGTAGACCTTGATACAGAGATGGAACGGCTGCATAAATCCTGTCGACGCCTGATCTGGCTCAATCCCTTGTTGCGTTTTGATGGTTTCGAACCCAAATCAAGAGGGATCAAGGCTATACTTCCCCATGTCGACGATTTCCGGACTGTCCATAATCTGAATTCACTGGCTGATTTGGCGGACGTATTGGGGAAAGAACACCCGCGCAAGGAAGAAAGCCTCTCAACGATGCAAAGGAGTGTGGCATGAGCGAACAGCAAACCGATCTGGCTGCCTGGCCCGACGATGTACTGGAGACCGCAGCCTCCTGGAAGAAAGATGGACGCGACGTCGCCATTGCAACGGTCGTCCACACCTGGGGATCGAGCCCTCGTCCGGTCGGTAGCCAGCTGATCGTCGATGGCACAGGCGCCATGGTTGGTTCCGTCTCTGGCGGCTGTATCGAAGGTGCCGTCGTCAAGGAAGCCATGGAAGTGATTGCCGGTGCCCCTGCCCGCGTCCTCGACTTTGGTGTTAGCAATGACCAGGCATGGGAAGTGGGTCTGGCTTGTGGTGGCAAGGTCCAGGTCTATGTGGAACGGTTGGACTAGATGAAAAGCGAAACCCTCGAAGCCGTCCTGAAAATCAGGGCAGAAAAACGCGCGGCAGTACTTTTGACGAATATGCTGAGCGGTGATGAACGCCTGATTGAAGCCGCTGATCTGGCGTCATTACAGGCAACCGATGCCGATCTCGCGGAACAAATAGCGTCCGCATTGCGCTCTGATAAATCCAGAACCCTGGAGACAGATGACGGTCCCGTGTTCCTGAACGTTTTTAATCCGGCATTACGCATGATTATTGTCGGCGCCGTCCATATCGCCCAGCCCCTCGCTCGCATGGCTGATCTGGCCGGATATGCTGTGACGATAGTCGATCCCCGGCGATCTTTTGCAAGCGTTGAACGTTTCCCCGGTGTGTCTCTGAGTTCCGAATGGCCCGACGATGCGCTTGCTGATTTTGGCCTTGATGCCAGAACGGCTGTTGTTACCCTGACCCATGATCCAAAACTTGACGACCCGGCGCTGGAAGTCGCCTTGAAATCAGACGCCTTTTACATCGGTTCTCTGGGCAGTAATCGCACCCACGCTTCACGCCTGGAACGGCTGGCGGAATTGGGGTTTAATGATCAAACCATGGCCCGGATCCACGGACCAGTCGGCTTGAATATCGGTGCCAAATCCCCAGCCGAAATTGCGGTGTCCATCCTTGGGCAAGTTACCGAAGCCCTGCGCAAAGCGAACTGACGGGCGATGTTTTTTGGCGATATCCCGTTGGACGAAGCCGAAGGGTGCATTCTTGCTCATTCGGTAAAGTCAGGTGATGTCTCCTTCAAAAAGGGGCGCACACTCAGTGCTGAGGACGTTGCTGCCCTTAAGTCTGTAGATATGAAATCTGTTACAGGTGTTCGACTTGAAATTGGCGATGTCGATGAAGATACGGCCAGTGAACAAGTCGCCAATGCAGCGCGTGGTGATGGTGTGCGGATCACAGCCCCTTTTACAGGCCGATGTAACCTTTATGCCGATACGGACGGCGTTGTTGTGATCGACCGCGACCGTGTCGATATTCTCAATCGCATGGACGAATCCCTGACAATTGCGACCTTGCCGCCCTATGCCATGGTACAGGAAGGGCAAATGTTGGCGACTGTCAAAATTATCCCCTTCTCTGCCCCTCAGGCCGCCGTCGATGCCGGCGTTGCAATCGCCGAGGGAGATGGAGCGCTGGTTCGTGTGGCCGCGCTTCAGGCACAAAATGTTGGCATGATCCTGACACGTCTTTCTGATACCAAAGACAAGGTTCTGGACAAGACAATTGCCGTTACCAGGAATCGTCTGGAAGCCCTTGGCAGCTCGCTCGTTCATCAGATTCAGTGCGACCACGATGCTGAAGCTGTATCCATTGCAATCCTTGATATGCTTGATCTGGGTGTGGATTCTGTATTGGTCTTTGGCGCCTCAGCCATTGTCGATCGCCGTGATGTTATACCGGCAGGCCTGATCGCCGCCGGAGGAGAAATCGAACATTTTGGCATGCCCGTTGATCCCGGCAATTTGTTACTTCTGGGGAACAAAGGCCCTGTTCCTGTTATTGGATTGCCAGGATGTGCGAGATCACCAAAGCTCAACGGCTTTGATTGGGTACTGCAACGATTGTGCGCTGGTTTGCGCGTGAGCAAGGCGGAATTAATGTATATGGGCACCGGTGGTCTGCTGAAAGAGATTTCGACGCGCCCGCAGCCGCGTGATGGTGGCCCGTCACGGGAAGACACTGCCATGCCAAGAATGCCAAGAATTGCAGCCCTGGTTCTGGCCGCAGGCCAATCACGTCGGATGGGTGTGCAGAACAAAATGCTGGCGCAGTCGCAAGGTGTTGCCCTGGTGCGCCATTCTGTTGATGCAACGATCGCCTCTGCTGCCGGTCCTGTGGTGGTCGTGACGGGACACGAACCAGAAGGTGTGCATGAGGTCCTGGCGGGCTGTGATATCAGCTTTGCCCATAACGAGCACTTTGCGGACGGGATGAGTACATCCCTGAAAGCAGGACTGGATGCCTTGCCTGATGACATTGATGGCGTTGTCGTTTGTCTTGGTGATATGCCGGCGGTATCAGCCCGCCATATCGACAAATTGATCGCTGCTTTCGATGAAGAAGAAGGACGGTTAATCTGTGTCCCGACATTTCAAGGGAAACGCGGCAATCCTGTATTGTGGTCAGCATCCCTGTTTGATGAGATGCGAAACATTGCCGGAGATGTTGGCGCACGTCATTTGATCGGCGAACATGCGTTTGATACCTGTGAAGTTTCGATGGAAGACAATGCTGTGTTGCTTGATCTTGATACGCCTGAGGCTCTGCGGGCTTACGAACAACTGGAAGAAAATTCATGAGTTTTGATGTCGAGGCGCTGAGAAGACAGTTTCCAATTCTGGACCGGACTGTGCATGGCAAGCCCCTGCACTATCTCGACAACTCGGCGACGTCACAGATTCCCAATACTGTACTCGATGCCGTCGAGCGGCATGAAATTGCGCATCGAGCCAATGTTTTACGCGGGATACACTATCTGGCTGAGGCCGCAACGGAAGCCTATGAAAACGCCCGCAAGGACGTTGCCTTGTTCATCAACGCTGCGGACCCTTCCGAGGTCGTTTTCACCTCAGGTACAACAAGTGCTATCAATCTGGTCGCCCACAGTTTTGGTCAAGGGCTGAAGCCGGGTGACGAAGTCGTTATCTCCATGCTGGAGCACCACAGCAACATTGTGCCCTGGCAATTACTGCGTCAGCGCTCCGGTATCGTCTTGAAAGTGATTCCGGCGACCGACGATGGTCGCATGGACCTGGACAAACTGCCTGATATCGTCACAGAAAAATGTCGGATGATTGCTGTTACCCATGTTTCCAATGTCACTGGTGCAGACACAGATATTCACAGAATCGTCGAGGCTGCCAGAACGGTCGATGCCAAAGTGTTGATCGATGGTGCGCAACGTGTACCCCATGGTCCCGTTGACGTGCAAAACCTTGGTATCGATTTCTATACATTTTCAGGCCACAAGATGTACGCCCCGAACGGCATTGGTGTGCTTTGGGCCCGGCGTGAATTGCTGGATGATTTGCCTCCCTTTATGGGTGGCGGCGAAATGATCCGCACTGTCACCATGGAAGACACGATATTCGCGGAACCCCCTCACAAGTTTGAAGCTGGAACCCCTCCCATTGCCCAGGCAGTCGGATTGGCGGCTGCGACCCGTTGGCTGACAGAAACAGATACGCCGGAAGCCACTTTGCATGTGGCAAAACTGGCGGAAAAAACCTTGTCTGGACTGGCTGACATCGCAGATGGTCGCATCCGGATCATCGGCCCCCAGGGGACACAATCCCGCTTGCCTGTCATTTCATTTACCGTCGATGGTATTCATCCCCATGATGTCTGCCAGATCCTTGATTCGCATGGCGTTGCCTTACGAGGGGGACATCATTGTGCACAACCGCTTATGGACTTTTTCGATGTCACTGGTACAACACGGGCGAGTTTAACTTTTTACAACAATCAGGCCGATATCGACGCCCTTCTTGATGGTTTGGACGCAGCCATCAAAAAACTGACCTGACCCCCCGACGGATTACCAACATGAATAGCAATGATATGTACCAGGATGAAATAGTCGCCCTGGCTAAATCGAAAACCGGTGCTGAACGTCTGGAAAAACCGGACGCAAGCGTAACGCTGGACAATCCCTTGTGTGGTGATCGCGTAACCCTGGATGTTACAGTTTCAGACGGCAAGATAACAGCTGTCGGACATCGCGTTCGAGGATGCATGCTGTGTGAAGCAGCATCAGCCCTGGTTGCGCGTGACGCCATCGGCACGGATACAAGTGCTGTCAGTGGCGGGCGGGACAATCTGGAAGCTCTATTGAAAAGCGGTGCCTCCCCTTCAGAAGATGATGTTTGGTCGACGGTAACCGCTTTTGGACCTGTCGCCGAATTCAAGAGCCGCCACGAATGTGTCTTGTTGCCCTTTGAGGCTTTGGGAAAAGCCGTCGAAGAGGCCGAGAGCAAAATCTGAATTGGGTGATCTGGCAGGATATCTGCTGGCCGCACTCGCATTGTGTGGTAGTCCGGGCCCTGCGACCCTGAGTTCAGCAGCAACAGGGGCTGCATTCGGACTACGTGCTGCCCTGCCCTATTATTTTGGTTTACAAGCCGGTGTCACCATCGTGCTCACGCTGGTCGCCTCCGGGATCATTGCTGCAGTCACCACCATTCCCCTGGCCGCTGAAGTCATGATCACGGTCGCCGTTTGCTACATGATATGGCTGGCCTGGAAGATCGCCAACGCGCCGCCTGTTCGGGTTGCCGATGCCGGGTCGAGTGCACCAGGCTTTTTCTCTGGCATGATTGTCAACCTGACAAACCCCAAGGCTTACGCCTCATTCACAGCAGTTTTTGCCGGATTTGAATTACTGCCAGACAACGTCGTATTATCAGCCGCCCTCGAACTTTTGATTTTGTTCGTCTTGATCGGCGGCATCAACATGGCCTGGATGACTATTGGCAACGTCCTGCAACGCTTCTTCCAGGACGAACGCACGAGTCGCATTATCAATGTCAGCTTTGCGATTTTATTGTTGGCGTCAGTCGCCATGGCGTTCCTGATATAGGGTGTTTCCGGGTTTCACGGAAACGCAGGGTTGCCGCAAACGCAAGGTGAACGCCCACAAACAAGGCAGAAGATATTCCATTTAAGTCGGAATTGCCCTAGCCCTTCAGTTCACTCAAGGGTTTTACATGCTCTTTTTCGACTGCCTTGGGGCGATCGACCTCTTCTTCCGTCAAAGCTTCGACTGATTTCATGGTCGCGAGACTACGCTGGGCCAGTTTTTGATACTCCGCAGTTGCCATGGATTTCCATTTGATTTCGGCCTCTCCCATTTCCTTGATGATTTTGGCAGGAACCCCTGCGACCAGGGTATGATCTGGCACTTCAAATCCGGCTTTGACAAAAGAATTGGCCGCTACAAATGAAGATTCACCGACAACAGCGTTATCCATAACGGTTGAATTCATCCCGACCAGGGCGTTGCGCTTTATCGTGCAGGCATGCAACACAGCGGCGTGACCAATATGTCCGTTTTCTTCGACAATGACGGATCGACCGGGGAAGGAATGCACAACACAGTTGTCCTGCACATTTGCCCCTTCATGTATTTCAATACGGCCAAAATCGCCTCTGAGCACCGCACAGGGGCCAATAAAGCAGCGTGACGATATAACAACGTCGCCGATCAATACGGCGTCCGGATGGACGAATGCGCCCGGCTTTATCACCGGAACCAGTCCTTCAAAGGAATATACTTTAGTCATGGGGGGGCCTGTTGGTTTGAAATAACTTGTAATTTGACGACATTGCCGCAAGGGCTGGGGGACAGTATTATTCCGAAAATTGTCGGCCTATTGTTGACCTGGCCACCAATTATGTCCAGAGATAGAAATCCGATAACCTTAAATCCCCTCCTGAGGAACTACCGATGACCGAAGCTTTTATCTGTGACGCCGTTCGAACACCTATTGGCCGCTATGGTGGTGCCCTTTCCAGTGTGCGTGCTGACGATCTGGCTTCCTTGCCAATCAAGGAACTGATGCGTCGCAATGAGAATGTGCAGTGGACAGAGATTGACGACGTATTCTTTGGCGCCGCCAATCAGGCTGGTGAAGATAACCGCAACATCGCCCGCATGGCTTCCTTGTTGGCGGGACTGCCCGTCGAAGTTCCCGGTGTAACTGTAAACCGTTTGTGCGGATCCGGACTCGAAGCCGTTGGTCAGGCAGCCCGCGCCATCAAAACAGGTGAAGCGGATATCTGTATTGCCGGTGGTTCTGAAAGCATGAGCCGCGCCCCGATGATCCTGCCAAAAGCTGACAGCGCATTTTCGCGCCGGGCCGAAGTGTTTGATACAACCATCGGCTGGCGCTTCATTAACCCGCTGATGAAAAAACAATATGGCGTCGATTCCATGCCGGAAACCGCCGAAAATGTTGCCGAAGAATTCCAGGTCACACGTGAATCCCAGGATGCCTTTGCTTTTCGCAGCCAACACAAAGCGGCCGAGGCCCAGAAAAACGGTCGCCTGGAGCAGGAAATTGTGTCGGTTGTCATTCCAAAACGTAAAGGTGATGACGTCATCGTCTCGTCCGACGAGCACCCACGCGAGACGTCGATAGAAGCTCTGGCGAAGCTGGGTACGCCTTTCCGCGAAGGCGGAACGGTAACTGCCGGTAATGCCTCAGGGGTAAATGACGGCGCCTGTGCCCTGATTATCGCGTCGGAAGAAGCGGCGAAAAGACATGGTTTAACCCCACGCGCCAGAGTTTTGGGCATGGGCCACGCCGGTGTCGCACCTCGTATTATGGGTTTTGGACCCGCACCGGCATCACACAAGCTGTTGGCACGCCTTGGCCTGAAGTTTGATGATCTGGACATTATCGAACTGAACGAAGCCTTTGCTGCGCAGGGCCTGGCTGTCACCCGCGACTGGGGTCTCGAAGATGATGACGCCAGGGTCAATCCTTTGGGCGGCGCCATTGCTCTGGGTCATCCATTGGGCATGTCTGGTGCACGCCTGGCGACTACAGCCATGTATCAGCTGGAGCATACTGGCGGCAAACGTGCTTTGGCCACCATGTGCATCGGCGTCGGTCAAGGAATCGCTGCTGTTATTGAACGCGTCTAAAACCATCCCCATATCTAAACCAGGCATCCGCGCCAGCCTGTACGGGCTGGCGCGATCCGCTTGAACCTTTGAAACGAGGACCTGGCTGCCCATGGCTTTTGTTATCGCCCAGATAAGCGATCTGCACATCTCCGAACCAGGCGTCGGCACTGACCTGCATTACCAGACCGCTGAGCATCTGGAGCGTTGTGTTGCGCGTCTGAATACGGTAGATCCCAGACCAGATATCGTTGTGGCTACGGGTGACCTGGTCGACCAGGCCAAGGCATCCGAATATCAGCGTTTGCGTGACATTCTCGGAAAACTGGAGATGCCGTATTATCTACTATGCGGCAACCATGATTCGCGGGAAAATTTGGTCCCCGCGTTCCCGGACCACACCTATTTGCCGCAGGACGGCTTTCTGCAATATACCCTCGAGGATTATCCAATCCGCATCGTTTGCGGTGACACCCGTATCGCCAAACAGATAAGTGGCACTATGTGTGCTGATCGTCTTGCCTGGCTGGACAATACTCTGGCTGCAGAACCCGACAGGCCAACTGTCGTTTTCCTTCATCACCCGCCCTTTGCCAGCGGTCTCGCTCCCATGGACAAGTATGGGTATGAAGACAAAGCTGGTATCGAAGCGGTCATCCGCAAACATCCCCAGGTCGTACGCGTCGCCGGCGGTCATTTACATCGCCCTGTTGTCGTTAACTGGGGGGGAACCACACTTAGTGTTTGCCCAAGTGCGGCCCATCAGATCGCCCTTAACCCAGTACCCGATACGCCGGTCAATATTGTAATGGAACCACCTGCATTCCATTTGCACATGTGGCACGAAGACACCGATCTGATTACACACATGATGTATGTGAACGACTATGAAGTCCGCACCAAAGTCAGAATTGGTGTCGGTGTCGTGGAATAAGAAACATTACTCTCCCCCACCTTTCCAATGAACAGGCCCGGCGTGTTTTCATGACGCGCCAGGGACTGTGTGCGGCACCCTCCTCTCCGTTTGCCAAAGAAGATTTGCGCCAATTGATCCATCAACTTGGATTTGTGCAGATCGACAGCATCCGAACAGTGGAACGCGCACATCACATGATCCTGTTTTCCCGCAATCAGAATTACAAGCAGGAACAACTCCGACAATTGCTGGAAGACGACCGACATCTGTTCGAGCACTGGACCCATGATGCCTCGCTCATACCAACAGAATTTTATCCGCACTGGCAGCAACGGTTCGTTCGCGCCGAAGATCGACTGAAAGAACGTTGGCGTAAACAACGTCCCAAGGTGAAGTCCGGCGGTAAACAGATCAGTTTCGAAGACATGATGGAACAGGTAAAAACCCACGTCCACGAAAACGGCCCTACCATGTCACGTGACCTGAAGCCAAAAGATGAGAGTCGCAAGAAAACGAAAAACGGCTGGTGGGAGTGGCATCCATCAAAAACTGCACTGGAATTCTTGTGGCGCACAGGTGATCTTTCAATCACACGCCGGGACGGTTTTCAAAAAGTCTATGACCTCTCTACCCGCGTCATACCTGAAACGGTCAAGTCGGATGCGCAGAACGATCACGCTGCCTTTGTTGACTGGGCCTGCAGCGAAGCACTGGAAAGGCTGGGATTTGCCGCATCGGGAGAACTCGCCGCTTATTGGGGGTCGATCAATGCCAGTGAAGCCAAAGCCTGGTGCCTCGAGAATGCAGGTCCGGACCTGATTGAGATCTCGGTTGCCAGCGCGGACGGCAGTGCGCCCAAAACCGTTTATGCACGCCCGGCGATTATGGATGCCTTGAACGACCTACCCGATCCTTCAGATCGTATACGGGTCATCAGCCCATTTGATCCCTTGATACGCGACCGCAAACGCCTCCAACGCTTGTTCGATTTTGACTATCGTATCGAAATTTTTGTGCCTGAAGCAAAACGAATATATGGCTACTACGTTTTCCCAATCCTCGAAAAAGACAAGCTTATTGGCCGTATTGATATGAAAGCACAACGCCAGGATAATCGACTACATGTCACAGGGTTGTGGCTGGAACTCGGCATCAAATTCACCAAAGGTCGGGAGAAAAAACTGACGTCCGAATTAAACAGGCAAGCAAGGTTCGTTGGTCTGGGCGATGTGACGTTCGACAATGGATTTCTTAAAGACTAATTTTGATTTAGGCCTGCCCGTTGATCTCCGCCAGGCGTGTCAGCAGATGCTTGACCCCCGAGACACGTGTTTCCGGTGATTCCCAATCACGACGGTAGACCAGCTTTTGATCAGGCCGTAGCTTTGCTGTACCGGCTTGTTTGGAAATGAATTCGACCAGGCCAGCCGGATTCAAGACAGCGCCATCCCGGAAGGTGACGGTACAGCCTTTGGCACCCGCATCCAGTTTCGAAACTGCCGCCGGTTTGCACAATTGTTTGATCGTCACGATGGCCAGCAGGCTTTCTACTTCTTCCGGCAGTGGACCAAAGCGGTCAATCAATTCCGCAGCAAATCCATCAATTTCGGCGCGCCCGTCCAGTTTGGACAAACGCCGATAAAGGCCCATACGCACATCCAGATCGGCCACATAGTTTTCGGGGATCAAAACGGAAGCCCCGATATTTAATTGCGGCGTCCAGTCATTTACGTCCATCTGGTCGCCGGTGCCATCTGATGTACTGCGGGCCGTCGCAACGGCTTCTTCCAGCATTTGTTGGTAGAGCTCGACACCGACTTCACGAATGTGGCCGGACTGTTCTTCACCCAACAAATTACCTGCACCCCGAATATCCAGATCGTGGCTGGCCAAACTGAACCCTGCACCCAACCCATCCAGCGATTGCATGACCTTTAGTCGTTTGTCCGCAGCTTCTGTAGGAATTCGTTTTGCCGGTATTGTTAAATAGGCATAGCCCCGGATTTTTGAACGCCCGACCCTGCCCCTCAACTGATAAAGCTGCGCCAGGCCAAACATATCTGATCGATGAATGATCAGGGTGTTCGCCGTCGGAATATCCAGACCGGATTCAACAATGTTGGTGGAGATCAATACATCAATACCGCCGTCATAAAATGCGTTCATCACACGATCAAGGTCTGCCGGGGTCATACGTCCATGGGCAACTGCCGTTTTGACCTCCGGGATATTCTCCCTGATATATTTGCTGACTTCGTCGATATCGGCCAGCCTTGGACAAACGTAGAACGTCTGACCACCGCGATAATGCTCACGCAATATGGCTTCGCGCACAACAACCGGATCAAATGGCAGGATAAAGGTGCGAACGGCCAGGCGGTCCACTGGCGGGGTCGCAATCAGGCTGAGTTCCCGAACACCGGTAAAGGCCATTTGCAAGGTTCGGGGAATTGGCGTTGCGGTCAGGGTCAGAACATGCACATCACTACGCAAGCTTTTCAGGCGTTCCTTGTGGGCAACGCCAAAGTGTTGTTCTTCGTCCACCAATACCATACCCAGATTGCTGAACTTCACATCCTTGGCCAGCAAGGCATGGGTGCCGATGATGATATCTACGTCTCCGGACTCGAGAAGACGTTTGTTTTCCTTCGCATCTTTCGTGTTCACAAACCGTGACAACTGGGCGATGTTCACAGGCCATCCTGCAAAGCGCTCACTGAACGTTTTGAAGTGTTGACGTGCCAATAAGGTTGTCGGAGCGATCATGGCCACCTGGCGTCCTGACATCACGGCGACAAAGGCCGTCCGCAAGGCAACCTCGGTTTTACCAAAGCCGACGTCACCACACACGAGGCGATCCATCGGGCGCCCGGACGCCATGTCTTCAAGCACATCTGCAATTGTATTTTGCTGGTCTTCTGTTTCATGAAAAGGAAAACGCGCGCAGAACTCGTCGTAGAGTCCTGTCGGCGGCGACATCTTTTCACCTTCTTTCAACTCCCGTTCAGCCGCAATCTTGATCAGCTGGTCTGCCATATCCTTGATACGTTTCGTGGCACGTGACTTGCGGGCCTGCCAACCTGAACCACCCAGTTTGTCCAGCACTGCTTCGCTGTCTTCGGAACCATAACGAGAGATCACTTCGATGTTTTCTACGGGCAAATACAGTTTGTCGTTGCCGGCATAGATCAACAGAACACAATCGTGGCGCACACCGCCAACACCAACGGTCTCCAGACTTTCGAAACGACCAATGCCATGATCAAGATGAACAACAAAATCACCCGGCGACAATGTGGAGGCTTCGGCAATAAAGTTTTCTGATTTTCTGGAACGTTTGGGCGCCCTGACCAGGCGATCACCCAAAATATCCTGTTCACCGATGATGGCGAATTCTTCGGTTTCGAAGCCGTGCTCAAGACCGACAACAACAAGTGCCACTGAATCATTTTCCAGCGCCTGCGCCTGACCCCAGCTTCCGACATGAACCAATCCGGCGATGTCATGATCTTTCAGCACCCCGCCCAGGCGCTCAGCCGAACCTTCGGAGTAACCTGCTATGATGGCTCGTTTGCCCGCTTTTTTCAGATCAGCGACATGAGTTGCAACAGCGTCAAAGACATTGAGATTGGGTTGGGCTCGTTCCGGGGCAAAATCTCGTCCTAAACGCCCGCCCGCATCGATTATCTGTATCCTGTTCTCGGCTTCACCTTCGGGAACAGCAAAGGGTGAAAAGGTCGCCACCGGGCGCAGCCCCAGAACGCCATCCCATTCCGCTGCGGACATCTGCATTTCTTCTGGTGCAAGGGCGCGATAGACAGCACCGCCGCCGAGAACCTCGCCCTCACCCGCTGCCTCACCGATCTTACGGGCTTCATAATAATCCTGGATGGCTTCAAGTCTGGAATCGCGTGCTTCGTCATCATGGTGATCCATGGTGACGGCAGCATCAGGCACGTAGTCAAACAACGTTTCCAGGCGTTCATGGAACAAAGGCAGCCAATGTTCCATGCCCATATGTTTGCGTCCCGCAGAAACAGCTTCATACATTGGATCATCTGATCCAGCTGTTGCCCCAAATCGTTGACCATAACCTGCACGAAAGCGTGCAACACTGTCTGCATCGAGAAAGATTTCACTGACCGGCTCAAGCGAAAACATATCCTCTTTTGAAGACGTCAACTGAGTCAGGGGATCAAAGCGGCGAACACTTTCAAGCTGGTCACCAAAGAGGTCCAGACGCAGCGGGTTTTCATCACCAGGTGGATAGATGTCGATAATACCGCCACGAACGGCGTATTCCCCTGGTTCGCGCACAGTGCTGGTACGGGCAAAACCATCGCGCGCCAGATAGGCCAGCAAGGCATCCACATCAATCTCTTCGCCCGCTGCAGACTTGAAACTGGCAGATGCAACCACATCACGGGCTGGAACACGTTGCAGGGCACCGTTTACAGTTGTCAGAACAATTCGCCCGGCTTTGGGGATTTTTTCTGCAGTTGCCAACCGCCATAAGGCATCCATGCGTTTGCCAGCCAGGGTCGGGTTTGGTGACACGCGGTCGTAGGGCAAACAATCCCAGGCCGGAAATTCAATAACCTCTGTTTTGGGACTGAAAAAGGTCAGAGCCGTCGCCAGTTGCGCCATACGTGCGTCGTCACGAGCGATGTGCAAAATTCCACCGGTCCGGGTCGCCGCCTCAGCCAGCAAAAGGGCGTCGAGCCCCTCCGGCGCGGAACCGGTCCTGACTCGCTTGGGGCCCGATAGCAGCTTGGCGAGGTTCTTCAATTATTGTGCTCGTAGAACTTGAAGTCACGGATCAATTGCAGGACCGGCGTGTCAAATTCATCGGGTGCCGGCTTACCGGTGATCCAGCCCCAGACATCTAGGTCATCTGCATCAAGCAGGGCTTCATAGGAATCAAGCTGATCATGGCCAAATTCATCGATGTGACGGACGGCAAAACGACCCATCAGCAAATCCATTTCCTTCATACCCCGGTAATGGCTGCGGAATCGCAGGCGTTTGCGGCGACCTTCAACATCTTCTGAATGGGCTGTATTCATGCTTCTCTCCAACGGCAACAGCCCGCCACGGATTCCGGGGCGGGGTCTCCAATGGATATAGCTCGCCCGGCGGTGATTGTCAGCCTGTGGGAAAGAATAATTTGGCCATCTTTTTGAACGAATACAATTGTCACTCATGGAACCCGGGCCGGGCTTAAGTTAATCTCTCATCATTATGCGACCGGAAATCCTCTTTAGCCTCTTTACCCCCGTCACTACTCTTGTGGGCGTCGGGCCCCGCATTGCCAAATTGATTGAAAAAGTTGCAGGTGGGCGCCTTCTTGATCTGATCTGGCACTTGCCCACAGGCCTTATCGACCGCCGCGTCATCCCGTCGATTGCCGAAGCTTTGGATGGCCAGATCGTGACCCTGACCGTCACCGTTGGCAGTCACAGCAAACCGCATAACCGTCGCCAACCCTATCGGGTGACCTGTTTTGACGAGAGCGGTGAAATTTCACTGGTGTTTTTTCATGCCCATACAGATTATCTGCAAAAAACCCTGCCTGAGGGCGAAGTCCGTATCATCAGCGGCAAAGTTGAGTATTTTAATAATACCGCGCAAATGAACCATCCGGATCATATTGTTCCGGTGGCCGAGGCCGAAGGTATCAAGCCAGTCGAAGCTGTGTTTCCCCTGACTGCAGGATTAACACTTAAAACCGTGGGCAAGGCTGTGAACGGTGCCCTGGATCAAGTCCCGGACCTGCCGGAGTGGATCAATGGCCCCTACCTCAAGG
>Ga0233449_1002493_pt1 | contig 14550 bp, 12 predicted proteins | sample SI_124_October20_FD_183012 | JGI IMG/M metagenome (GOLD analysis project Ga0233449, IMG submission 183012) | Seawater microbial communities from Saanich Inlet, British Columbia, Canada - SI_124_October2016_200_MG | ecosystem: Environmental > Aquatic > Marine > Inlet | place: Canada: British... | reverse complement strand
TATGCTTTAGCGGACGGAATATTTCCTGACTTGGCGGAATAACTTTCGCCATTATCGTCGACAAAATCACGAAGTGCCTGATCAGGCGGTAATGCAAAAAAGCTATCCACATCAATAGCGGCATGATTAAAGTCCACATAATTGGTAAAATCAACCGTCGAAATATGATCGGTATATTTTCTATAAAAAATTTCACCCTCAAATGATCCACTGTCATTTGGCAAGCGGTGCTCGTAAGTAAGTGCAAAATCCCATGTTTGTTCAGGTCGAATATTGGTATTACCAAATTTGAATATTTGTTCCTGCGGATCGAAGCGTGTCACGAAACTGTTAAAATTAAGCTGGCTGACTTTCTTTTCGATCAAGATACGCAACTGATCCTGTCCGGTAACATCATAGCGAAAATTAACGCGCGGTTTAAGGTAAGTAAAGCTGGTATCGCGCCTGCTAATATCACCATTTATGAATATATTATCAGCAACAATTTTAGAAAACTCTGTCGTTAGTGAGCTTTGAAGAACCATTTGTGAATTAATATTATAACTGTGATTAGCAAATATTTCGTAGCGGTTTTCTTTAATCTCAACATTATCGCTTTGATCTAAAATAAACGCACTAACGCCGTCATCTCTGTCTGAACTATTAAACGTTTTATCAAATTTATTAAACGCGGCTTCACCGCCAATTTCAATAGATTGTCCCTGCGCTATTCCTTTGGTAAAGGATGTACGAAAGATTTTTTCGCTGCGGTGCTGTTCTGTGATGGCGCGGGTGAATTCAAATTTTTCATCGCCCGTTCCTTTGAAACGATTAACAAGCATATCATCAGTATTATCATTGATAACAATAAGCGTTTTAAGGTTGCCCAGAATGCCCGCGTTTCTGGTATAATCGCCGCCTACTTCCCATTTGCTCATATCCCGGTCTGTCGCCCAGAAAACAGGCCTTAAAGTATCGCTGTCTTTGTCTCGCGTTTCATCGCCATTAAGTCCACCGGGTTCATATAACCCGTTAAGTCGAAGTCGTCCGCCATCTTCAAATTCATAAGCAAGGTTGGTGTTAGCTTTATGGCCAAAGCGTTCATATAGGTTTGTAAGTGTCCGAGTAGCCTTTAATACACCCTGATCATCATAAAACTCTTCGTCGCCATCAAAGTAAAAATCATTATTTTGGCGTTCATAACTAAAGGAATAATCCAGCTTACCTTTGGAACCACTGTGTGACACCAAAAATTCAGGCACAAAGTTATGACCTTCTGTATATTCACCTTTTACCTGCCAGAATGTCGTTGACGTAGAGATTCCCTCAAGCATTACAATATTAATTACCAGACCCTGGCTTTGAACATCAAGCCCACTAGTTGCACCGCGGATTAGTTCAATATGATCAACCTGTGATGCTGAAATGCGCGATATCATCAAAAACACATCAGAAAGAATTACTGAAATATTACCTAAATATATAAAAAAATCATTGTCATATTGAATAGAATCTGACGAAATCAAACTATTAATTATGCGAAAAAAAGGGAAACCACACCACCAAAGTATCCCATCAATATCATGATTTTTGTTCAAAAACACAAATAGCATCAACAGAAGTGCTGTATAAAATGCAGCACTTACACTGGTTAATGTCATTATGTCGATATTAAAATTCATTTATTATACATATTATTGAAAGAGTTTTCTAATAGTAGGATTTATATTTAAACAATTAGTAAATGTAATAGTAAATATTGGTGGGAAAGCTAGATTAAATTGATTTACTGACAATGGCCAACCATTTTTGCTCTTCTCTAGGAAGCCCTTGCGGACGATAATAATGTTCAATTATTTCAAAACCCGAATTCTCCAGAAAGTCTTTATTTTTATCAAATTGCATAAAATGTCCATATCTTCCAGGCGATGACCAGCCTTCCTCGTCACCACGTGGGTTAGAGGTAAAAAGTATTCCGCCCGGACGTAAAGCTTTATGAATATCACTCAGCACTTTATGTAGGTTCTCACTAGGCACATGGAACATGGATGCATTGGCAAATACACCATCAAAACTATTTTCCCGCAGATCAAGGTTATTAAAAGATTGTTCAAGCACTTCGCACCCAGTATTTTTTCGGGCTATTTCACAAAATTCGCGCGTACCGTCAAGCCCTACTGGATTATGACCTAAAGATTTAAAATATTCCAGATCCCTTCCCGGACCACAACCAAAATCCAGAATATCAAGACCCGTTTTTCCTTCAAACGGGGCAAGAAAAGCAGCATAATTTTGGCTAACATCATGATCTTTAGTTCGCTCATGAAAGCTCTCAGCCTTCGCGCTATAATCATTGAATGTTATTTTTTCAATTTCTTTTATATGGTCTGACATTTTATTTTTCTACTTTAACTAATGATCTTAACATTATGGTTTCAAATGAATAATTGTTCCCGCGTTGTTAGAAATTTTATCTTTTGAATAATACATTGGGAAATAATCACCTTTGTTCCATCCTTCAAACAGATCCGAATAATGCGAACTATCTGGATTAGCTGATTGCCCCGGCGAATTGGTACCAACTGTACTATCCCAATCGGCTGTATCAACGATCATGCGAAAACTTGCCCCGGAAGTCTGCCTACTATTACCTCTATTGGCATTAAGGGTATTACTGCCACCTCCCCGCGGAAGTGGCTTGATATTGACCTTTTGCTGCATTTCTTCACTTAGCAAATGACTGAGCGGATGAATAATTTCTGCATAATGAATACTTCCATATGCCCATTCATTCATATTAGTGCCAAATTCTTCTGAAAGAGTATTAACAGCACTATCAAGCGAGGACGTCATATCCATATCCCTGATGTTTTTAGGATTTTCACCAAAAATAAACTCAGGCGGTGACTGTATCCACTCTGTTATTTTTTCCCGGCTTACCGAAGCCACACCAAGGCGCGCACTAACTTTAGCGATCATTGCAAGCTCCCATTTATCATAAATCGCTGCGGCGGCACTTTCCCTATCCAACATATGGTCCCAGTTGAGCAATAAGGTGGCCGCACTTGAAAGCTGGCTTGATAGGTTTAAATTTTCAAAATAAGGTGTTATTTTCTCTGCATTCATCGATTTAGTATCATATTGAAGTGCCATACTATCTTCAATTGTGTGATCCTCCGACGCATTTAATACTTCACGCATTCTGTATATCCGTGCAGGATCTGAATAAAAATCTGAGAAAATATTGGGATAACCTTTTGGAACATTATGATTGTTTGAAGTACCGTACCATCCTTCCTGCGGGTTTTCCAGGTGAGGCATTGACTTAATCGGCACGTAGCCAGCCCATTCATAACTTCCATCACCCGGTACAGGAAGGCTTCCGTCCCATCCAAAACGAACAGGAGTAAGCCCTACTGACTGCCAGCCAATATTGCCCATTTTATCCGCCCAAATCATATTTTCACCGGGTAGTCCGGAAAAGCTACAAGCATCCCTGAATTCCTGCCATGTCGTTGCCTGATCCATACGCAGACTAGCAAGATAAGGTGTCGCCCCAACATCAAGCCACGCAGCTTTTAAACCATAAGCAAGGTTATGTTCTGTATCTTCATATATTACCGGTCCATGAATTGAATATTTAAGCTTTTCGGTGACATCTTCCTGTCCCCGGACCTTAATTGTTGTCTGCTCACTATACATATCAACCCATTTACCATTATAGCGGTATTGATCCGGGTTTTTAGGATTGGTGGCGTAAACATAAAGGTCTTCCTGATCAAGGCGGAAAATGGTAAGTCCCCACGCGCCATGCTCATTATGACCGATTGATATTCCGGGAAGTACCGGTTCCCCGCCACCAATAACATTCCAGCCTTTCTTGCCATCCGTGGCTGGCGCGTTTAGATGGACCATATAGCGTAGTGACGGGCTTTGTATGGTTCTATGCGGATCGTTAGCCATCATTGGCTTACCGCTTTTGGTTTTACTTCCAGATATAATCCAATTATTGCTACCAATGTTATTGACGCCTTCAATGGGATCAGTCCAAAAATGCTCATCATCCATTACCAATGATTGATTAAGCGCGGATGCCATAGTTGGATTTTTTAAATCACTGGCATCAAACTGTGGTTGGCTTCTTGAAGCGCGGTATCCGGCCATAATATCATCAGTAATTTTTGAAAGATCAATTCCCTCAAATGGCTCAAGGTGGGTATCACGAGAAAAAGGGAGAATTTTGCGGGTTTTTTCACTGCCAATGGCGGTGATGGTTTTTGAAAGCATGATTTCGTTTGAAATACCACCCGTAAGAGCATTATGACGCGATATAACGATTTCCGGCGTCCAGTAACCCGGCTTTATACCGAGTAGATAAAATTCAAAAGAAAGCAATTCAGGATTTTGCGACGTTTCATCAATAAAAGCATTTACCCCCGCTACAAACGAAGTGATGATTTCTTTGCTGTCTTCGTGATAATGCGCAAGCTCCGCCTCAAGATCACCGCGAAACCGGAGCAGTCTGGCTCCTTTATCATGAGCAAGGGCTTTTTCGCCCATAATTTCTGATAAAGTACCGGTTGCCTTACGGCGCCAGATTTCAAACTGAAACAGGCGATCGCTGGCGGCATTATAACCTTGAGCGAAAAACAGGTCGGCCTGATTCTGGGCATATATATGCGACACACCCCATTTGTCTTTTATTATTTCAACTGGCTGCCTAAGACCATCCGCTACAACATTAAAAGTTTCTTGTGCCTGAACTTGATGGCCAAACATAATCAATACAACAATAAAAAATCTACGCATAAATAGCACTCCCTAAATTTGGAATTACTGTAAAGGCATAGTGATTAAATTGAAAGAAGTGAAATGTAGAAATTCAGAATTAATCAGAGTATTTTTGACTTATATCCTGCATCACTGAATTGGCACTGTAAGCGCCTTCTGAGTTCTGTTCAGTATCATAACAATGGATTTCAAGCTCAGTTCTAAGCCTAGGCTTCTTAGACTGTCTACGGCCAATCCGCCCTGTACGTGCCTGTTCCTGTGATTTGTCAAACCTGCGAGTATTGTTAAGAACAAAATAACTATATCCTTTTTTAAGAGAATATTCAGCCGCCTTCATTAAAGCATAGTCATCCTGATCAGTAATTTCCTCAGAAACATAGCCAGAAAAATTAAATTTATATGCTTTATCCTTCGCCATCGCAACGTGCGACGCAAAAGATGAAATGAGCACAATTGAATTACGCGAAATATTACTATGAACTTCATAAGGTCCCCTAACAGGTTGATAAGCTAACTATGCCTCCGTTATATAGTAACACAAGGCATAGTCAAGTAACCATCCAAAGCGGACAATTAATTTTCCAGAATTTCCCGCTCCGTGCCTAGATCGCGATTATAGGCTTTATCCTGGGTAAATTTTTCAGGGAACCGGGCTTTAAGCTTATTAATATTTGTTGTAGCAACATCATCAAAATCAGTATCGAGTTCACGGAACAACATCGCCAGATACCATAACAGATCACCCGCTTCTTCTTTTAAATTGACCTCATCAAACTCACCCGTCTGCGCAGCCTTAAGAAATGCTTCGCTAATCTCACCAGCTTCGGTACATAGTCCGTATATGGCATGGACAATATTACCGTTTAATTTTTCAATGGAAAACCCGTCAACCTCACCACCTGATAGTGCGTCACCTTTACCGTAAAAAAGTCTGCGCTTTTGATTATCAAGCACTTCACCAGTTGCGGCAAAATTATCGAAAGTTTCCTTCACTTCCTGCTCGGTTACTTTGTCGGTGAAATATGTGTTTGATGCAGTGCGTGCACTATCGGCAAGGTATTTTTTCATAATATTCCCTAATCGGTGATGTTAGTTCCATATATTTATAACTTGAGAAAATAAAAAAACAACATTCGGATATTGATTATTTTTACGTTATGCTAAATTTAATAAAAAAAGAGGAAATAATGTCTAACTATATTGCAAAAATCTCATGGTCACGTGATGAGTGCGAAAAATTTACCGACCAAAAATATTCACGCATTCATAATTGGCAATTTGAAGGAGGCTTAAACATTTCTGCCAGCCCCTCGCATCATATTGTACCAATTCCCTATTCCGATCCAGATCTTGTTGATCCTGAACAAGCCTTTGTCGCGTCAATCTCAAGCTGTCATATGCTGTTCTTTCTTGATCTATGTTCACGCAAGAAAATCATAGTTGATGAGTATAACGATCAGGCGGAAGGAATTCTTGGAAAAGACGACGGCGGAAACATGGCCATGACGGTCGTCACATTAAAACCAAGAACAAGTTTTTCCGGTGAGAATATACCTACGCAAAGTGAAGTTGAAAAAATCCACCATAAAGCCCATCAACTTTGCTTCATTGCAAACTCCGTTAAAACAAAAATAGTAACGGACCTCGGTTTTTAAACCGCAATCAAGAAGGAAATTAAAGTCACTGCCCTACTGCCTTCATCATCAGTGATAGGAAAATCAATCATTTTAATTTTCTTATAAACAGCACTTTCTTTAGGGACTATTCCTTCAAATAAACAAATAAACGGATCACTATGTTGTAGCTCCATATAATCTTCAAATTCCTTCAAAAATTCTTTTTGATATTCTCTTCTGTCATAATCTTTTTGATCTAAATCCGGGTCTGACAAACTTCCAAAATATTCACGGTATATTTCGCCCATTATACGTTCTTCCTGCCGCATTGGGTTTGTCAATAAATCTGTAACACATAAATTAGAATGCCATCCTATCCAGTCTTCAAAACAAAAGTCGTTCCACATAGGCATAAGACGTTTTCCACGAGCCCTATTCCAAACCTGCATTGGGATTTTAAAATTTTCAATTTTCGGCAATCTGGACTTTAGAGAGAAATTTTCTACTCTATAGTCCATTTTTAGTAAAACATTTTCCATGTATTCTAAGCCATTATTATAAATGAAAACTTTGAAATACATTATACACTATATCTAAGCATAATTATACTTATGATATATTCTATGGCATATTTTCTTGTATAGACTTTAGCGATATATCAATATCCTCTTTTGTCGTCGCATGTGATGAAATACTGATCCTAAAAGCTTTTCGACCTTTCCAATCTGTGGGGCCAAACCATGTTTTGCCATCTTGCTGGACCGATTTTATGAAATCATCCACCTTGTCTTCGTCTTTCATGGTTGCGACTATCTGATTAATCACCACATCATTTAAAATCTCGAACCCTTGGTTTTCAAGCTCCTTAGCACAGTATTTCGCAAAACCACATGTGCGGTCTATAATTTCCGCCAGCCCATCTTTTCCCAAATATTTAAGAGCAGCCCATATTTCCATTCCGCGCGCCCGGCGCGATAATTCCGGTGTAAAATGATATCCTTCACGTAGTGATCCCGGCACCAGATAAGATGCCCGCACACCAAACGTATCCTGCATTACATTGCTGTCACGACATATTGCAATAGCACTGTCATGGGGAACATTAAGCCATTTATGACAATCAAGGCTCCAACTGTCTGCCCGTTCCATTCCATTAGCCAAATGTTTATAATTTTCTGATGCCCGGACCCAACCGCCAAAGGCCGCATCAACATGTACCCACGCCCCGGTTCCTTCCGCCAGATCACATACTTCGTTAAAGTGATCAAACGAGCCGCTATTAACGTTGCCAGCCTGAAGTATAACAATCGTGTGATCATCAAGTGGCGGCATTTCTTCCGGGATAATCCGCCCCTGTTCATCACATTTCACAAACTCCAGTTCATTTTTGCCGAACCCCATATATTGCAGGGCAATGATATTAGTAGGGTGGATTTCTTCGCTCATCACAAAGCGTATTTTTGGTGCGTTTCTTATGCCGTCTGCTTTAAGATCATAACCACAATTTTGATATATCTTGGTTCTGGCAGATGATAGCGCCGTAAAACCAGCCATCGTCGCCCCTGTTACAAAACCAAACGTTGATGAAGCCGGTAGATCGAGCGCATCCAGCACCCAGGACCCAGCGACCTGCTCAAGCTTTGAAGATATAGGGCTCATAACACTCGGACCGCCATTCTGATCCCAGGACGCCGCCATCCAGTTCGCCGCAACAGCAACCGGTAACGCCCCGCCAGTAACAAAGCCGTAAAACCGTCCCCCGCGAGAGGACACAACACCAGGTTCACCCACTTCATGAAGCATTTTAATCACTTGTGTGGCTTCTATCCCGCCATTACTTAACGGCTCATCAAAATAATCCAGCGCTTTAATCACTTCATCGCTAGGCGTTACCGGCCGACTGTCCAGACTGCTTTCAAATGATTTTGCAGCATTTAAAACATAGTCATATAGTTCTTGATCAAATTCCATTTTATGTCCTGACTATTAAATTTAATATGACTTTACTGCAAAGCAGTGAAATGCCAATATCAAACATTAGAATTCATAATATTATTTTTTTAAGCAATAGAAGGACCCAAAATGAAGGATCAGTTAAAAGAGTATGGATTAAATCTTGCTCAAGTGACTTTTTTATTCGCATTGCTGATCGCTCCAACATTTATAGGTAACTATCTAATCAGGCTTTATGATTTTACAGAAGTAATGCAATTTTTTAATATATTTGCCGGGTTTGCTGGGTTTTTGCTTATTTACTATTTCACATTGATTTATTTTCACGGCAAGCTGATAAATCGATTGCACGATCTGGTATATTTGAAATATCTGGTGGTGATCTTCATTCTTTTCTGGATAGTTTTTGATATCTATATGGCTTATATATATCAAAAATCATATTTGCTAAATCAGCAATCAATTGTCCGTCGCGACATTGTCTGGCGTGATGTTGCCTTTGCTGATCTTCCCGAAGATGTAATATATCCAAATTTCAGAGCGGCTTATATGTTCATACTTTCATTGCTTAGGGGGTTATTAGTTACCCTGCTCGCTTATGAATTAATGCGTGACAGGTCGGAACCTACGCTAACAAAAAAATATGCAAAACGAAGCAAGAAAAGTGTGAAAACCATTGATGAAATTAAGGCTGAACTTCACCCTTCAGTACTTAAAGGTTATCAAAAAACAGATAATCCAGAATAGGAATACTCATGAGAATATTTGCCATATTAATCGCAGTATTAATCTTTTCAACCGCGCACGGGCAAACCGTCACGCAACAAATTCGCAGCGACGGAAAAACCATTGACGTTGGTAAATCTCTTTCGCGCTGGGAACCAAAATGGAAAGCCGCTGATAACAGCGCGGTTAAAGTAACTCATGATTTAAAATATGGACCAGATGCCAAACAGGGGTTTGATCTTTATGAGCCCCAAAAAGCGCCAGAAACCCCCTCACCTATACTCGTTTTTCTGCATGGCGGATCATTTGTTGCTGGTGATAAAGCCATGTATGCCAATGTTGGTTATCATTTTGCTAAGCACGGCATTACAAGTGTTATTATGACGTACCGCCTAGCGCCTGAGTTCAAATGGCCTAGCGGCACCCTTGATCTGGCACTTCAAATAAAATGGCTGCGTGATAATGCAGATAGGGTGCCAAACGGCGATACATCAAAAATATTCCTGTTCGGCCACTCTGCCGGCGCTCAACATGTGGCAAGTTATATTTTCGAAGAAGAGTATCAAATAGAAAATGATGGCGTCGCTGGCGCGATCCTCGCTAGTGGCTCTGTCTATGATACTGACATCTTAAATCATGATGCTGATCCGCAATATTATGATTATTTTGGCCGCGATAATAAACTTTATCCGGTTCGGTCGGTACTTCATAAACTTGAGGGCCGAAAAATCCCGGTCTTTGTATCTTCCGCCGAATATGACAAGGATAATTTCCAGTATCAGGCGTCGCGCATGATTGATGCCCTATACCGCCGCGACGGTGAAATGCCAATGATTAAACAAGTAATGGACCATAACCATTTATCTGAAGTTTTTCATTTCAACACAGGGGCCAGTCTTTTCGCCTATGACATTCTAAGTTTTATGCGATCAAAATCCGAAAAATAATAAGAACAAATAAGGTACAAATAACTATTGACAAAAATACAATAAGAGGTAGACTTAACTGAACAATACTTCTTTAGATTGTATATATAAATATATGGGGGAAATATGAGTAACTCAAAACTACTTGCCGGAGCATTAATTTTACTAGCTGGCTGTCAAGCACCAACAACATCTCAAACCGCGTTTCAAAGACAAGCTATTCCAATTGCACGAACGGAAACTACTGTACCAATCGCTTTTGAAAAAGTCGTCATTAAATTACCGCGCGGGCAATCTGTCGGTAGCATACAAGCTACGGGTTTTTGCAGTACAATGGATGATTTAATGATTAGAACTGGCAAATATCGCCTTGATGATGATACTTTCACTGATATTTTTAGAGAAGAGCTACTAAATGAAAATTATAATGTTGTTGGTGACCCAGACGCATTATTTAATGACCCTGCGCGCGATAAAGCCCGCTTTTTAATTGCGGGATTAATCACAGAAATAGAAGCAAATATTTGCTATCCGAATATTAATATGTTTGGTCAAAGAATGGGCTTCGGCAACCCTCGCGATTCAAAGGGTGCTTCCTACCTTAAAGTTGAATGGCAAATATTTGACACTAGGAATAGACAGATTGTTTATAAAACCAATACGGATGGCTCTTCTCAAATTATAACTGCTGCCAGTGGATCTTTTAATAAGGTCCTTGAACTCGCCTTTTCAGTCGCCGTAAACAACTTGATGGCTAATGAAACCTTTCATAATTTGATGATTGATAAAGCGACGATCACCAACACAGACCCGACATTTGGGGCCATAAATGTGAATTTCATTAATGCGGCTGAAAATAATCAAGCACGCGCATTAAATTCCATTAAAGATTCTGTAGTGACCATAAAAACTGGTCAGGGCCATGGGTCCGGCTTCCTTATTAGTGAAGACGGATATATTATTACCAATGCTCATGTAGTTGGCGGCTCTGATACGGTTGCTGTTGCATTTGAAAATGGTATGGAAGTGGAAGGAAAAGTCATAAGAAGCGCACCAGCGCGTGATGTTGCCTTGGTTAAAATACCACTGACTAAACTTTCCCCACTTCTTCTTCAAACACAGCTGCCAGATATTGGTAGTAATGTTTATGCTGTTGGTGCCCCTCTTGAACTAGACCTTCACGGCACTATGTCATCGGGAATTATAAGTTCTCACCGAACATTAAAAGATAACGGTATGGACATCATACAGAGTGATATAATGATCAATGGTGGTAATAGTGGTGGGCCGATGATAAATGATAAAGGCGAAGTGATTGCCATTTCGGTAAGCGGTATAGCCGGCGGCACCGGAATTAACTTCTTTATTCCTATTCAAGATGCCCTTAACAAACTTAACATTGAAATTCCAATTAACAATATGTCGGCTGGAAGTTCTTAATTTCCAAAAGTTATATTAAGCCATAGCTTCTTTTATAGCCTCTAGCGCTACGTCAATGTCCGCGCTTGTTGTTTCATGGGATGATACGCTTATGCGGTAGACGTCACGCCCCTGCCAATGGGTTGGGCCGAACCAGGCTTTGCCGCTTTCGGCCACTTTATCCATAATTTCTTTTAACCGTTGATCATCATTATCATTCAGACAGAAAACCGCCTGATTGATCACCACATCATTCATTATGGTGAAACCCATTTTTTCAAGTTCTTTTGAAAAATTACTAGTATGTTCACAGCAGCGGTCAATTAGCTCACCGAAACCTTCTTTACCAAGATGTTTAAGCGCCGCCCAGACGTCAATCCCCCTCGCCCGGCGTGATAGTTCCGGTGTAAAGTTATTAGGGATACGCTCACCGTCCGTGGTCAGATAGCTTGCCGTAATGGTAAACGCCTCCATCATCGCTTCACGGTCACGGCATATGGCGATAGCGCTATCATAAGGAACATTTAGCCATTTATGACAATCTATCGACCAACTATCGGCGAGCTCCATCCCATCAGCAAGATGTTTTCGTGTCGGCGATACTTTTATCCAGCCACCAAATGCACCGTCCACATGAACCCACGCCCCGGCCTTTTTAGCCAGTGCACAAATCGTTTTAAAATCATCGAACGCCCCACTATTAATATTGCCCGCCTGTATCAGCATAATACAATTATTATCAAGTTTAGGAATTTGATCGACAATAATACGCCCGTCTTCATCAACCGGAACATATTCAAACTCATCCGTTCCGTAGCCCATATAATTAAGGGCACGAATATTGGTAGAATGAATATCTTCACTTAAAATAAAGCGTATTTTTGGTGCATTTCTTAAACCACCCGTTTTTAAATCATAGCCTAAATTATTATAAATCCTGGTGCGCGCAGCACAAAGCGACGTAAAACCAGCCATGGTGGCCCCGGTCACAAAACCCACGGCAGTTCCCGTTGGCAGTTCAAGCATTTCAACGATCCATTTTTGAGCGACCTGCTCCAATTTGGCATTCACATAACCCAAAACCGTAAGTGATGAATTTTGGTCCCATGTTGACGTTAGCCAGCTCGAAGCAACAGACACAGGAAGAGTGCCGCCAACCACAAAACCAAAAAAGCGTCCGCTACGGGTTAATGTGGTCGCTGGCGAGCCTATTTCATTGAGCATTTTGATCACATCGATCGCTTTTGTCTTTGCAATTGGCATCGGTTGATCAAATAATTTTATGTTATCAAGTGCTTCTGAAGTTGGCACAACCGGATTGCTCGCCAAACCATCTTCAAATTCTTTTGCAGCCTTTAAGGTATAGTCGAATAATTTATCATCAAAACTCATGGCAGACGTTCTTTTCCCCAATTAGTGGCTTGCATTTCTGCAGTTAATATTTCATCTGCCGTCATGCTTGTTTCAATTTTTTGTTTATTTCTCATTGCGTCTTTATTTCCACCCTGCGCAGCGATTGTGAACCATTTGTCGACAAATATTTTGTCGATGTTGTTTCCGTCCTTAACGGCGCGGTTCTGGCCTACGAAATTCTGAGCTTCAATTATTCCAGATTTTGCCGCCAGAAGAAAGTAATTTTCTGCCAAATCAAAGTTCCTTGGAACTCCTTCCCCGAAATGATAACGCAGGGCCACATTAAACTGGGCATGAGTATTACCGTTATCTGCGGCTTCACGGGTAAGGGTAACGCCTTGTCCTGTAATAAGTCTGAACCAAATTCCACTTCCCTTACTATAATGGCCATTTCTCGACCTTGCAGCGGCATTGTGAGATGATGCCATCAAATAGTATTTCAGCGCGTCTTTATCGTTATGACCAAATGCAAAATCGTCGTTATTTATATCACCAAGCACGTAATAAGCATGATTTAGACCAAGTTCTGCAGCCTTCAACAAATGCCTTTCTGCGAGTGCTTTATCTCTGCTTGTTCCTTTGGCGTATGCATAAAGTTTGGCAAGTGCCACGTGACCTTCGGGATCATTTAATTTTGCGGCTTTTTGGTACCAGTTTCTGGCGGCCGTATAATCCTTGGCTACGCCCCAACCATTCTCATACATAAAACCGATTTTTATCTGGGCATAACTATTGCCATCATTAGCATCCGGCAGAAGTTCATTATGTGCCTTTTCATAATCACCTATAAAATAGGCTTCTTTACCGCCATCAATATCAGCATAGGAAAATGGTCCATAAAGAAGCGTGATCAAGAATATAGTTTTAGGCAAGAAATTCATTTAAAGTCCATGATCTGCGAGCCACTCATCAGCCATGCTTATGGCCTGTGCAATTTGCTCTTTAGTCATCTCAGTTTCGATAAAAAGTTTGGAATTTTGAGCACTTAAATTATCATTGGCAACAGAAATAGAAAACCACATATGGGCAAGCGGGTAATTTTTTGTCACGCCCTGCCCGTTTGAATACATATAACCGAGATTAGTTTGTGCTTCGGGTACATTTTGTTCCGCTGAAAGTTTGTACCATTTAAGCGCCTCTGCCTCATCAACAACTACGCCTTGCCCCGTACGGTGAATATTACCAAGGATATATTGAGCAATTGGATGGCCCTTTTCTGCAGACAGTGTATACCATTTTATGGCTTCTTTGATATTGGCGCTAACACCAACACCGATATAATACATGGCAGCCAGATCATATTGTGCGTCGCGGTGATTTTGATCCGAAGCATTTCTATACCATTTTAAGGCCTGATCGTAATCACGCTCAATCCCTTGATCCTGACGATATAAATTGCCAAGTTTATATTGAGCATTACTAAGCCCCTGTTCGGCAGCCAGCGAATAATATTTAAAGGCCTGTTCTATATCAGCCTCCGCTCCATTTCCATCAAGGTAAGCATTTCCCATATTATATTGGGCTTGCATAACTCCCTGATCGGCAGCACTTTTCATCCAAATAATATTTTGCTCAGCGCTGATATTTTGATTATCCGGATTAATGGCTAAAGCATATTGCGCTTCTCCGTATCCATTTTGTGCAGAACGAGCCAATAATATATCCGCCTCACGAAGGTTTTGATTAATCCCTTGACCATTTCTGTATAGTTCAGAAAGATAATATTT
>Ga0233449_1002492_pt1 | contig 14552 bp, 18 predicted proteins | sample SI_124_October20_FD_183012 | JGI IMG/M metagenome (GOLD analysis project Ga0233449, IMG submission 183012) | Seawater microbial communities from Saanich Inlet, British Columbia, Canada - SI_124_October2016_200_MG | ecosystem: Environmental > Aquatic > Marine > Inlet | place: Canada: British... | reverse complement strand
GAGAAGGTGCTTGGGTTGCTGAAACTTGGAAGTGGGGATCACGAGAAAAGAAGGCACTTCGTAAATGGGCAAAGTATGAAACCAAAGGAAAGAAACTTCAATTCAGAATAAACCTTGTATCTACATCTAAAAATAAAATAATTGGACACACTTATAGTCTTGATGTGATTAGAGAACAAATAGTAGAATCAAGTCTTTCTCGTATATGGAGAGATTTCCAAGAGAATGAGTTTGGTATTATTACATCTTGGAGAGTTGGTGATAAAGATAACCGAAAGAATTTGTCTATGTTAAAAAGTGCAATTCGTAGTGGTGGATATGGATATGTTAGGATTGATGGAGTTGGACAGGAAGAAGTTGATGGAAAAGTAGTACAGGCAAATGAACCATCTCTATTAGTTAAGAATGTAAAAAAAGGTGGAGGTCCATTAGTTGATTCAAAAAAGTTTGAAAAGTTTATGTATGGTCTTGGAAAGAAATATAAACAATGGGGTATTGTATTACAGCACCCTGATAAAGGAACAAGACTTATAGCTTTAAAGAATGAAGATGGTAAATCTATTTCACCGAAGGTAGATGCAAAAATGAGTAAGTTTAGTCCAATGAAAACTGCCCAGTTCTTTTCTAAACTTAAAGGAAAACCATTTACATTTGAGGGTTTTAAATATGCAGATAAACCTGAGAATTGGATTCATGGTATGTCTTTAGAAAAGAAAGGTGAAGTGGATATACACAAAAGGGAATCTACTGAAAAGTGGATGAAAGAAATAATGAATATATTAGAAGGAGAATAATATGGATTTTGTTATAGAGTTTATTAAAGGTAGTTGGCCAGTATTTTTTTGTTTATATGCCGTACACCAAATAGAAATATTAGATTGGTTAGCAGAAAAGATTGCGAGAATACTACCATGACATATGAAATTATTGTACCTTATGCAACATCAACAACAACTCAGATGTATAAGTATTATTGGTGGGATAAATGAAAGTAAAAATTGATTGGTTTAATGTATCTGTGTTGTTAGTGGTTATACCACTAATGACTTTTTTTAGTTGGTATGGGATTTATAAATTAGTAATGTGGATGATGTATGGCTAGGAATTGGTACGGTAACAAAAGAATAATTAAAGAAGATTTATATACGAAAAAAAGAGTAACTGACTCTGATGTGAGAAGTGAATATTGGAAAATGGTTTTATGGATTTTGATTGGGTATTTGTTTTTTCACTTTATAATAATGGGATGGACAATATGAAATATAAGGTTATAAAAGATTACCCAACATCTAACGGTATTCTATATAAGAATGAGTTAGTTCAAGAAGAAGGTAATTCAACATTAAAAGGACACATTCGTGTCAAAGATAATATGGGTAGGATTTGGTTTATACCAAAAGAAAATTTAAGAAAAAAATAAAAAAGACTTGACTTTATCAAATATTATTCGTAAGATCAAGTAACAATGAGAGATAAAAGATAAAAAATGTCAAGGCAACAAAAAAGATTAGAAGAAAGAAAGGCTAGTAAGTTATTGAAAACTATACAAAAAATGAATTCGTTGTTATATCCACATCAGAGTGAACCAATGGAAGATATTATGAATAGTGACAGGGGTAAAATAATCTATCCTACTGGAACAGGTAAAACTTATATGCAGGCAGCAACCATTAGTTTAGATATTTTACATAATCCTATTGATGTGAAATGTTCATTAGATACCTCCAGAGTTTACATTATACAAGTACCAAGAATCCTTTTATCCTATCAGATTCTAAATGAAAATTACAAGTTTTTCAATAAATTTGGAATACCTGCAAAGTATTTGGTAGTACATTCGGGTACTGCGGTTGATGATGGTAAACTTTTAAAGAGTAAAAATTTTAATATGCCTTGGGTGCCTATTGATGTAACAACTGATAAGGAAGTTATCAAAGAAAATATTATTAAAGCACAGCAGATGGGTGCGGGAGCAAGACCACTTGTTATTGTACAAACATATCATTCCGCTGATAAGACGTTTGATGTACTTGATGAAATGAATATAGTTGCAAGGATAGTACAAAATGATGAGTGTCAGTATTTGGTGAGTAAAGAATTTTCCCATTTGTTAAAAGTTCCTTGTGAAAAAATGTTTAGTTATACTGCAACTCAGAAAAATGCACATCACATTGGAATGGAAAATGAGGAGTTGTGGGGTAAGACAATTGCTAAGATGTCACCACGAGAGGCAGTGGAAAAGGGATTAATAGTAAGACCTCGGAATATTGTACAATGTTCAAAAAATCCAATTTCAGAAGAAGATGCACGGAAAAGCTTTTCGAGATTTATTAAATCTGATTGGGAAGCATTAAAAAAAGTAAATCATAAAGCTAAAAATAAAATGTTAGTTAAAACTCGTGGTACTGATGATATGAAGATTTTTATTGAAAGTAAAGAGTGTGAATCGTTTGTTGAAGATGGAGTACACGTATTCGTTATTGGTTCAAATAAAAATATAGAGAATTGGCATAATGGTGAAGTTTATAAGAGAACAGAGTGGTTAAAACATTTACAAACCATAGGAGCTGACAAAACTGCTGAAATGATTGTACTTCATTTTGATATTTTATCAGAAGGTATTGATGTTCCTGGATTCACCGGAATTTCTTTATATTCTTGTCCAGAACTTGATAAATTTATTCAAAATTTTGGTAGAGTGGCACGATTGAATACAAACGATAGAGATAATTTAGACAAAGGAAAAATAAGTATTGATAATTTAGATGATTGGAAAAAACCATACGCGTGGGTTATTACACATAAGTACAATGATATAGACAAATCTCAATCAGATGCAATTTCAGAAATGATTTCCCATTTGAGAGAATATGGTTTCGATCCTGTAAGGGATGTTACAATTTCTGAACAGAGAGGTATATCGGAGAAAGAACCGATGGAAGATTTACTCGATGATCCCACTAAGAGAATAATACATGGACAATTAGTTGATGAATATGAACTTTATTTTAGACTTGAAGATGAAAAAGACGCAAGGTTAACAGCTTTAGAAAGTAACGAACCAATCGAAAAATTGAGAAGTGATTTTTTAAATGAATTTACAGGGTAAAAATATGTTAAAACATTTATTTATAAGAAAATATCCAAAACAAACAAAATATTTGTTTGATGGAGTTACGAGTTGGAAACAATTTGATAAAAAACTACACGAAGTGGCAGAAGAATTAAAACAATCAGTTGGTATGGAATATTTAGATATTCTTGGAGATGGATTTGAGTTATTTTGTGAAGGTCTGATAAAATTGACTGAAAACGACAATAGGTTCGGTATTACAGAATATGAACCAGTTCCTTCATATCAAGATTATGGTGTAGATGGGTATGGAAATAATATCCACGGCCTGTTGTCAGCCATTCAAATCAAGTATAGAAAAGATCCTAATTATTTTTTAACTGCCATACATGATAGGTTAGATAGTATGGTTTCTGAGGCATTGAAACCACCCCGTGTAATTACATATGAAAAAAAGGGGAAATATAGACATTTTATATTTACATCAGCTAAGGGAATGAGTTATAATACAGATGATAATAAATACGAAGGTTATATTAAATGTTATGGTATTAATGAAATCAAAACCATAGTAGATAATAATAAAAATTTTTGGAGAAACTTTGGAAATCTTTTGAAATGAGTAGTTGGGATACAGTAGAAAATAGAATAAAAATAGATACAAGATTTAGACTCAACGTTACTGATTATATATCTAAAATTTATTCCACTCGAAAAAAGAGTATTCTTCCTTGGGATATTAATACCGAGGATGTTTTTGAAATGTTACAAGAATTAAAATGGGATTCTGAACAAAAATTTGTGGTATTATTTAATTTTGAATTTGTAATGTGTTTGTTGAAACTTGGAGTTTCACCATTAAGAATTACATACATTGCTCCATCCCAAGAATCATTTATTGAAGTTAGAGATATGGGTTGGGGAGAGAACGGAATGAAGTCTATACTATTTGACTTAGCTATTTATAAACGGCACAAGCAGTATAAAAAATGGAAGAAATATCTTATGAAAAAGTTAGAAAATAAAACCGATTACATAGTAGTTGGTAATATACCTTTTACAATTAACAAAAGTGACAAATATACAGAAGGTGGATCCCCAATTAAAATCGGAAATGATTTTGTTACACTAATAAACCAATTATCAATAGATGGTTCTGCAGTATATATTCTACAGGCCAAATTTGATACAAAAACTTTTAAAGGCGAAGAACTAATAAAAAATCCAAATCTTCAAAAAATAGTTTATCATAGAAAACCCATATTTGATAATATTGCGTGGTCTATTCATACTTGTCATGTATTATTGGAGAGTGAAACTCCAACAAATAAATTTATATATTCATTCAATGACACTTCTGATGAGATTAAATTAAATAGAATGAAGCCAATATGTTTAGGTAGAACTCTTGATGATACATATTATTTGGATACGAGTAAAAAAACATTAGGAAATTTGTGGATTCTTGGTAAAAAATATCTAAATCAATTAGACCATAAAGGTGATAATAAAGTTATTACAACTTTAGGTTCATATAAAAATGATGATTTTGAATGGGAATTAGATAGTTCCGAAATAACTACTAAAGGTCAGTGGAAAGTAATTTTACCAAAGAATCAAAGTGGGTGGGCTATTAAAATAGCGGGTCCAGAGTATTCAATAAGTGCCAGTATAGTTGGTTTAGTAGTTAAAGATAAACAAACCGCACTAAATTTGAAAGATTGGATGGTATCTGAAAATATTATAAATAGATTAAGTAAAATTCGTTCTTCATTTGTAAATAGTAAAACAGCATTTTCTAAAATAGAGTTACCTGATGGACTTATCTAAATATATATCACATAGTAGAGATAGGGAATATATGAGTGGTGTTGAAAGAGATAAACTTCGTATAAAGTTTACATCTGAAATATTTACAAAAACTAAAGATGTAATAATTTTATTAGATGAACTTGACGATAGTGTGTGGTTAGATTTGAATAAAAAATTTATAGATCCATCTTGTGGTGATGGCCAATTTTTATCAGAGGTTGTAATTAGAAAAATGGAACGAAGTAATTGTACATTAGAGAAGGCGTTATCTACTACATATGGTGTAGAGTTAATGGAAGATAATGTTCAGTTATGTAAAGAAAGATTAGCAGGACCAAATCCCACACAAGAGATATTAGATATATTGGATAAAAATATTGTATGTCATGATGCTTTAACTTACGATTATAGTTTTGGTGAACCAGTTGGAGTGGAGAATTTTTTTTAATAATAAACAACAGGTAGTAAGATGAAAAAAACAGTACATGCAGCATTTAAAGATGAGGCATATCAAGGTAATATAAATGAATACATTCTTAATAAAAAAATAAAATAAGTGTTGACTCTTTGGTTTATTTGTCGTAAGATCAAGTAATAAATAAACAAAAAAAAATAATGGTTACAAAAATAGAAGCATTAAATTGGTTAAAAGAAAATGAACCTTCGGTTTATTATCTTAGAGAATCACAGAAGTCTTTATCCAAAGATACTAATCTTAGGGATTTAGGTAAGTTATTTGCAGACCCAAATGAACACATTCAAAAAGATTGGATAAATAATAATACAAAATTGAATGTAGTGGTCAGAGATGACTATGAGAGTGATGCTAACGCAGCTGGACACGATTTGGAAACAACCGATGAAGTTCTTAAAATACAATCTAAGTTAAGGGCAAAAACTTTACATTTAGAACAGACTCGTAGAAAGTCTATAAAGAATGAACATAGTTCTTCTACTGGTCATGTTAGGTATTCAGTTGGAGAAGCGGATGTTTATTTATTTTCACGACCCGATGTTGAAGATTATCTTAACATTGATAAGTGGGAGTATATAGCAATTCCTGAAAGGTACTTAGTTGATGAAGATAATCCAAAATATCTTATACCGAGAGTTAATAAATCTATTTGGAAAAATTTTGTTGGACGAGTTAAGGAGATATTAGAAGAAGAATATGATAGAAGAAAATAAATATTTAGTAGGGGATAATATAGAATTATTAGATTCTTTAGGTTCAGAAATAGATTTTTGTTATATAGACCCCCCATATAATACAGGTAGAAACTTTGGAGATTTTGGTGATAGTTTTAAAAACATGGATGAGTTTATTGATTTTTTAAAACCACGATTTGAATTAATACATAAGAAGTTAAAAGAAACTGGTAATCTTGTGGTGCATGTAGATTCTATTGCTTCACATTATGTTAAAGTGTGTCTTGATTCTATATTTGGAATTAAAAATTTTAAAAACGAACTTATAGTTACTACATCTAATATGAAAGCCGTAAAAAAGAAATTGATGAGAAGTCATGATGTTCTATTAGTTTATTCTAAAAATATAAACAAGTCTGTATATAATCAACAGTATACACCTTATCCCGATGACGGGCCAAAAGGTAAAGTAGACAAGAGAGGTGAGTACACTACTTCAGCAGCTAAAAATTCACAACCTAATGTTATTGTAAGGCCTAATTTAAGATATGAATGGAATGGACACAATTTTCAATGGTGGATTTCTAAAGAAAGAATGCAAAAACTTCATGACGAAAATAGACTTGAATATAATAAAGAAGGAATACCAAGAATAAAAAGATATTTTGATGAAATGAATGGTGTTCCATTTAAAGATGTGTGGACGGATATATCAAGTATTCAAGGTAAAGAAAAATTAGATTATGCAACCCAGAAACCTATAAAACTATTAGAAAGATTATTAGACTTGTATACAAATGAAACCGATTTATGTTTAGATGTATTTGCTGGTAGTGGTACTTTAGGTAGAGCCTGTTTAAATAAAAATAGAAATTTTGTATTAATAGATATTAATCCAAAAGGTAAAAAAGTTTTTGAAGAAAGTGTTTCAGAAACTATGATGAAATATTTTTAGCAAAATAAATGTGATGTTTTATCAAGTTAGGTGATATATATTATTAACCAGAATCTTATAAAGATTTTCGCAGAGAAAATGAAGATTCTAAATAAATAAAATACTCATATTAATGAGTTTAAACTCTAAGGAGTGTCAATTATGGCAATGAATAATGTAGGTGCAGCATCACCTATTCCAAAACTGCAAATTCCAAAACAAAAAATAATCAATGATTTAAATTTAATAAATCCATTAGAGGATGATTTAAATGGTGGGCCTGAACAATTTAGATGGGGTAGGATGACTGCCAAAGAAAAGTTGTGTATGTGGTTACACGAGGAATCATTTAAAAACTATGGTTTATTAAATGGTTTTGTTGTGGTAAAAGTACCAAAATCCTTTACTGCTAATTTAGATGGACAACCATTTCGTTACAAAAAAGGAACTTACATCACTATTGATTTTAATGGTAGATTGAGAACATTAAAGGATTTGGTAAAAAAAGGTAAAATAAGTGTCAATGAAATTCCAATATCAGATGTATCTCAAGGTGTTTTAAAAGGTGCTACTAAAATGGATGATGACGCAAGAGAAAGAATGTGGGATGCCGTTGTAACTTTAAGTACTGGTGGTTTACAATGGGATATGTACCAATTCTTAGCAAGTGGAGCTGAATTAATAACCGATAAAACTCAAAGAGAAATATTTACATATTTTGTTAAATCGTTGAAATTACATAGTGGTAGTGGTACTGATAAAATGACAAATAGAAATGTTATTTTATCCCTACTTGGTAGAATGCCTTCCGAAGAAGAATTGAGAAGAAAGAAACTTAATTATGATTTGAGGTATAAAAGGTATTCAAGAATTACGTTTGATAAATTATCCGAATTAAGAAGTAGTCTATCAAGGTCAGAATTACCAGCTACATTTGTAGATGAACTTGGAAAGTACTTACTTGATTCTGCAAACAGAGGATATTTTCTTGGTTATAAATCAATATATAACAATACAGAGAAAAAGTTTGAAAGAAATACATCTACGGATGTACGATGTTTTCCATTAGCTAATGGTACACCATTTGATTTATATTCTGATGAACATTTTTCTAAATATGAGGAAGAACTCTATCATATAATGGATGCTATCGAATTAAATGTTCCAGACAAAGAGGGATATCCTTCTGATGTTAGTGGAGCAAAAAGAGAGATTCATAAGAATGTTCGTAAAGAATGGATACGGGATAATAAATAATAATTGTGGGGGATTAATTCCCCCCACTATTTTTTAGCAAAATAAATGTGATGTTTTGAAAATTTAATGATATATATTAATGTAAGATTTCGACGCTCAATGTGAGGTCGATACATAAACCGAATATCAAGGTTCAAAAGAAGTTGATATTCAATAGTAGTTTACTAATAGTAACTACAATAGGAGAAATAAAATGACTAAAGTTGCTTTTCGCACAGGTATCCCCTTTTTCGATAGGGATACATTTTTAACCCCGTTTGACAAAATGTTTGACTCAATAGTGGAATCACAATACCCTGATATTACAAAATCAGTTGGTGTTAAACCATTCGCTGGTTCAGCATACCCAAAAGTAAACGTATATGAATACGATGACAAAGTTGGTATTGTTGCTGAAATCCCAGGTTTGGATAAGAAACAGCTCAACGTAGAAGTTGAAGAGGGTATATTAACTATCTCAGGTGAGAAACATAACACCTTTGAAGATGATGGAGCTAAGGTTCTTCGTCGCGAGTTAAAACAATCTTCGTTTAAACGTTCCTTTGAATTAGGTGAACAATTAGATGGTGAAAACATCGATGCCCGTTTTAAGGATGGAGTTCTTACTGTATCTATTCCAAAAATAGAACCCGAGAAACCCAAGAAAACATTCGTGAAAATCTCATAATAGAGATTACAGAATAAACAAAAAGGGCTCAACCGAATTTTTAGTTTCCAATAGAGATAAACTTAAAAAATCTACCGAGCCCTTTTTTTATTTAAATGGGTAAAATTAATAGAATAATTAAAATCAATGATGTCCTATACGAGTGCTTAGGAACGATGTCTGTAAAAAGTTCCGATGAAAAGGGTACTGAGTATTGGAAAGAAAAGTGGAGATCCGATACAGTTCTCAGAAATGGGAATGATTACTATTATTGTAGAACCATTATTGACGCGGAATTTGACAATATTTTATAAAATGTATATTTATATGTAGGAGAAAAGTAAATGTCAGATAAACCAGAACATACAACCTATTTTAGAGAACTTATTCGTAAGCTCAAGGAGTTAAAGGTGAGTGCTGATAGTGGTGAAATCTATGTTCCCGATGATGAAGATGTATTGGCATTTAATGAGTTAGATATACCATTTCAGCCGGAGATGTTTGAAGTAATGACTTCCGATGAAAAAGAAGCTTTGTTTATTTGGTTAAATAAAGAAAATATGCCACAAGCGTAGTGAATGATAAGTTACTAAAATTAAAACGAAAAAAGTTACAACAACAGATACTTTATCTGCGAACAGAACTTGAAGAAACAGAATGGATATTTCAAGATTGTTTAAAGGAATTTGATGTTGAGTTTAGAAAATATTTTAAGGACCCAACTCAAAAAAAGAAAGGTGATGTAACTACTGATTCTCCAGAATATGACATACCGGAAAAAGATGTCAATATGGTTTTTAAAAAAATAGCTAAGGAAACCCACCCAGACAAACTTATCAACAAAGACATATCAGACGAGGAGTATGATGCCAAGGTTGATATGTATAAAGAGGCACAGAGGTCAGTAAAGAATAGGGATTGGTCAAAGGTAGTGGAGATAGCAAAAGAATTAGGAATAGATATTTCCGACATCAAAATTGATGATAGTGAATATTTAAATGAGAGTGTTAAGAGATTAACAGAAAAAATTAAACAGTTAAAAACATCCTATGCTTGGAGGTGGGGAAATACTCACGACCAAGAAAAGGAGATTGTTAAGGGTATGATATTACAATCTCTTGGATTAAGTCAAATGGAGGAGAAAGAAAATGGCAACAGCTAAAGAAGTACATGCAAAAATCAAAGAACATTTTGAGGAATTTACTTTAAATCACGAGGCATATTCTGAAAAAGGTAATAAGGCAGCTGGTGGTAGAGCACGAAAGGCTATCGGTGAATTAAAGAAATTGGTTACTGAGTACAGAAAAGCTTCTGTATCAGAATCTAAATAATAAAGAATATATATAATATTTATAATAAGGAAAATATATGTTAAGAAAAGAACAAGTTGAAGCAAAACTCGACCAGTTACAATTGGCAGTGGAAAGGTTAAAATCAAGTTTGGTAGTTCCAACGGATCCAGGTGATGTGGGAACACCAATACAGGTAGTAGTGAATGCACTACAACAGATTGAGAATCAAATTGATAATGTAATCAACTTGATTCAGTTAGAAGATTAATTAGTAACTGGGAGAACTCATGTGGAAACTAAGAATGGTAGGTTATTTCCATATTTAGTTGGACTTGCCGCTCTACTTGTAGCGGGTAGTGCAGCTTTTTATTCAGTATTTGGTTTAAGTAAATTATTTAGTGGGGCCACATTGGCAGTCATTATTATGGCTGGCAGTTTGGAATTTGCTAAGTTGGTTAGTGCCTCATTCCTATATAGATATTGGGATGATGTAAATCGATTTATGAAAACCTATTTGATTATAGGAGTTGTAACTCTTGTAGTGATAACGAGTGCTGGTATTTTTGGATTCCTATCGAATGCCTACCAAGGTGCCACGGTTTCCTTTGAAAAAGAATCTACTGCTCTATTGTATAAGGAAGATAGGTTAGACCAATTATCAGAAGATAGAAAATTTCTAAAGGAAGAATTAGAGGCCGCTATTACAGAACTACCTGAAAACTATCGTACTGCTAAAAGAAAACTCAGAGAAGAATATCAACCAAAGATAAATCAAGTAAATGAAACTATGATGAAACTTAAAGGTGAGATTGGTGAGTTAAAAATAGCATTAATAGAAACTGGTGTTGATGTGGGACCTGCAATTTATTTAGCAAGAGTATTCAATACAGATGTTGATACGGTGGTTAAATATTTTATTTTTATGTTAATCAGTGTATTTGATCCACTTGCGGTAGTATTGGTGTTAGCATACAATCTAACTCTACAAGTTAGGATGAGAGATGATATCGTGGACCCGACCCCCGCTGGAAACCCAGAAAAAAAGAAAAAACCAAAACGACTTGGACTATATAAAGAAGGAAAAAGTATAATAGAAAAGGTAGTTACCGAAACCTTTAAGCCCGATGTAAAAGTTGAAAAAAAGGAAATTAAGGTTATAGAAGAAATCCAACCCCGCGGGAGGATTCAATCAACATCACCGAAGAGAAATCAAGTAACATAAAAATGATCAATAAAGTTATAACTTTTGAAATATATACAGATATTTATCATCGTATTATATTATGCTTATAAAAAATTTCACATACAAAAGAAAAGCGGACAGGCAGTTGACGCACCTGTAGAAAAATGCGTCTTAACTAAAATAAAAGAGGAGAACGTTTATGAATAAACGGAATCTAATAATATCATTATTAATGACAACAGGATTGTTTGCACAAACTATTGTTGGGGTTGTCAATAGTGGTAATGAACCATTGGCTGGAGCTAATGTTGCTGTCGAGGGAACTGATAAAGGTGGTGTAACAGATAATTCTGGTAAATACACTATTGATGTTGGAGCCGAAGGCACATTCACATTAACTGCTTCATTCATTGGATACTCATCTGTAACATCTGATGTTACGGTGGGTGATATAGTTGGAACACTCAACTTCAATTTGGAAGAAGATGTTTTAACTATGTCAGCACTTGAAGTCTTGGCTTCACGGGCTGATGAAACAACACCTGTAGCCTACACTACGATAGATAAAGCTGAAATGGAAGTTCGTCTTGGTTCACAAGACATTCCAATGATTCTTAATACTACGCCAAGTGTATATGCTACTCAACAAGGTGGAGGTGCGGGTGATGCTCGTATCAATGTACGTGGTTTTAACCAACGGAATGTTGCCGTTATGATAAATGGTGTTCCTCAGAATGATATGGAGAACGGATGGGTCTATTGGTCTAATTGGGATGGAGTAGGTGATGCTACGAAATCAATTCAGATGCAAAGAGGTCTATCAGCTGTTAATCTAGCTACACCTTCAATTGGTGGAACTATGAACATTATTACTGATCCTGCTCAGCACGAGAAGGGTGGTAAAGTTAAACAAGAAGTAGGTGAAGGTGGATTCCTCAAATCTACTTTGAATTATAACTCTGGTCTAATCAATGATAAACTAGCACTTAGTGGAACTATTGTTCGTAAGACTGGTGATGGATTTATTGATGGGACTTGGACAGATGCTTGGGCTTACTACTTCGGTGGTTCTTATGCCGTAAGTGATGACCAACGATTTGAGTTGTATGCGGTTGGTGCTCCACAGAGACATGGACAAAACCTATACAAACAAAATATTGCTACTTACTCACAAGAGTTAGCTGGTAGTATTGGTGGATACAATGATACAGCTTATGTTGCCGGCGAGAAGTTCGAACACGAAGCTGGTAGGTTGTTCAATCAAAATGTTGCACCCGTAGACGCTTCATACAAAGGCCAGCAGTATTGGTATATGTATGGTGCTCGTACTACTGATAGGTATAGTTCTGATTTCTTGAATGAAAGAGAGAACTACTTCCATAAACCATTAGCTAACCTTAACCATTTTTTAACAATAAATGATAAAACTCAATTGAGTACTGTCGCTTATTGGAGTGGTGGTTCAGGTGGTGGAACTGGAACTTATGGTAGTGTATCAAGACAACCCGCAGTTGAAGGAAGTGCTTGGTATGCAAGTTCTCCTTGGACTTGGGATTGGAATGCTGAGATAGCACAGAACTCTGCTAATGTAGATTCTTCTTTCTCTGAAACAGAAAACCGTTCAACTGGTATTCTTCGTAATTCAATCAATCGTCAAAACACTTATGGTTTGATTTCTAAATTAAACTATGATGTATCAGATGAACTTGAAGTTCAAGTTGGTATTGATTGGCGAACTGCTGGTATAGAACACGCACGTGAAGTTCGTGATTTATTAGGTGGTGATTACTATGTTGATTACGCTGACAACAACTCACCTGATGGTAAAGTGGTTAAGTTAGGTGATGAAATTGCCTATCATACAGAAACTACTGTTGATTGGATTGGTGGATTTTTACAAGGTAAATATTCTACTGATAAATACAATCTATATGGTATGGGTGGAATATCTAATATTGGATATTCTTTTCGTGACCATTTCGCTGTTGATGCCGATGTTGTTGAAGCTGATGCCATTACAACTTTCCAAATCAAAGGTGGTGCTGTTTATAACCTTGATGATAGAATGTCTGGATTTGTCAATGCTGGGTATGTTGAGAAACCGCCTATCTTAGACAATGTAATTGATAACTATGGAACGGTTGCTACTAATCCAGCTAATGAGAAATATACAAGTTTCGAATTTGGTGGTAAGTATGCAAGTGGTAATGTTGATCTTAAATTGAGTTCATATAACACTCAATGGAAAGATAGAAACCTTACTAAATCTGTTGAAACAGGTGCAGGCGATTCCGGTGATACTGACATTATCTACTTGAAAGGTGTTAATCAAAGTCATGCAGGTTGGGAAGTTGAAACGAAAGTTGCTCTTCATGAAATGGTTGACTTGACCTTAGTGCTTAGTAAAGGTACTTGGAAGTTCGATGGTGATGCCGATGGTGATTATCAAGAGATGGAGTATAATGAGGATAATCAAATTATCGGAACAAAGACTACTGAATATACTTACGCTCTTGGTGGCTTAATGGTTGGTGATCAACCACAAACAGCTTATATTGGTGGGTTAACGATTAAACCAATCAAAGGACTCAGCATACAGGGTTTGTATAAAATGTATGATGATAACTTTGCTGATTGGTCTCCCGATTCTCGTGAAGTCGATGAAGATGGTGCCGATGATACTCAAGTTTGGAAAGCTCCTGGCTATTCAAAGCTTGATTTACATCTATCATACAAACTACCAGCAATTGGTGGTTACGATATGACGCTTAGTGGTCATATCTTTAATGCTCTTGATGATGTATATGTTCAAGATGCAGTAGATAACAGTAAGTACAATGGGTATGGTGATAAACTTCACTTAGCTCACAACGCAGAAGTATTTCTTGGAACACCAAGATACTTCAATGTGGGACTATCTGTTAATTTTTAATAAAGTAGAGTTTGGGGGGGATTGGAATATATTTCCCCCACTTTATTAAAAATAAGTTATAAAAAATCAAAATAAGCCTTGACTTTCTCGTTTTTTTGTCGTAAGATCAAATATGACAAAAAAGGAAAACATAATGGTTTTAGAAAAAAACATCAAAAGTGGTGTTTCCAAATTCATGGAACATCTTAACAATACTATGGATAAACCTGATGGTTATTCATACGAATTGAACACTCGTGGGAGTAAGTATTTCAAAGTTGAAATGAAATCTCAC
>Ga0233449_1002489_pt1 | contig 14561 bp, 12 predicted proteins | sample SI_124_October20_FD_183012 | JGI IMG/M metagenome (GOLD analysis project Ga0233449, IMG submission 183012) | Seawater microbial communities from Saanich Inlet, British Columbia, Canada - SI_124_October2016_200_MG | ecosystem: Environmental > Aquatic > Marine > Inlet | place: Canada: British... | reverse complement strand
CCCGGATAGCGGACTGCTTGCAGGCGCTCTCCTTCGACTTACCTGCCCCTGAGCGGAACCCGACGCCTTGTCGTCGTCGTTCAGGGGAATGCATCACCTGTATTTGCATGGAACCGAAAACCGGTTCTTGCCTCGGAAAGTTTGAAGGATCAAGATTATGACGACGAATAACACAGAGACATCTTCACCAGATAAAGCGACCAACAATAACGATCGCGTAGTCGTTTTTGATACGACTTTGCGTGACGGCGAACAATCGCCGGGCGCTTCCATGAATCTGGAAGAAAAATTGCGTATTGCTGAGGCCCTGGAAGGCATGGGCGTCGATATTATCGAAGCAGGATTTGCCATTGCGTCGAACGGTGACTTCGAAGCGGTAAACGAAGTTTCAAAAATTATCGGCGAATCAGTTGTTTGCAGCCTGGCTCGCTCTGGCCTGGCTGATATCGACCGAGCCGCCGAAGCGTTGGCACCGGCAAAGCGAAAACGCATCCATACGTTCATCTCTACCAGTGACTTGCATATGAAGTACAAATTGCAGATGTCGCCGGAAGATGTTTTGCAGGCCGTTATCGACAGCGTCACTCATGCCCGCAAGTTTACCGATGATGTGGAATGGAGTGCCGAAGATGGCACGCGTACAGATCATGACTATCTGTGCCGCACAGTTGAAGCGGCTATCAAGGCGGGCGCGACAACGATTAACATTCCAGACACAGTAGGATATGCGCTGCCAAATGAGCATCGCGATATGTTCCGTATGGTGATGGAACGCGTACCAAATGCCCACAAGGCTGTTTTTTCTACCCACTGTCACAATGATCTGGGTTTGGCCGTCGCAAATTCACTGGCCGGTGTAGAAGCCGGGGCGCGACAGGTGGAATGCACGATCAATGGCCTGGGCGAGCGTGCCGGAAATGCTGCTTTGGAAGAGATCATCATGGCCATCCGGACACGAAATGATCTGGCGCCATATGATACCAATATCGACACGACCAATATCACCAAACTGTCGCGGATGGTTTCGCAAGTAACCGGCTTTGCAGTACAGAACAACAAGGCCATCGTCGGAGCCAATGCCTTTGCCCATGAAGCGGGTATCCACCAGGATGGCATGCTGAAGCACGCTGGTACCTATGAAATTATGACCCCTGAGTCGGTGGGCTTGAAAGAATCCTCACTGGTTATGGGCAAACATTCCGGTCGTCATGCTTTCCGCCAAAAGTTGCAGGAAATGGGTTTCGAGTTGGGTGATAACGCCTTGCACGATGCTTTTCGTCGCTTCAAGGATCTGGCTGACAAGAAAAAAGATGTGTTTGATGAAGATATTGTGGCTTTGGTCGACGATCAAATCCGCGGGAACGATCACATCAAATTCGTTTCACTGCATATTGTTTGTGGATCAAGTGTTACCGCGTCAGCAGATCTGGTGCTGGACGTCGACGGCAAGGAAGTTCAGAAAAAGGCGACCGGTGACGGACCAGTTGATGCAACTTTCAATGCCTTGAAAGCATTGTTCCCGCATACAGCTGTTCTGCAACTGTATCAGGTTCATGCGGTTACCGAAGGCACAGATGCACAGGCTGACGTAACTGTACGTCTGGCGGAAGAAGGTAAAACTGTAAACGGAGCCGGTGCCGATACCGACACTTTGGTGGCTTCGGCAAAGGCATATATCAATGCCTTGAATAAATTGATGGTCAAGCGGGAAAAAACAGCGCCAGAAGCGCTGTCTGCCTGATTGTCGGACTGAAACGGGGCGGGGGTGAGAGCCCCCGTTTCCTGAAATTGAAATTAGGATCAGGGGAACTCGACCCAAATGTTTAACACGCTTCTCGGCTTTTTGTCGGCTGATATGGCCATCGATCTCGGCACCGCAAATACACTGGTTTACGTTAAAGGCCGTGGCATTGTGCTGAATGAACCATCTGTTGTGGCTATCGTGAGCCAGGGTGGAAAAAAGCAGGTTCTGGCCGTTGGCGATGAAGCCAAAATGATGCTGGGTCGTACACCTGGAAATATTGAAGCCATTCGGCCTCTGCGCGATGGAGTGATCGCCGACTTCTCAATCGCCGAGGAAATGATCAAGCATTTCATTCGCAAAGTACACAATCGTCGCGCTTTTGCATCTCCGCAGGTCATTATTTGTGTACCATCCGGCTCAACAGCAGTGGAACGCCGTGCAATTCGCGAATCCGCTGAAAGCGCTGGTGCTCGTCGCGTATTTTTGATTGAAGAGCCCATGGCTGCAGCAATTGGTGCCGGTTTGCCGGTCACCGAGCCAACGGGTTCCATGGTTGTCGACATTGGTGGCGGCACAACAGAAGTTGCCGTGTTGTCGCTGGGCGGCATCGTCTATGCCCGGAGTGTTCGAGTTGGCGGCGACAAGATGGACGAAGCGATCATCAGTTACATTCGACGCAATCACAATTTGCTGGTCGGTGAATCCAGTGCTGAGCGTATCAAAAAGGAAATTGGTACCGCCAAGCCACCGGAAGATGGTAACGGTCAAAGCATGGAAGTGAAGGGCCGGGATTTGATGAACGGCGTGCCCAAGGAACTGATGATCCATCAGCGCCAGATCGCTGAGAGCCTTGCAGAACCAGTTGGTGCGATTATTGAGGCGGTAAAAGTTGCCCTTGAACATACAGCGCCTGAACTGGCTGCTGATATTGTTGACAAGGGTATTGTCTTGACCGGTGGCGGTGGTCTGCTGGGTGAACTGGATCAGGTTTTGCGTGAAGCAACTGGTTTGCCGGTTTCCATTGCTGACGAGCCGTTGTCATGTGTTGCATTGGGAACGGGTCGTGCGCTCGAAGAAATGCGTACCCTGAAACATGTACTTTCGACCCAGGAAAGCTGACGTTCTTTAGTGAACTGAGGAGTAATTGACTTGAGGCCAGGCGGTGGCATAGAACGAGTTGCTTCACCTCTTCGGGGCATGGTCCAGAGGTTTGCCTTTGTGCTGTTAATCGGCGCGGCCTTGACGATGCTGGTGCTCAGCAAAACCGGCAACCTGGGAATAGAGCGCTTGCGAAGCGTGATCTTCGAAGTTGCCACGCCGGTTCTTGAGGTTCTCTCTCAGCCTGCTGTCGTCGCAAACCGTGCAGTAGATGAAATCAAGGAACTGGTTTTCTTGCGCGACGAAAATATTCGTCTGCGCGAAGAAAACGAGCGGTTGCGTCAATGGCATAATGTGGCGCAAAACCTTGAACAGGAAAATGCTGTATTCCGCTCCCAGGTTTCTGCCCGCAGCGAGCCTCAAAACTATTTTGTATCGGCCCGCGTCATAGGCGATGCAGGCGGACCCTTTATCCGGACTGCTTTGGTCAATGCAGGGACCAGGGATGGGCTGATAACAGGTTTGGCGGCGGTCACTTCACGGGGGCTGGCCGGGCGCGTGATCGAAGTTGGCCGACGCGCGTCGCGGATATTGCTGCTAACAGATTTAAACTCAAGGGTACCAGTTGTTATTGAAGGCTCTCGTTATCGGGCGGTTCTTGAAGGTGACAATTCGGATACCATGCATCTCAATTTTCTGGCGGCGGCCGCAAAGTTGTCCGCTGGTGACCGGATCGTAACGTCCGGTCATGGGGGTGTTTTCCCACCTGGCTTGCCTGTCGGTGTCGTTTCATCCACCAGAAATGGAACACTTCGTGTGCAGCCGTTTGTGGATTATGACAGGCTCGAATATGTCAGGATCATTCGCTATGACTTCCCACAGCCTGATGAGGGGCTGAAAGGAGCGAGACAGTGACCCGGGTCCCTGTCGGCGTATTCCTGATCCAGACCCTGAGGGCAACAATCCCGGGATTGACACTGCTTCTTTGTATTTTTGTTGCTTCTGTTCCCATGGGCCTGCCATATCTTTCGGACGTGACGCCCTTTTTGTCTTTGATGGCAGTCTATTACTGGAGCATATATCGCCCTGATCTGATCCCGGCTGTAGTCGTATTCCTGGCCGGATTGTTACAGGACGTTCTAACAGGTGGACCGGTTGGATTACTGGCGCTTGTCCTTGTTCTTGTTCATGGAATCGGTGTGTCCCAACGTGGCGTGTTTTTGGGCAAGTCTTTCCAGGTTGAATGGTGGGGTTTTGGTCTGGTTACAGTCGGCGCTATATTTTTTGCCTGGATCGCAGCCAGTATCTATTTCACGACCTTGATCGATAGCAGGGCATTTCTGGTTCAGGGCATGCTGACAATTGCCATTTATCCTTTGGTCACGCGCCTGTTCTCGCTCGCCGCCAGAGGTTTGCGGACCGTCTGATGTTGCAGCCTGCCCGCAGTCGGTACAAAGCTTTTACGCGACGTGCGGCGTTGCTTGGTGGTATGCAGGGCCTGCTGATGTCCGTGCTGGCAGGGCGTCTATATTATCTTCAGGTTATTCGTGCCGATGATTATCGCACAATGGCTGATGACAACCGGATCAGTATGCGCCTGTTACCGCCCAAGCGTGGTCGTATTCTTGATCGTCAGGCTGTGGAACTGGCAAATAATCAGCAAAACTTTCGTATTCTGTTTGTGCCTGAGCATGCCAAGGAAGGTATTGCAGAAACACTGGATGCCCTTTCCAGGCTTGTCGAAATTGATGAATATGACCGCCGCAGGATCGAACGGGAAATTCGGCGCAACAGAAAATTCATGCCGGTAACTGTTCTTGAAAACCTGGCATGGGAAGAGTTCAGCCGCGTCAATGTTCATTTGCCGGATCTACCAGGCATCCAACCGGATGTGGGTGAATCCAGAAGCTATCCACTGGGTGGTGCCTTTGCGCACCTGGTCGGCTATGTCGGTGTTGTATCTGAAAAGGAATTGACCGGGGAGCCGTTGCTGGAGTTGCCAGGGTTCAGAATCGGAAAAAGCGGTGTTGAACGCGCGCGAGAATCTGTGCTCAGGGGTACAGCTGGCAATAGCCAGATTGAAGTCAACGCCCTGGGCCGGGTGATCAAACAACTTAATCGCGTTGATGGTGATCCTGGTGAGGACGTTGTCCTGACCATAGATGCTGAATTACAAATGATGGTTATGGACCGCCTGGGCGAAGAAAGCGGGTCCGTTGTTGTGATGGATGTGCATACCGGCGATGTTATTTCCATGGTTTCGACGCCAGGGTTTGATCCTAATTCCTTTAACCTCGGGATTGATCACAACGAATGGAAAGAGTTGCTGGCAGATCCGCGAAAACCGTTGATCAACAAACCTTTGCGAGGCCAATACCCTCCAGGGTCTACGTTCAAGATGATCGTCGCACTTGCCGCCCTGGAAGCAGGTGTTATCACCGAAGATTTTCAGACTTTTTGCACTGGTAAAGTGAAGCTTGGCAATCACACCTTTCACTGCTGGAAAAAACATGGGCATGGGTTGCAGGATTTGGTCAGCGCCATTGAACATTCCTGCGATGTCTATTTTTATGAAATTGCCAGGAAAACAGGCATTAATCGAATTGCAGCCATGGCAGAACGCTTTGGGCTCGGTGAGCCAACAGGTATCGGCGTTGGTGGAGAACGTTCCGGATTGGTGCCCACAAAAGAGTGGAAACTGGCAACCATTGGTGAACCCTGGCAAGGAGGGGAAACCCTGAACGTTGGCATTGGTCAGGGGCATTTGCTGACGACGCCACTCCAACTTGCCATGATGACAGCCCAACTCGCCAATGGCGGCAAACGTGTTCGCCCACGGTTGATGTACTCACCCGTGGCTGAAGAACCTGCGAACGCTAAGTCAGGGGACAAGCCAGCGGCGAAAAATGAAGAAAACAAATCTCTTGGTTTGTCTGAGCACGCTTTGTCCCTCGTTCTGGAAGGAATGAAACGCGTTACCAATTCACCAACGGGTACTGCCTTCAAGGCCCGGATCAAAGAATCGACAATGGCCATGGCTGGCAAATCCGGGACAGCGCAAGTCAGACGGATCAGTAAATATGAACGTGACACACGCGTCCTCAAGAACAAGGAGCGATTGTGGAAAGAGCGAGATCACGCGTTGTTTGTCGCATATGCACCGGTTGAAACACCGCGCTATGCGATTGCTGTCGTTGTTGAACATGGTGGTGGGGGCTCCTCAGTCGCTGCCCCGATCGCAAGGGATGTGCTGACTGCTACTCAAAACCGCGATCCTGCGCGCACGCCCCCTACTGGCACCGTCGCTGTACGGCGCCAGGAAAAAGAGGAGGGCTGATATGGTTTTCTACTTATGCTGATCCATGATGGCCCAGGATTGACGGACGTTCAGTTATCGCTCGGCCAAAAAATCTGGAACATAAACTGGATGCTTGTGTTGCTCATTTCGGCAACAGCAGCAATTGGATTCGGCATGCTGTATTCCGTTGCCGGCGGCAGCATGGACCCGTGGGTAAAACGCCAAATGACCCGTTTTGGCATGGGTCTGTTTCTGATGTTTCTTGTGGCTCTGGTCGATGTCCGGTTCTGGATGCGCTATGGCTATGTCATCTACGCCATTGCACTTGGGCTTCTGATCGCCGTTGAATTTATTGGTTCTGTTGGCATGGGTGCCCAGCGCTGGGTTGATCTTGGGGTCTTCCAGTTGCAGCCTTCGGAAATCATGAAAATCGCCATGGTCCTGGCCCTCGCACGATATTTTCACGGATTGTCCCTTGATGAAGTAGAACGCTTTCGATGGCTGCTACCTCCTTTGTTGATGATGTTGGCACCTGTCGCATTGGTTCTGCGCCAGCCCGATCTGGGAACTGCCTTGTTGATTGTCATGGGCTCGGGCGCAATATTCATGATGGCGGGGGTCAGGCTCTGGATATTCGGCTTTGTCTTAGCCGCTGTTGCTGCCGCAACGCCCTTTGCATGGTCCTATTTGCACACATATCAGAAAGCCCGAATTCTTACATTTCTTAATCCCGAACGTGATCCATTGGGCGCTGGTTATCATATCTTGCAGTCCAAGATTGCCCTTGGGTCCGGAGGTCTGGCAGGCCGGGGATATATGCAGGGCACCCAGAGTTATTTGAACTTTTTGCCTGAGAAACAAACCGATTTTATTTTCACTTCCCTGGCTGAAGAATTTGGCCTGACCGGCGGTTTGGTCTTGCTTGGTCTGTATGTTGTGATCATTACCTATGGCATTGCGATTGCCTTGCGTTCACGCAATCATTTTGGCCGTCTGGTTGCGATGGGCATAACAGTGACGTTTTTCCTGTATGTCTTCATCAACATCGCCATGGTCACAGGCCTTGTGCCGGTGGTCGGTGTACCTTTACCGCTTGTTTCCTACGGCGGCACAGCCATGATGACGATCCTTATAGGCTTTGGCCTTTTGATCAGCGTCTATGTCCACCGGGATGTTCGTATCCCTCGTCGACCCGGAGACAACGTTTAGCTGTTCAGATCATAGCTGCAACCGGGTTGTTGCCGCCAGGCAAGCATGTCATTGTTGTTCAGGATTTGCGAGTGGTTCGCACACCGCATCGCTTGTTTATTGAAAGTGAAATGAGACTCAACTGAATGGGGAGCAGGGATGTCAGAGCCTGTTATTCTGGAAATTTTTTCCGATTACGTTTGACCGTGGTGTTATCTCTGTACCGGGCGTATAGAAAAACTGAAGCGGAATTTTGATATCGAAGTGCAGTGGGTTCATTTCCCTTTGCATCCAGATACGCCTATGGAAGGGCAATCTCTGGAACAACTCTTTGCCGGTCGTGGCATGGACCTCGAAGCCATGTTCAATCGGATGAAAGGGTTGATGGATGAGGAAGGCCTGGCTTATGGCCAACGGACTCATACCTACAACAGCCGTCTTGCCCAGGAACTGGGTAAATGGGCTGAGACATTGGATGATGGTGATGTCATCCATGACGCCATGAACAAAGCTTATTTTGTCGATGGCAAAAATCTCGCTGATGTTGATTCGCTACTGGAAATAATCGAGGCTGCCGGATTGCCGCGTGACCAGGCTGCGGAAGTTTTGAAAAGTCGTAGTTTCAGCGATGCTGTCGATAAGGACTGGGATAAATCGAGGGCCTATGGCGTTACCGGTGTGCCTACATTTGTTTCCGGTGGCTATGGTGTTGTGGGGGCTCAACAGTATGAAGCACTCGAGCAGTTGCTGACCCAGGCAGGTGCGACACCAAGGAACTGACGGTTACTCGCTGTTATCCAAAAATAAGCCGGCGACGTATCAAATTCTGCCGATTTGCCTTGTGTGAGGGGGGCTTTGGATACAACCCCGCATTCGCTTGAGAGCCAGATAAGTTGAAATTGGTCGAATTTTAATAGAATTTTTCTATCTGAAGCGGCATGATTAGCCAGACGAATGCGCAATGAGTGCGCGATTACTCTGGAGAATATGATCATGGCAAATAAAATTCCCCTTTTATTGATTCCAGGATTGGTCAGTACACGACTGATGTGGGAGGACCAGGTCAATGGTTTGTCCGATATCGCTGATTGCTGGGTGACACCTCTGCCGGCATACGATGACCTGGAGCAAATGGCAAAAGAGATACTTGCAAATGCCCCGCCAAGGTTTGCCGTTGCAGGTCATTCTATGGGTGGATATTTGTGTTTTGAAATGTATCGGTTGGCGCCGAACCGCGTGCTGCAAATAGGCCTCTTCAGCACAACCTGCGAAGCCGAAACCGAGCAAGTTGCCAAACGGCGAGTGGTCATGACCGAGGACGCAGAAAGAATGGGTTACCTGTCCATGATTCGCGAGAGTGCACCGCGGTTTGTGGTCAAGAATAGACGCGGTGGGGAAGTCGTGAAGCTGATGGAAAAGCAGGCTTTTGAAGTTGGTCAGGCGGCATTTTGTCAGCACCAGCTCGCCGCAACCCATCGGAAAGACTATCGAAATTTGCTTGGAAAAATATCATGTCCGACACTGGTTCTGGTCGGCAAACGAGACATGGTAACACGTCCATCTGTTCAGCGGAGAATGGCTAACGCAATTCCAGGTGCTGTTTTCCATACAATTGAAGATGCAGCGCACATGATAACGATGGAGCAAGCGGATCAAACCAACAACTTGATGAGGAACTGGCTGGCAGTTGAGGATCAGGCAATGGCTGCCTGATTCCTGGTCGCCTGGAAGAAGTTTGCTTACTGTGTAAAGGTGATGTCGGATCCGGTCCTGAAATGTTCCTGTTCGCCCTTGCGGCCTTCGAAGTATCGCGGCGTTTCAGCTAAACCCGGTAGATATCTAGTTTATGGAAACTTTTTTAATCAGGGTGACACCAAGCAACATACAAACCTCGCCGAATTCATCGGACATGGGTGCATGTATCGTCCACATCTGGCAACGGCTACCGTCTGAGTTAACATAATATGTGTTTGTGCCTACGGGTTGAAGTTGCGCAACGGCACGGGTGAATACAGATGCAAGTTCTTCTTGAAGGCCACCGTGGCCGAATTCCCGAACGTTGAAATCACGCTTCTCCGCGATGAACTGCCCGGTGGCGTTGCCCTCATTCTCTATCTGGATGTGATCACCGATCATTTCATATTGGAAACCCTTGTCCTTGATCACACGCGTTAGCGTCAGATAAGGCTCAAGTTCTGACAATGCGGATAACTTCATATTTGATGTCATCGGCGTTTTGTGGATGCCACGCTGCTCATTCCAATAATCAAGAAAAATAGATTCAATTTTGATCCATTCTGGTGGGCCCAAGGCACGAAAATCGGTTTCGAGCGAAAAGGGATCAATTTCAACCGGCAGCATCGACATCTTTGAGGCTGCAATTTCAGGAATCTTTGGCTCGACCTGATCGACTTCGGCAATCAAGGCGGCACCAATCAAGCCGACTTCACCAGAAGCGCTGTCCGTTACTTGTGCAAATATTGCCCAGAGATTTCGCCTGTTGCCCATGGCATTGAAAAAACAGGTGGATGTCGCAACAGGCCTGGCCCTTGCTGCCGCTGCCCGGCAGACGGAGATCAATTCGTCTTGAACTCCGGCATGACCGTAGGCTGAAATGTTTCTGCGCGCCCTGGCACCGATCGTGGTGCCCAGAAGGTCACCTTGATTTTGGGATGTGATTTTCTGGCCAACAAACTCAAAGCTGAAGTCATCTTCCCGCGCCGTCAATGTGACGAAATAATGCTTCAGATTTTCCGGGACTTCACCAGTGTCAGAAATTGAGGTTGATGGCAGCTCCCCATTTGGACTGAGCGATGTCCAATAGTCGAGGAAGTTTTTTTCAATCGTAACCCAGGCCGGAGGACGAGCCATTCGGACATCGTTGGCCAATGGGAACAACGGCTCGGTCGATCCGTCAGCAGGTGCCTCAGCGTCACCAGCATCGACGGTTAAAAAACCATTTTGTGATAGTTGCTGGTGAAGTTCTGCGAGGGCATCAGCAGCTGTTCCACGATCAACAAGGAAACGCCGAAAAGCGTTCACTGTAATATGCCGTGGGCCCACGTCGCCTTGTTTTATGCCAACAAATTTCCGGATCGCAACACTGTCTTCAATGGCATGGTCGAACTCTGGTGCCGTGAAGGCATGCCAATGCAGAACCAACATCGCTTTAAACAGAAGAACAGGATCATACCCTTCACCGGCAGAAAAATCTGTTTTCAACCAACGCAGATATTTGTCAAACCGGGACCAATCAACGGCACTGTCAACGCGCTCAAGCCGTTCCCGAACCCGGGACAGGCTTCCAGCAGCATTCACAGCAGCTCTGTATTGATCTGGATTGTTGGTCATGATTGTTACAATTGTCCTTTGACAACTATATATAGAACAAAGTTAAAAATTAATCCCGAAAAAAGTTACGTTATATTAGAATAACAATACAATATACACTTCTTCATTTTGTGTATTAATTCAATACAGGAAAACGATCTGTTATGATTGCAAACGGCCAAGGTACGTATTCTGAATATGCCGGACGGAAATAAACCCCTGCGCAAAACTCCTCGTCAAAAACGCAATGGCATCCCGGTTGGCATCTGGGTCTTCCTGGCTCTGCTACTGACCGCCGGAATTTCCCTCTGGTTTTTGAACGACTATTTTCCCGGAAGTCTTTCTTCCGAGGGCGATCAAATGAGTTTCGTTCACGGTGTTACCCTGTTGGCATTGATTTCCAGTGGCTTGCTGGCAACACGACGGGTTAATTTCGGAGAAACAGTCAGAAGCATCAGTATCTGGATTGGCGTGGCGGCAGCGCTTGTTCTTGGTTACAGTTTTCAGGATGAAATAAAAACGGCTGGAACACGGGTGCTGTCGGAGCTTCTTCCCGCACGCCCGGTCGTTTCACCAGAAGGTGTTGTCACTCTGATCAAGGGGAATGACGGACATTTTCACGCCAGTGGTCTGGCGAATGGAACGCCGGTCAGATTTCTGGTTGATACCGGTGCGACCGGCATATCATTGAGCCCAGATGACGCACGTCGGATTGGTGTGGACCTGGAGACGTTGGAATATACATTGGTGTTTGAAACGGCGAACGGAAAAGGGCGGGGTGCCCGTTGGCGTCTGGATAGTTTGTCCATCGGACCAATAGAGTTTCGCGACGTGGCCGTTTCCATCAACAAAGAAGACGTGAACAGTTCACTCCTCGGCATGTCGTTTCTGGGGCGCCTCAGTTCCTTCGAAGTCAGTGGTCGCGAAATGACACTGCGTCAATAATCTGCCTCGTATTATCCTTCGTGATCCAGATTGTGGATGATTGCCTTGACGCAGTCTGCGGTACTGGCAGTACCCCCGGTATCTGTCGTCAGGGCTTCGCCCGACAATAAAGTGTTGCTTGTTGAACGCCTGATGCGGTTAGCCGCTTCAATCATAAAACTGTCATTGTTCTTTTGCCCAAGCCATTCCAACATCCAGGCCCCGGATAGAATAGTGGCAATCGGGTTGGCGATCCCCTTGCCGGCAATGTCGGGTGCAGTGCCATGGGACGCCTGGAAATACCCAAATTTGTCACCGATTTCGGCAGCCGCCGCCATACCCATACCCCCGATTGTTGCTGCACCGAGGTCTGATAGCAGGTCACCCACAAAGTTCTCGGTTACGACGACATCGAAAGTGTCGGGCCTTTCGATCATGTAAACAGCCATGGCATCTGTCAGCGCGTAGTCAACTTCGATGTCGGGATATTCTTCCATAACACGATCGGCGATCTTGCGAAAAAGGGCAAAACTTCTCAGAACGTTTGATTTATCAACAATTGTAACGCGACGAACACCATCTGCCGGGGCGCCCTTCCTGGTTCGCGCGAGTTCAGCTGCAAAACGGACTATTCTCTCAACACCTTTCCTTGTGACCATCAGGGTGTCCGTCGCGACCTCATCACCGAGGACGACGCCACCACCGCGGGAGGCATACAGTCCTTCAGTATTTTCCCGAACGATGACATAGTCGATATCTCCGGGGGCACGTCCCTTCAAGGCAGAGGAGACACCGTCATACAATTTGATTGGTCTGACATTGGCATAGAGGTCCAGGGCCATGCGTAGTTGCAACGTGAAATCCTGCCCGGCTTCCGTGCCATCAGGATATAGAACCCCTGGCAGACCGGCGGCGCCGTGCAATATGGCATCAGCCTTCTTGCAGCCCTCCAGCGTTTCTTCCGGGAAGGCGATACCCGTTCGGGTGTAGCAATCTGCACCTGCTTCATAATCGATACAGGTCAATTTCCGGTTTGATCCAACTGCTGCTTTGATAACCTGCAAGGCCGCGCCGCACACTTCGGGGCCAATACCATCGCCACCAACTATCGCAAGTTCATATGTTTGAGGGTTGGTTGAAGTTGACTTGACGTTCATTGCCATATCCGTTTGCCAGGTTTCCACGAGAATCTGGACGATTGAACGTGATTTTATTGGGAATATGCAATAGCCATTACCAGAAAAGATTCAACAAATCTCCTTTGGCCCTGGACAGGTGAAATTTCCCGCTTGTGCAAGGGCTTGCCTTAAGGCATAAGCGAATTCTGCGAAACTTTCTGAAAGTCGAACGAATTGTTCAAAGTGATTTCCAATAGCTGGGCCCTGTTCCTGGGCCTGGGTCTGATCATGCTGGGCAACGGTCTGCAAGGATCGTTGCTGGGCCTTCGGGCATCGATGGAAGGTTTCGGTGTGACCGCGACCGGGCTGGTCATGTCAGGTTATTTTATTGGACTGTTGGTTGGGTCAACGGTGGTGCCTGGTATTGTTGCCCGGGTTGGCCACATTCGCAGTTTCGGTGCCATGGCCTCGTTGGCATCTACATCCATCCTGGTTCATGTGGTTGTTATCGAACCCTGGACCTGGTGGGCCATGCGCTTCGTTACCGGTTTCGCCTATGCAGGTCTTTATATTGTTGCCGAAAGCTGGCTCAACGATGCGTCTGAAAATGAAACCCGGGGACAACTTCTCAGTTTTTATATGTTGATATCTCTCGCTGGTTTGGCAGGTGGGCAGTTCATGCTGAACATCGCCAACCCCTCCAGCTATGAGTTGTTTGTGCTGATTTCAGTGTTGGTCAGCTTCGCGGTTATTCCGATTTTACTCTCAGTCAGCAAGGCGCCGGATTTCGAGACATCGGAATCAGTTAATCTGTTGCAGCTCTATCGCGTGTCGCCGCTGGGTGTAATGGGCATGTTGGTCAACGGATTGACGATGGGCGCCATTTTTGGCATGGGGGCTGTTTATGCGGCCAACATTGGTTTGTCGGTAAAGGAAATTTCGTTCTTCATGGGGGCGCTTGTCCTGGGTGGGGCGTTGCTGCAGCTTCCTATTGGCCGTTTGTCTGACATTGTCGGTCGTCGCCAGGTTATTATTGGAAGCTGCGCCGCAGGTGTTGTGGTGTCATTTATTGCCAGCAGGTACGATGGCACAGGCTGGATATTATATTTTTTGATTGCCCTGATTGGTGGGGTATCAACGCCTTTGTATGCCTTGTGTATTGCCCACACCAATGACTACCTCAATCCGGGTCAAATGGTTGCGGCCAGTGGAACACTGGTGCTTGCCATGTCGATCGGATCCAGTCTCGGTGCACCGATAACGGCGCTGGCGATGGATGTTCTGGGTGATCAGGCATTTTTTCAGTCGATCGCAATATCGATGGCGCTGATTTGCCTCTTTGGTGTATGGCGATCAACACAACGTCAGGCTATTGCTACCGAAGATACAAATGATTTTGTGATTATGGCACCGACCCCTATGAGTGCCGTCATGAACCCGGAGTTCGAACTTGAAGAGTTGCTGGCTGCCAGTGAAGCAGACGCAGAAGAAATTCAGGAGAGCTTTGAAGACCTGGTTACAGAACTTGCAGCAGATGAAACAGACCCGGATCAGGAGCCGTAGGTGCCTGCATAGGTTTCCCGCAGGGCATTTTTCTGGACTTTGCCCATCGCATTTCGTGGCAACTCGGATACAAAATATACCTTTTTGGGTTGCTTGAATCGGGCAAGCTTGTCTTTCAAGGCGTCAACAATTTCCTCTTCCGATACGCTTGCCTCTGCTTGTGCCACAACCACAGCTGTTACACCTTCGCCGAAATCCTTATGTGGCAGACCGATAACAGCAGATTCCAGAACACCATCCATCTGATCGATTTCGATTTCGATTTCCTTCGGGTAGACGTTGTAGCCACCGGTGATGA
>Ga0233449_1002482_pt1 | contig 14592 bp, 15 predicted proteins | sample SI_124_October20_FD_183012 | JGI IMG/M metagenome (GOLD analysis project Ga0233449, IMG submission 183012) | Seawater microbial communities from Saanich Inlet, British Columbia, Canada - SI_124_October2016_200_MG | ecosystem: Environmental > Aquatic > Marine > Inlet | place: Canada: British... | reverse complement strand
TTGACGACATAAATGGCGACGCTCTATCGCCTAAAAGTATTGCCAAATTAAAGGGGCTTGATATCGCGGCGCTGCCCATCATAAATGAGGCCGAACGGCTAGGTCCCTGCGTTGGAAATGTAGGAAAATTTATTTGCATCGGCCTTAATTATGCTGATCACGCCGAAGAAGCCGGCATGCCTATCCCGCCGGAACCTGTTGTCTTTACAAAAACAACCAGTTCAATCTGTGGACCCAATGATGATATAATCAAACCAAGAAAAAGTGATAAACTTGATTGGGAGGTGGAGCTTGCAATTGTGATCGGCGATCATGTTTCATATGCAGATGAAACGCAGGCCGAAAAAGCCATAGCCGGATACACAATTTGTAATGACATCTCGGAACGTGAGTTTCAACTCGAGCGCAGCGGCCAGTGGGACCTGGGTAAAGGATGCGACACATTTGGCCCGATCGGCCCGTGGATGGTAACAAAAGACGACGTCGGCGATGTGGAAAATTTAAAAATGTGGCTCGAGGTAAACGGAAAAAAATATCAAAATGGCACGACAAGCACGATGATCTTCAAACCAGCTTTTATAGTTAGCTTCTTAAGCCAATATATGAGCTTACAGCCGGGTGACGTTATATCTACGGGAACGCCGCCGGGGGTAGGGCTTGGCCAAAAACCGCCGCATTATTTAAATGTAGGCGATAAAATGTCGTTGGGCATTGCGGGCCTGGGTCAGCAGGATCAAAAAGTAGTTGCTGCAGATTAATTAAGGATTATGAATGTGAAAACTCAAAAGATAGCGCTCGTTACAGGCGGCGGAACCGGTATCGGCAAAGCAACCTCGCTAAAACTCTCTGAGGATGGTTATTTAGTTATCGCGGCAGGGCTGGATAATGACGATCTGAAAGAAACAGAAAGTTTTATCTGGCGAGAGCTCGATATATCTAATGAGCAGGAACGCAAAGAACTTTTCAATGAAATAGAAGAGCGCTTCGGCCGGATTGACGTGCTGGTTAATAATGCGGCAATTTCGGGATTAAAAGCAGCCTCGCCGGCCATGGATATGTCACTTGATTTTCTGCAAAACATGATCAATGTAAATCTGGTAAGCGCCTTTGCCTGCGCCCAAAGTGCTGCAAGATTAATGAAAAAAAACGACTCCGGTGTTATTGTAAACATATCTTCTGTGGCCGGAAGGGCCGCCCAAGTTAATGCAACGGCTTACTGCGTGAGCAAAGCTGCACTTGATAGCATGACCAGATCGCTCGCGTTTGAATGGGCAGAATATGGAATTAGAGTAGTCGGCGTTGCACCGGGCGATATAAAAACCAACCGAAGCGACCAGACAAAAGCAGAAGAAAATCCATCACCATATGCCCGTAAAACACCATTAGGGCGCGCCGGAACAGCGGAGGAAGTTGCCAAAACGGTAGCGTTTTTAGCTGGTCCAGACGCAAGCTTCACAACCGGTGACACGGTAAGGGTCGATGGTGGATTTCTTAGCTATTAAAAATTAAAACGAATTAAAGGTATTATACATTATGAGTAAAATGGGCTTTATCACCGCCATCGGCACACCACTAACCGACGATGACCAATTACATTTGGGGGGCCTTGAGGCGCATATGAGCGATCAGGAAACGGCTGGCATTACGTCTTTACTGGTCGCCGGTTCAATGGGGGCGATGCAAATGCTTTGCGATCAGACCTGGAAAGATCTGGTTGATCAAAGTAGCGCGCTAAATGCAGGGCGTTTTGAAATACTTATGGGTGCTGGCGATACCAGCTACGGACGGACACGGGACAGAATATCATATCTTAACGACTGTGACGGTATTGACGGGGTGGTTTTGCTAACCCCTTATTTTTTCGGCCTTAGTCAGGATGAACTGGTGGATTATTTTACCTCACTGGCTGAACATTCAAATAAGCCGGTCTATCTTTATGATCTTCCTGCGTTAACCGGCCTACCCGTTGAAATACCGACCGTTTGCAAGCTTGCGTCTCATCCTAACATCAAAGGCATTAAATGTTCTGGCGATTTTCCAACGACCCGCAAATTAATTGACGCTGTTGATGATGAGTTCAGAGTAATTGTCGCTCAGCCGGCCATAATGGATGTTATACTGCGTCACAGGGAAATTGAACAGCTTGACGGCATGTTTGCGGTCTATCCTCAGTGGGTAACGGCTATGGGCCGGGCGGTGCAAGCCGATAACTGGCAGGAAGTGACAAAAATTCAGCAAAAAATGAACGCGGTGAGCAAAGCAATGATTGATGCCAGCATTTTTGGTGGTTTTACTGCGATCATGAATGCTAAAGGTATACTGGGGAAATTCGCCCCAAGACCAATGAGTATGCTGGACAATGATAAAAGACAGGCATTACTGGAATGTGATCCCGTCAAATCCATGTTAAATGAATGATGGCTAATTAAGGTCAAACATAAGTAGTGTTGTCGCGGCGCGGTATCTGATATCGGTAACCGGATCATCAAGCATCTCTATCAGCTTGGGGGTAAGCTTCAGTGCCGATACCTCCTCAGCAAAAATAGTCGCGTAAGAGCGGATGGATATATCATCAGAGCTTAAATTGTTTGCAAGAATATTCAGTGCTTCTTCATCGCCTAAGGCGGCCATTGAATGATGAATATATGACCTGATCAACGCGTCCGGCGCATCATCAAGTCGGGCGCGAAGCAACGGAATATCGTCACTGGTCCCAACGCGTCCAAGCAACCATGATCCAATCCGGATTGCTTCACCGTTACCGCTTGCATAGGTGTTTCGGATTGCTTCCAGCGCTTCCATGTCCCCTTGCCTAACTAAAACGCCCGCCGCCATCAAATGCAAAACAACATCTTCCAGAGATTGAAATGCTCTATTCACCGCGTCAATATCACCGACCTTGGCGACCTTGTATAATCCTTCAGCCGCAGCGATGCGGATTGCCACTATGTCCTTTGTTAGCAGCTCGGCGAGGATATCCTCTTTTGACAGTTCGCCTGCCCTGACTAGTTCTCGGGCAATTCCTGCTCTACGGGCATCATCGGTTTCATCAGATAGTCTTGCCTCAAGCCATTCTCTCGTTTCAGCGCCGTACCCTGCCTTCGTTAATCCCTCAGCCGCATGCATTGAAGGCCAGAAATTTTGATCTTCTAATCCGGAACGAAGAATGTTGATCGCTTTGCTTTTTGTTTCCTGCTCCAGTGAGAAACCCTCTGAAACACTCTGCTCGGAAGAACAGGCGGTAAGCGAAAACAATACCATAAAAAATAATAAATAAGCATGCCGCTGCTTCGTCAATTCTGTTCTCCTTAACATGTGTCTACGTTGACTTATATACCATTATATGGAATATGAATATAGTATAACAGATTGGAAAATGATAAGCCTTGACGCTAAAAAAAACCACCGCAGAATTACTGGTAAACGAAAATGCGGCTCTCGCAGAAAGTCCCATATGGGATCATCGTTATGGTAGGCTGGTATGGGCAGATATATCTAAAAATATAATCTGGCGAACGGATATATCAAACGGCATTTCAGAAAAACAGCACCTCAACCAAGCTATTGGATGTGTCGCCCCGCACGGCAAACAAGGCTATGTCATGGCGGGCGGAAACGGATTTTTTGCTATAAATAAACTGGGCGAGGAACTAACATTGATTAACCGTGCCTTTGATAGCCATCACCAGAAGTTTAATGATGGTAAAGTTGATCCGCAGGGCCGCTTTTGGGCTGGTTCAGCGTGTCTAGATGGAACTGAAGTGGAAGGTTCGCTTTATTCCATTGATGAAAATCACTCTGTAACAACAGCATTTGGTGGCATCACGTCGTCCAATGGTTTTGACTGGAGTGCGGATGGTCGATTTTTCTATTATGTTGATACGGCGGCCGGAGGCATCGATGTTTTTGATATTGATGAAGAAACTGGCGCCTTTATAAAGCGGCGACGTTTCGTTGATATTCCTGGCACATTAGGATTAGCTGACGGGCTCACAGTTGATGCTGAAGGCTGTGTATGGCTAGCAATATGGTATGCGGGGGGGATATTTCGCTATGCACCATCCGGCGAGCTAATAGAAAAAGTAAATGTCCCCGTCTGCCGAACATCGAGCTGCGTCTTTGGCGGCGATAAAATGAGCACGCTTTTTATCACGACAGCAAAAGGCCGGGAGCAGTCAAATTTTCCCACAGAAAACGAGGCAGGGGCTATATTTGCAATTGAAACGGAAGCACAAGGGCAAGTGAGGTCAAGTTATCATGGCTAATAAACTTACATATTCTAAAGGTATTTTCCACTACGCAGACGAGCTACCCCACACTGGTTCGCAGATATCGCTCGGCGAAGGAAACACTCCAACTATCCCGCTCAAAAGGCTTGGTGAACATATTGGACTTCCTAACTTATACGCAAAACTTGAAAGCAGCAATCCTACCGGATCCTATAAAGACAGGGTCGCCGCCATGTCAATTTCACTGGCCGTTGATGCGGGTAAGCTCGGCTGGATAGCCACATCATCCGGCAATGCCGGTACGTCACTGGCCGCCTATGCAAACCGTGCTGGTTTGCCGGGGTTTCTCGTTGTGGTGCCTAATATTCCCCGTGAAAAACTGCTGCCTATTCTCGGTCTTGGTAATGCACGAGTGATGAAAGTGAGCGGCATTGGCGATAAGGGCGACGCAAAATCAGAAACATCCATTTTTGATACCGTGCAATCTGCTGCTGATAAATACGGGTTATACCTTGGAGTGACGGCTCATAAATTTAATGATCAAGGCATGCGCGGTGCCGATACAATATCCTATGAACTTGATGACGCAGGCTTTGATCAATCGGTTGTTTATGTACCGACGGGCGGCGGTGGCCTTGCATCGGCAATTTGCCGTGGATTTAAAACCAGAAACTCTAAAAACCGTGTCGTTGTCGCCCAGCCCGCAGGATGCTCCCCAATTGCGTCTTATCTGCAAGGCGATATAAACCAGCCCGCCATCACAAACTGCGATACAAAAATATCCGGCTTGCAGTTGCCGTCACCACCTGACGGCGGGCTCGCTGCAGATTATATTAGAAAATCAGATGGTTGGGGAACAACCGCACTTGATGATGAAACATTCGCCAGCCAGCACCTTTTATCAAGGATGGAAGGTATATTCGTTGAACCCGCATCCGCCATTAGCTTGGCAGCGGTAATCAATGACCGCAAGAACGGTAGATTAAAACCTTCAGACACAGTAGTGCTGATCCTGACCGCGACAGGGATCAAGGACCTAAATAGTGTGGAAGAAATAGTTACCCCGCCAAACCAAATAGACGCCAATGATCTACCCAAAGCAATAAACAGCTGGACACTCGACTTATAAAGAGCAAGCCACGCCCGCAGGAGAGATCATAGCAATCACTTCACCTGCATCAATAGGTGCTTCTCGCCTAAGCAGCATAACAACACCACCCGCTGGTGCGTTGATGGTTGCGATCACGCAGCCTTTATCATCATATATATCACATATGCGGTCGTCTTTTTTTACACTATCCGCCATTGCGACGTGGGTTACTATAATCCCTGTCACTGGTGCCATGATGGCCTGATCGGTATTTCCGCCCGCGTCAGTGATTAAATATTTTTCGGATGGCGTTGAAATTTCACCGTCTAACATATCAAATGAAATAAGCACATTGAGAAGCCCGCGAACATAAGCATCGGTTTCGCTAGCCTTAACTTCACCGCCACCACCACATTCGAGATATATGGCCGGAACATCAAGTTCTACGGCCGCCGAAAGACTTCGTCCTTCTGAAAGCTCAGTATGAGCCCAAATGATAGAGGTGCCAAACGCATGAGCCAGTTTCGCACATTTTTCGCTATAGGGCGTACCGAGTTCAAAGAAGCCGCAAAATAATTCCATGGCATATTTAATGCCTGCTGAATGAAGATCAATCATCGCATCAGCACCGGCGATGACTTCATTGGTTATGACATGGGCTGTGCGCCCTGTCACAGTGCCATCTTCAGATCCGGGAAATTCCCGGGCGAGGTTTTTATTATCAATTGGATTAAACCTATTTCGCGCGCGGTACGCCGCAGGATTAGCCACAGGCAATAAGCGAACCTTTCCTGAAATGGGTTTTTCTTTAAGAATTTGTGCCAGACGGCGGACCGAAAGAACTCCTTCTTCCTCGTCACCATGAATACCACCGATCACGGCGACAGTTGGGCCAGGCGTTGTTCCAGTAATTTCAATAAGTTCCAGTTTTTCACATTCACCAATATCAATTATTTTATGCTGGATATTATTGGTCATGACTTTTACCCATGGTATAAAGTGTCAGGCCTTCCAGATCGGTGTGGTCTGAGGGGAGCAGCAGACTAGCCAGATAACCGGCGGCCATGCTTGTTAAAATACCGATCGTTGCAAAAAGATAACCGTCAGCCCAATCCATCATGAATGTTAGCATCATTACCCCGACACCAACAAATATACCGATAAGCGCTCCCCAGCCATTGGCCCTGCGGGTGAACATGCCGAGTATAAACAGCCCGCCGAGCGCACCCATGAACATACCGATCACCTTATAATATTCTTCTGCAAGTGAAAGGATTTCAGGACTAATAAAAAGAAGCCCTGCAAAGGTACCGCCAAGCCCGACAAGAAAAGTCAGTATTCGAGCGGCGTTGAGATAACCTTTTTCAGTTTCACAGGCATTGAAGGGTCGCATGAAATCAGTAACCAATGTAGTAGCCATGGAATTCATACTTGTTGATACGGTCGACTGCGCCGCTGAAAATATCCCGGCGATGATAATGCCGGCTATACCGACCGGAAGCTCGGTCGCTATGAACGCCGGAAAGATTTGGTCGACCTGAATGGTAGGGTCGAGCTTTTCAGGGTTTGACTGGTAAAAGCTATAAAGCCCGGTACCAATGCTTAGGAATAAAAGACTGCTTGAAACCGCGAGCAGGCCATTGGTCCAAATTGATTTAGCGGCGGCCTTGGTATCCTTGGTTGTCATATAGCGCTGAACGACGGCTTGATCAGCGGAATAGCTTGATATATTCTGACCCAAACTACCGACGATTATCACCCATAGCGACCATGTTTTTATACTGCCTGCGCTAAAATCCAAATTGACCAGCCTGAACTTATCATCCGCCATGCCGGACTGGTAAAAGCCTGAAAATCCGCCGTCGGTTCCGTTAAGGATGACCGCAAAACAAATGACCGCACCAAGTATTAGAACAACCACTTGCAATGTATCGGTCCAGATCACAGCTTCTATGCCGCCAAGCGTAGAGTAAAGCAGTGAAAGCACGCCCATCAAAAGAATAGACTGCCAAGCCTCCATCGGTGTGATGGCCGAAAGGGCCAGCGCCGTTAATGCAAACACAATTCCCATTCGTCCCAGATGAAACAGCGTAAACAGGCCACTAGCAAAGAGCCGCACAGGCATATTGAAGCGCCTGGACAGATATTCATAAGCGCTGGTCGCATCAATTTGCCTAAAAAAGGGCATGGTAATATAAATAGCGATCGGGGCACAGGCCAGTATCATCAGTGTCCCCACATAGATGACCCAATCGGTGCGGTAAACCAGTGCAGGAATGGCAACATAAGTTAGTGAGCTTAGCATCGTCGCATAGATCGAACAGCCCGCTGCCCACCACGGGATATTCTGCCCGCCGCGAAAATAGTCGTTGGTATTTTTATTTTTAAAAGAAAAATAGACACCGATGAGCATTATCAGTGAAAGATAGACAATTAAAACCACAATATTCTGCCAACTAAAACTTTGTGTTGGGCCGTTAACTTTAGTCACTGAAAGATTAAGCGGTCCTTCTACCCCACCGGTGGCGAGAATAATATCATCTCCCCACCTTAGCGCAGTGGTTTTATCGGATACATCCAAATCACCACTGAGCGCAGCCCAAGCATTTGTAATGGTATTATAAGTGAGGGCCATTTGATTAGCATCATCAATAACCAGAATATGAGACTGGCTTATAGCGATACTGGCGGGTGAGCTAATGTCAATTTTATTACCGTCAACACTTATGTCACCTTTATTGGTCCATACTGCATCAGCCGGATTATAAACCCATATCTCACTATTCTCGCCGCCGATAGCAAATAACTGCTCACTGCGGCCGTCATGCTGAACCTGTAATGCTATATTGGTGCTGGCCTGATATTGCGGGATAGAGGGTAATTTAGTCCATGGACTAACTGTCATTGCGTCCGCTGCCGATTCAATTTGCGAAAGATCAAAGGAAAAGAGGTTGCCATCACTGCCAGCGATGACATAAAGCATATTATCCAGTACCGCTGCCGCGCCATTGATTGAAGTACTGGGTAAATCGGGCAGTTGCAATAACCGGATTTTTTGCTGCTCACTATCCCACTGAATGTGAAAAACATCATCTTGCACAGCATCGCCGCCGATTAAGAACATGCCAAGCTCATGACTTGCCGATGCGCCGTTAATATAACTTCCGGGCAAGCTAAGCCCGGTATCATGCCATGTCAGTGCGTCGCCCTCTCTGGTCGCAACCCAAATAGCATCCCCCGCGACAATAAGCGCATCATTATGAACGCCGATAAAGGAGGCCTCCACATCTAAGCTACCTAACGGATTAATTTCAATATTCGTCTTATTTATCCGATCATTGGGCTTTTCCTGAGCCGTCACCGGCGCGCTTAAAATAATAAACGCCATGATAAGTTTGGAAAATGCGGATAAAATATTTTTCATAGGGTTTATAATATTTTGTAGCGGTCAAATATATCGACGAGGCTTTCACCGCTATGAATTTCGTCGCGCACGGTATTTTCGGCGCTGACTTTTTCAAGTGATTTTTCCACCACCTCGCCAATTATGTCTTTGGGTATGATGACAATTCCGTCGCCGTCGCCAAAAACCAGATCGCCGCGCTCAACGGATACGCCGCCAATTTCACCCGGTACGTCAGATAACATCATTTTGCCGCGGTATTTCGTATCAGCCGGGTTGGTTCCGTTTGAATAAACCGGGAATTTTAAATCGATGATTTGTTTTGTATCGCGCACGCACCCGTCAGTAAGACAGCCTGCCGCGCCAAGATATGTTGATCTTTCCGAAAGTAGCTCGCCCCAGGGCGATATACGTTTATTGCCATGACATACTAAAACTGCAACTTCGCCGGGTTTTAAACTATCGACAAGGGCGATTTCTTTTTCATAGACATTCATGTCTTCGTCGTCATGATAAACGGGCATATAAAGGCCAACTCGCGCAAACCCGCATAGAATAAGAGTATTATCAAGCGCTTTTAAGCCCGGATATAACACTTGATTATGATAGCCCAGTGTATCCAGAGTATCCGCGATTACAGCAGCATAAAGCTTCTCTTTGCAGATATTTAACTGTTTTTGCCCCTCGCTCACGTCGGTCATTTTAGCGTCCCTTATTTTGTTAGTTGATACTATTTTATCTATTTTGACTAGGCAACTCTATTCTGCCTGCTGCCGTGTGCTTCGCACATAAGCCACACAATCCAGTTCGAACTTAAGCTTTGTGCCGAGAACGCCAATTATCGTGCTTCTGGTTGGTAGTGGGTTCGAAAAATATTCAGGATAAATTTTATTATAAAGCGCGCCGTCCGCTTCATCAGCAAGATAGGATTTTACGTTTATCACATTATCCAGCGAAAGCCCGGCGGCGGCGAGTATCTGTTTCAAATTTTCCAAGGAGCGGCGCATTTCTTCTTCAAATGTTCCTTCTATTATGGCACCCGTGTCAGCATCGACCGAGGCCTGACCGGAAACATACATAATATCACCGGCGATAATGCCGGGGCTGAATGGCAAGTGGGATTTAGCCCCTTCATTGATAATTTTCAACATTGATTTTCTTTCTTTTAATTTAATGATATTTTCTTATTCTTAAGCTTCTTATAAGGAAACCGTTTCAGATTACTGCTGCATAGTCCCGGACTATCGACATAATAACTTGTCCTTGCAATAGGATCATAGGCATCCTTGTGAGAAACGGCAGCTTTAATGATGACCAACTCTGCCTGTTCCGGCATAATATTCTGAGAATGAAGTTGTCCAAGATCCATCGGCGGTGTCTTGTGACTGCTCAGAAGGATAGTCGCCCGCTCATTTTTAACAACCGCGCATAGTCCCATTTCAATATTGTTCCCGACCATGGAAGCAAGATGAGAGTTCTTATCTTCCAAGATAAACTTCCCATCGCTTAGATGCTCTATTGTACCTTTAAATTTAACAGGTTTTCCGTGGTGGGCATCTGTTTTTGCGCCAATCATCAGCTCAACCGTATCTCCTAGTGCATGATCGTGACAAATGGTGGCCGCCTCTGGATCGTTTATTATTGCAACGATGTTCTTGCGACCGCTAACGAGGAGCGGCTCAAGTATTCCCGTTCCGTCGCCCGGTGTGCCGCCACCAATATTGTCTGAAGGTTCGATCAGTAAGATCGGTCCCGGACCAGACTTTGTTTGATCTATATCGCTAAGCACTGTTTCAAGGGATGCCTCTAGTGGGTATGCCTGATCTAAATGACTTTCAAATATTTGCAGAAGCTCTTCAAGATAACCGTGAGCCTTGCGCGTATCGCCACGTGCCGTGCAGTTTAAACTAAAACCGCAGTCAGCAATATCGGCATAGGCATAACCGCCCATTACGTTGATGCATAATATATCAGGATCTGCTTTCTCAATTTCCCTTGCTCTGGCTAAAGTGCTTTTCAGGGGATCATTCGCCGTTGCCTGACCTGTGGGTGGAATAACGTATGAACTGCCAAGATGAATTTGGCTTACTTTTGCATCATCCATCAATTGGTCTAGAAGTTTTGCGGCATTTATCGCAGCGTCCCGGGCGTCACTATGGGGATTTTTCTGATAGGAAAAAAGACATGCACTATGATCCGTCATTTTCTTTGATACATTCGCGTGCAGATCAATCACAGCAACCACCGGAATGTTCAGCTTTTTTCCCATAAGAAAATCATCAATTTCAAATAGGAGATCACCTTCCACATCATCAATAGCTTCACTGACCATGGCCCCGTGAAGCACCAGATAGATGCTGTCGATATTTTCATATTCACTTATCAGCACATCAAAGAAGTGACGTTTAAAATATTCGATTGCCTCATCATCAACCATTCCTGAAGGCGATGCCGCCATTTGGATCGTCGGGATAACATTCCAGTTCTTAGCCTCAGCATAGTCCAGAAAGCCATCTGTTGGTGAGCCATTGCCGATATTATTTTTTAGGATCTCATCACCAATATTAATGCCATTTTGACGAAACTGATCCATGCCTGTTTTTTGTTGCAGGAAAGTATGTGTTTCGTGAAAGAGCACTGCCATCAGTACATTTTTGGTCATCGCTAAGTCCCCAATAATTTATCAACAAAGTCAGGCACAATCTTTGTGGCCGGACCGTAATAACCGTTTGAAAACTGATCGGCATTAAGCGATGGCTCAATATTTAACTCAACCGTTTTAGCACGGTTATAATGAGTGACCATATCGACGAAGCCTGCAGCGGGATATACATTTCCCGATGTGCCAATTGAAATAAACAATCCGCACTCCATAAGCAATTTTTCTATTTCAGCCATATAGAGCGGCATTTCGCCAAACCACACCACATCAACCCGCATCGAGCCGAGCTCAGCGCAGTGCGGACAGATACTGCCTTCGTCCATAGCGTCCTGCCATTGAAATATTTCATCGCATGAAACGCAGCGTGCTTTTAAAAGCTCGCCGTGCATATGAATTAAATTTTCTGAACCTGCCCGTTCATGCAAATTATCAACATTTTGGGTAATGATTGTCACATCATCCAGCCAGTCACGTTCCAGCCGTGCAAGTGCCAGATGAGCATCATTGGGGCTAATATCTTTGCTGAGCAGTCCTTCTTTTCTTTTATTATAAAAACTATGAACCAGTTTAGGGTTTTCTTTGAACGCATCGGGACTAGCAACCTGCTCAATACTGACACCCTGCCATAGTCCCCCTTCACCGCGAAAAGTCGCCAGACCGCTTTCTTTTGATATTCCTGCCCCGGTTAAGATAACGATCGGCGCATCAGGTGAGGTTTTTGGGAAATCCTTCATTCACCGCCCGGCATTTTTGAATGTTTATAGGGGCTTTTTTGCAGTATTTTTATCATATCTTTTTCCAGACTTTCAACCGGTACCTCAACGATCCGGTTCAGCTCAACACCATCTTTATAGAAAATAAAAGTCGGCGTATTGGTGATGCCCATATCGTCAATTTCATTGCCCGGCGCCTGCTTCTTACGGTCAAGCGCTATCATTTCTGTGTCTGCGTTATAAGATGATAGAATTTTATAAAGTCTAGGCACTTCACGTTGACTGTCATGACACCAGGTTCCCATAACAATTTTAATTTCTACGCCGCTAAGCAGCTCATCAAGGCCGGATAGGGCCGCACTATCAACCTGGTAATTTTGATCATTTTCAGTGTACCACGCGGCGTATGGAGTTTGCTGCAGATCAGCTTTTGAAATTACGCCCAGCAGCATTTCGTCCTGTGCGTTTGCAGAAAATGAAGTCATCCCCCAGATTGCAACAACCATAATTAAGATAAAATTTTTCATGTGAAAGCCTTTATAAAACGACAAATTAAATATTTGCGTATTATAATCACGGCTTTCCAATAACCACAATAGGGAACATTTATTCCTGCGCTTATAAAGCATCTAATAAATTCTATAATTTAGTATGTAATTATGATATTATAGAAAATAGTAGAATATCATTCTATATATAGTAAGGATTAGCCATGGATGACTTTGATAAAAAGATTTTAAAATACCTTCAGGAAGATGCAACCATATCAACAGCCGCACTTTCGGAGAAAGTTGGCCTTTCGACCACACCCTGTTGGCGACGGGTGCAGATCCTTGAAGATAAGGGCTATATTAAAAAGCGCGTTGCACTGGTTAATAAGAAGAAATTAAATCTTGGTCTGACGGTCATCGTCAATATTAAAACCACCCAGCATTCAAAAGACTGGCTCGATAAATTTAGAAAATCTCTCATTCATATCCCCGAGGTTGTCGAAATCCTTCGTTTAAGCGGAGATACGGATTATTCCCTGAAAATATTGGTTCCCGACATGACTGAATATGACCGGGTTTATCAGCAAATCATTTCAAAAATTGATAATTTATATGATGTAAGTTCCAGCTTTGTAATGGAAGAGCTCAAAAACACAACAAAATTACCACTAGATTACGTATAAATAGCATTAAATTACATTAAATATTTCTAAAATAGAAAAATTTACTAAACAAATTTCATATCGTAAAAATATATTCTATATTTTATTGAATATAATTAAATAACGCAATAAACTTCCAGTAAGCCCATGTTAGTTTCCAGAATAATTAAATCAGGTAATCCCAAGGAAACAAAACATGCGTATTTCATTTACAGAACACCCTGCCTCCGTAGGCGAAAGTTATTTCGGTCATCTTTTTTCAGCACTTTCATTTTGCGGCAAAATGACAATTGCCCTACTGGCATGCCTCACACACGCCTTTCTACCCTTTCTTTGTGAAAAAACAGGTAGCGTAATGATCACCCGTCTTATGGATGATATGGTTCATAACCGTGATAAAAGATTTGTTCCCGCCAACGAAGATATTGCAGAAAAATCAAAAGCGGCATAAATTAGTCGGTGAATGATAAAAAACAGCACCATATTTGATGTCGATCAGGACAGTAACGATAAAAAGCAATTATTTATCGATGCGGCAATCTGTTCTCTGGCCAATCACGGCTATAAAGGAACCACCGTCCGTCAAATTGCCAAATATGCCGGTGTCGCGCCCGGTCTTCTGACCCATTATTATGAGGGCAAGGAAGTTCTTATTGCCCAGAGCTATAAATTTCTCGCCACCAAGTTTCTAGATCAGTTTCAGGAAAAAATTGATGCCGAGGAAACAGACCCCCTTAAAGCGTTACAAATATTTTTTCACAATATTTTCGAGCCTGATAATATGGGAACAGAATATTTGCGGGTCTGGCTTGCCTTCTGGACCCTGACCCTAACGGAAACAAGCCTTAGGGACGCTCATAAAGAAATTCATAGCCAGTATATCAGCTCAATAGAAAACCTGCTTAGAGAAGCTTATAAAACGAATGAAATTGACATTAGCGCGGAGGATATTAATTCCCTCGCCAAGGGCATAAACGCACTTCTTGACGGGTTATGGCTCGAATGCTGTCTTGACCCGGATGCTTTTTCACAAACTAAGAATTTAAAAATCATTTATAAATTCGTTGAAAGCACCACAGGCCTTAACATTAAACCGGCTTAAAAATCTTCTGGTGGGGTCAGTGTTTTGCGCGGCGGGTTCCATGCAGGGTCTTTCATGACCGTACATTTTGCCCAGCGTTTATTCCACTTAAGCTCTTTCTGGTAATAAATTTCAGCCCAAACGATATCGCCTACTTCGCCGTAAGGCATATCAACAAAACCAAGCGCAAGGTTCGTTTTAGCGGATGGCGCCCATGCGGCACTACTGACATAACCAATGCTTTTGCCATCTTCTTTATCA
>Ga0233449_1002479_pt1 | contig 14596 bp, 16 predicted proteins | sample SI_124_October20_FD_183012 | JGI IMG/M metagenome (GOLD analysis project Ga0233449, IMG submission 183012) | Seawater microbial communities from Saanich Inlet, British Columbia, Canada - SI_124_October2016_200_MG | ecosystem: Environmental > Aquatic > Marine > Inlet | place: Canada: British... | reverse complement strand
CCTGCACCCAAGCCGCAGTTCATCGATGGACAGGAACTTTCTAAAAAAGAAATCGACTACCAGGAATTTGCCAACAAAAAGTTCGATACCCAGGAATGGCTCAAGAAAAACGGGCTCATTTTTTAAGGCATTTTTTCCTTATCTGGTTACCGTCTTCTGTTCGACATTCTTTATGCCTAAGGCTGTCCTTTCTGAAGATTTTGATTCTGCCCGCAAAGCGATGGTCGAAGACCAGATCAAGGGCCGCGGCATCCAGGATAATGCTGTTTTGCAGGCCCTGCTCAAAGTACCCCGCCACCTGTTCGTGGAGCCCGATTTCTTAAACCGGGCCTATTCCGATTTCGCCCTTCCCATAAAAGAAAACCAGACGATTTCGCAACCTTATATCGTTGCTCTAATGACCCAGAGTGCGATGTTGAATGCGGAGGATCGCGTTTTGGAAGTCGGTACGGGGTCTGCCTATCAGGCGGCGGTGCTGGCGGAAATCGTCAAAGAGGTCTATACGATTGAGATCGTTGAGTCCCTTGCCCGCACGGCAGACAGTAAGCTGAAAAAGCTGGGTTATAAAAACGTAACGGTTCGACACGGTGATGGTTATCGAGGGTGGCAGGAGAAATCGCCTTTCGATGCGATTCTCATCACAGCGGCGGCACCTACAATTCCTCAACTTCTGGTTGACCAGTTGAAAGTCGGCGGCAGGATGGTGCTTCCCCTGGGGAAAACCGGAGGTTCGCAAGACCTGATAGTACTGACCAAGCAGGAAAACGGGAAACTGAAAGAACAATATATCACTGCCGTGGTATTTGTGCCTATGACCGGAGAGATTCGGCGATGATGCTTTTTGATGCGGATAAAGAGAGTCGGGAAACACGCCAGCCAGCGGTGGCCGGGAGGTTTTATCCTGCCCAGCGTGAGGCTCTGGTTCGGGATGTGGAATCCCACGTGGAGCGTAGCGCGAAAAAGAGTCCGGCTCTTGGCATTGTTGCTCCTCATGCCGGGTTCATGTACTCCGGGGATGTGGCGGGAGCGGTGTATTCGAGAATAGAAATTCCGGACACGGTTATTTTAATCGGCCCCAATCATACTGGCCGGGGTGAGGCGGTTGCGGTTATGACGGAGGGAGTCTGGTCCATGCCGATGGGTGATATTACTATCGACCGGGAACTGGCAAACGCATTATGCGAGGAAACGGTCATTGCGAAAAAGGACTCTTTGGCGCATCAGTTCGAACATTCTCTGGAGACCCAGTTGCCGTTTCTTCAATATTTTAAAAAAGAATTTCAAATTGTTCCTATTTGCCTCATGAAACTGAAAGTCTCAACTTGTAAAGCACTCAGTGAAGGAATTGTGCGGGCGGTCACTCGGCTGGGGCGGTCGGTTTTACTGGTTGCCAGCTCGGATATGACGCATTACGAATCGCATGATGCGGCCAGCGGCAAAGACCGAAAGGCCATCGCCTGCATGCAAAACCGGGATCCAGCCGGATTGTGGGAAACGGTGCGATCAGAAAATATCACGATGTGCGGGGTCAACCCGGTAACCGTTATGTTGCACTGCTGTGAAAGTTTGGGTGCCAAAGAAGCCGAGTTGGTCAAGTATATGACTTCGGGAGAAGTGAGCGGGGATATGGAAAGAGTCGTAGGCTACGCGGGACTGATAATCCACTAGGCGTGGGGCCAGTACTGCATTGCCCGTAAAGCGGACTGAATACTCAAGCGCAATACTTTAATGATTCCCCCTGATAAGGGGGATTGAGGGGGTTGCCTTTTACCCCTGCGGGGCACGAAAGCAAATGACGAGCATAACGCGCGACTCAACTAGCAATAGCTCTTTACTGCTAGCAACGATACTCTCGGCTTGATGAGCCATTGCCAGTTGCCTCCCCTGCTAAGGGGCTAGCGGGGGCACTGCATCAATTCGATTTCGTATTTATCTGGATCTTCAGTGAAAACGAAACGGGTTCCGTTTGAGGTTTCGATCGGCCCTTCCGTGATGGGGATTCTACTGTGTTTCAGTTTGAAGATGCAGTTGTCCAGATTTTCGACTTCAAAAGCCAGGTGCACCAGGTCTTCAGGCACTTCAACCTTTCCCGAATCGGGAAACGAGCACAACTCCAGTTCGCACTCGGTACCGGGAAAGCGAAGGAACACCAGTTTGGAACCACGAGGTGAAGTTTTTTGTTCCAGAACTTCCATGCCCAGGACATCCCTGTAAAACCGGATGGACTGCTCCATGTCGGAAACGCGAAAACGGGTGTGGAGATATTTTTTAATCATAGTTGAAAAAAATTATATACCATTTAACCTATTTAGCCTATGTCTGAAAACGGCCAAAAGCGGACACTCAGTGATGAGTCAGGTATATAATTTTAGGGCAACTACTGTATCACTTTATTGCTTCTTGATCTTCACTGGCCACATAATGGCATGTATAATCATAGTCACTGATTCGTTCCGAGATGCACACGCTTCCAGGCTGGAAAGTACAGGTGCCTTCGTCTCTATACAAAGCACAACGATAGCAAAGTATGCCAATTCTAGCTTCTGCTGCACTTGAGTCAAGAATACACCGACGTTCCAACCGAGCTTTTGGTTTTGCCTTGACCTCAACATCTTCAGATATTTCGATTGGATTTTTTAGCGCATCAGTAGCAGCCTCTTTGAATTTTTTGGCATTGTTTAGCTTTTTATTGAATTCGAGTTCGATCGCCTCATAGACGTCTTTAGGAATATTTTGTTTTTGGGCGTAAGATGCGCCAGTCAGAAAGAAAAATAGAATTAGTGAAATAGGTATAATCATATTCTTTTTTTTCATATTGCTTCTCCCTAGTCTGGTTGAGTAGTTCTAATGGCGACACTATACAACAACGCATAACGGATAATATCAAAAACCCTAATTAGGGCAGTGGTCTTATATAGAAAATAAATAGCGAAAAATCAAGTAATTTCACCTTGCCAATATTAGTATTCGGATATATTCGTATTCGCATGTTATTGAAAAATATTACAATTGTTAATTTTTTATGTTGGTTAAATTATTTTTAAGACCGGCCTGTTTGCACCCTCAAAAAATATCTCAGCTACGTACTAGAGCTTGAGTGTCAGTCTTCAAGCGAATTTGGAAAAATTGGATATTGGCTAGAAACATATTTTCAGGAAAAGTGAGCTTTAAGTTTTCTGGTGCAAGAGACTCATAGAATTTCAAATACTCAATGTCAGCTTTGGGTCGGAAGCAGAACTAAACCCGGTTAGCCTAATATTATCCGAATTGGACAACCGGGCAAAAAACAGAGAAGACCAAACGAGCCCTTGTCAGTCGACCCCACGCCTAGCAGGTTGCTGAAAAACTATTTTGTACGGAAGAAAAAGTCGCCCTGAGGCCCTCGAAGGGTGATAAACCCTTTAAATAGGGTGTATGCCATGACATAGAAGAAAAACCTCACCAAGGTTAGTTTTTCAGCATCCTGCTAGTGGTAATCAAATTGGACCACGGGTTGGTATTGATCCATTTGTTTTTTTATGATGCCGACCAGTTCTTTAAGGCGGGTCTGGGTTTCGGCCTCAAACCTCAGCACCAGTACCGGCTGGGTGTTGGAGGCACGGATCAATGCCCAGCCATTGTCAAAGTTGATCCGCACACCATCAATGTCGATGACTTCGTACTGACTCCTGAAAAACTCTGTCAACTCACGTACGATTTCAAACTTCCTGTCATCGGGACAGTCGATACGAATCTCCGGCGTGGAAGCCGTTTCAGGAAGGTCGGCGAGCATTTCAGAAACTTTTTGATTGGACTGCGCCACAATCTGCAATATCCGGCCTGCGGCAAATATCGCGTCATCGAATCCGAAATAATTGTCGGCAAAACAAACATGACCGCTCATTTCCCCACCGAGGAGTGCGCTGGTCTCTTTCATTTTATTTTTGATCAGGGAGTGGCCGGCCGGTGCCATGACCGGAACCCCGCCATGTTTTTCGATATCCTGAAACAGGTTTTGCGAACATTTGACTTCACCCACAATGGTGGCACCGGGATTTCTCGTAAGGATATCCCGCGCGAAAATGGTCAACAACTGGTCTCCCCATAAAATATTGCCGTTGTTATCCACGATGCCAATGCGGTCGGCATCCCCGTCAAACCCGATACCCAACTCCGCGTTTTCGGCGCGGACTTTTGCAATCAACCCTACCAGGTTTGCTTCCACGGTAGGATCAGGGTGGTGGTTGGGAAAGGTTCCATCCGGTTCACAAAAAATTTCTATAGGGTCCAGTCCGAGTTTTCGCAGGAGTTGTGGGCCTACAATACCGAAGCACCCGTTACCCCCATCTACTACAACTTTCACTTTTCTGGAAATATTCAGGATGGAGTATATATGTTCCATATAAGGCTCCAGAATATTTGTCTGCTCAATTTTTCCCGATCCAGTTTCAAAATCTTTGGCATCAATCAGGCTTTTCAACTCCTGAATCTTTTTGCCATACAGACTGTGTTTGCCCTGGCTGATTTTGAAGCCATTGAACTCCGGCGGATTGTGGCTACCGGTGATCATCACGCCGCCATCCGCTTCAAGGTGATGCAGGGCAAAGTAGGATACGGGTGTGGGGACCCTTCCAATATCCACAACGTCGCATCCGGTAGAGGTCAGGGCTTTGGATAAGATATCGCGGAATTCCACTGAACTGGCGCGAACATCCCATCCCACTACCAGCGATTTTCCTCCCTGGCGTTTCAAATAAGTGCCGATGGCCTGACCGATCTGCTGAACGGTTTCAGGAGTGAGGTCTTTGCCGACCACACCGCGTATGTCATATTCGCGAAAAATTTGAGGATTGATGTTAGATGTCATAGGAAATACGATTTGCTCCGTAAGTGGGTTTCTTTAATAAGATGGGAGAATACTGCGACTTTCCCTAAAACGCAAGTCGAGCGAAATTCAGGAGACGGGTTCGACCTGGTTTTCTTCTCCGGTTTTTTTTCGGATCAGAGTGCTGGTGACCTCGAAGGTTTTCCCATCTCTGAAGATGGTTAAATGAATTTCCTGTCCTGGAATGAAGGCCAGCAGTTTGCGCCGGAAAATGATCATATTAGTGATCGGCTTTTTGTCAAATCCGGTGATGATGTCATTCGTTTTCAGACCGGACTGTTCGGCGGGACTGTCTTTTTCCACGCCTTTGATAATCATTCCCACGGATTCTGGGTAGTTTAGTTCCAGGGCTTCCTCGGTAGTGATGGGTGACGCGTGGGCTCCGAACCATCCTCTTTCCGTTTTGCCGGTGATCAGTATGCCCATGACATCTTTTACGGTATTGATGGGAACGGCGAATCCGATTAATTGAGCCTTTTCAATAATGGCTGTATTGATTCCCACCACTTCGCCATGAAGATTGACGAGGGGTCCCCCGCTACTGCCGGGGTTGATGGCCGAGTCGGTTTGCAGGAAATTTGTATAGCGATCCCCAGCGTGGGGAGCTTCCCGCTCCTTGGCACTGATCAGGCCAGACGTTACGGAATGCTGGAACCCCAGCGGATTTCCCATTGCCAGCACCACCTCTCCCATTTGCAGTTCGTCCGAATCGCCGAAGGGTAGGACAGTGGGAATGAAGTCCGGCTCAATTTTAATCAGGGCGGTATCGGTCAGCCGGTCTATCCCAATGATTTTCGCGGGATATTCTTTTTTCCCTTCAGCCAGCACAACACGAATGTTAACAGCGTTGGAAATCACGTGCGCATTGGTGAGAATGTAGCCTTCCTGATTGATCAGAAAACCCGAGCCCAGGCTGAACCCTTCCGACTTGAAAGGAATAGGAACCTGAAAAGGAACGATATCGAGAATGCTGGAAACAAGAGGAATCCTTATGGGCAGGAGATCATTAGGTGCGATTCCGAATTTGACATCTCGCTCCTCAACCCGAAGGGTGTAAATATTCACCACTGCCTGTTTCACGTCTCTGGTGATACGGGAAAAGGTGTGGTTGTCCAACGGAACCGGTTCGCGGTCATCCGACGAATCACCATGAACCCAGAAAGTTTCCAGGTTAATATCCTTGAGTGCAACGGACTCAAATCGTTTGTCAAAAATAGGGGCTTCCTGACTGACCAGGACTTTGTTGGCTTGTTTTGCGGATTGCGAAACCGAGCACCCGGAAAGTATGATCAGGGAAAGGGCACCACAAATGATGGCCCTGGCTGGAAAAAATTTATATTTGTCACCTGTCATAGTTCCGTTGTCTCTATTAAAACGGGTTCCCGGTTAAACCGCCATCTACAGTAAAGTTTGTGCCCGTGATCCAAGTGGATTGCTCGGAAGCCAGGAACAGGGCTAGTCCGGTTAAGTCTTCCGGCATGCCCATTCTTTTCAGAGGGATGGTTTCCCCGGTTTGTTGCATGATTTCTTTCTTTGCCTGCTCAGGGGAAGAACTGTTCTGCGCTTCGTCTTCCCATGACTTGCTCCACACGGGTCCTGGCGAAATGGAGTTGACCAGAATTTTATCTGCCGCAAGGGTCTGGGCCAGAGACACGGTGAAATTGGAAAGCCCGGCCTTCATGGCACTGTAGTGAGGAAAAACTTCCTGCGGATTTCCCGCCGCAATGGATGAAATATTAATGATCCGGGAACAAGTGGATTGCTTTAACGAGGGAATACATAACCGGGTCAGCCGGACGGCAGACATTAGATTGATTTGAAACGAATCTTCCCAGTCCTGATCGGTCAGTTCAAAAAAGTTTGCCAGTTTTAAAATTGCCCCGACATTATTGATCAGCACGTCAACTTGTCCAAGTTGTTGCGTCACGTTTTCATGAAAGGTCTCAACTCCCTCTGCCTTGCCGAGGTCAGCAGAAACGAATAGATGTCCGGCACCTTCAATTTCGTCGGCCAAAGAGTCCAAACGATCCTGACTTCGGGCGCAGACGGCGACCTGGGCGCCTTCTTTGGCAAATGCCAGGGCCAGAGCCCTGCCGATACCATCCCCGGCTCCGGTTATAAGCACTTTTCGGTTTTTCAAATTTAAGCCCATGTTAATATGCCATTCATTTTCTTGAGATTAGACGCTTTATGGATGCCACTTTAATTCCGAAAATCACATCTTCCCCATCGCTGGTCTGGGTGGCGGCTGCGATCGGATTTTATATCATCAATATCTTTCTGGGATTGTTCATGGCATTCAGAAAGAAGACGGCGCAAAGCCTGAAAATCCACCGGCTCCTGTTTTACACCATTGTGTTTTGTCTGGGTTATTACCTGTTGATGAACCAGACCCACGATGAGAACAGCCCGTTGGATTATTTGATCTGCCTGTACTTTATCACAATCGTCCCCTACAGCAAACGCTGGGACGTACTGATCCACGCCTTCATCGGCGCAATAGGGCTGACACTTCTGCCACTACTGATTGTTCTCAGGGTATAAAAAAAATTACTGACAAATAAAATACTGGGGAAGGGAAATATCGTTAGTCGGCGATGGCGACTTTGACGGTGATGTCGCCGTAGACTTTCACGCGACATCCGAGTTTTTGGTGATCTTCGAGTTTGTGGACTTTTTCAAAGAAGGTGCGTGGGTTGACGTTTTCAAGCGGCTCAATTTCGACCACACATTTGCCGCACATGCCATGTCCCCGACAGTTCAGAAACTTGTTGAGCCCTTTATAAACCTCGGCTTCGTTATAGAGCGCGGCCTTTCTCAGGTTGGCCCCATAACCGGCTTTTAAATCAATGGTTTCGTTGGTTTCTGTGTTGATGACCTTGATCTTTGGCATGCTAAATCTAAGCTCCAACTCGGGTTTTCCAGCTTTGTAAGAGGGCTATTAATGCCCGATATCCGGGTTAATGTCAATCGAAAAACAGAATGATGAAAATCACCCCAGCCCTCCACGATGAGCCGTTAAATCGAATAATTATGGCCCATCAGAATTTTCTTTTCTTTGAGGAAGTCCTGAATTTTATGCGAGGCCTTATCTGCGTCCTGCGCTTCTTCCTCAGAGAGAACCAGGTCGGGGTCTCCGGAGGATTGTGAGCTGATTTGTATTTCTACCACCGGGTAGGGATTAGCCAATAGCCTGAGATCGGCCTGGTCATCCCGATGAAAGGCGTTGGAGGTGGAGATCACCACATGACCGGCATCAAGAAAAAGTTTTGATACTTCTCCCAACCTCCGGGCTGACTCACTTTCACCAGTGCTTTTCGGGTCATCCAGGTCGGCTCCGACACCGAGGTTGACATTTCTCCGGTCGAGCAAATAACTTTGGAAATTATTCTGGAACAGGCTGTGTTCCAGGGTTCTGGCCAGCGGACCTTTGCCGACACCCGGATCGCCAGTAATGAGAATCAGTGCCGCCCTGTGTCCGTTTCTGTATGCTCTCTCTTCGGGTTTGATTTCGCTTTTGACCCAATTGAAATCCCGGGTGCGAACTTCGTCTCTGAGTTTGTCGGTCTTGGTCGTTGGGGTGTAGGTGGTGATGATGCCGCCGCCGCAGACATCGTATCCATCAACCAGCACGAACCTTCCGGTGGTGGCAACGGACCCGAACAGGTCAAAGGCTACCGGATTCCGGGTTTTCAAAGTTAATTCGGCAACGTCATTCTTGGCGATATAATTCTGATCGGTCAGGGTCTCCAGGGTAGAGGCATCGATGGCTTTTTTAAACTCAAGCACTTCGCACTCCACTTCCTGCGTGTTTAATTTGAGGGTGAACTTCCGGCCTTTTTCCAGGTGGCGTTTGCCCATCCAGAAAACATTGGCATCGAAAGTGGTGGAGACGATAGGCAACTGGTCCATGAGGGTGCACACGTCTCCGCGTTCCACAAATATCTGCTCATCGAGAGTGAAGCCGATAGATTCTGACGAAGTGGCCAAACTGGGTTGCTCCGGCACGCTCCAGGCCTCGATGGAATTGACCACTGCCTGTTTGTTGGAGGGGGAGAAAATCACCCGGTCCCCGGTCTTTAACTTGCCCGACTCAATCCGCCCGGCAATGATGCGCCGTTCGTCAAATTTATAAACATCCTGAACCGGAAACCTGAAGGGCAGGTGATCCGGCGGGGGTTTTTTCTCGAACTGGTCGACCATGTCCAAAACAGTGGGTCCTTTGTACCAGGACATCTCGTCTTTCAATGCGGCAATGTTTACTCCGAGTTTGGCGGAAACAGGAATAAACTCTCTCGCTTCAACTCCCAACGAATTCAGGAAGGCGGTGTACTCTGATTTGATATTGTTATAAACCTTCTCGTCATAACCGACCAGGTCCATTTTGTTGATCACTACCGCAACCTGGGTGAGCCCCAGCAGTTTTAAAATATAGCCGTGTCGGCGCGATTGTTCCTGAACTCCTTCATTGGCGTCAATCAGCAGGAGGGCGGCCTCAGCATCGGCGGCACCTGTCACCATATTTTTCAGGAACTCTTTATGACCTGGCGCATCGATGATGACGTATTTGCGTTTCGGGGTGCTAAAGAAAATCTGGGAAGTGTCGATGGTGATTCCCTGCTCCTGCTCTTCTTCCAGGGCATCGAGTAAAAAAGCGAACTCGAAATCCTTGCCCTGTTGTTTGCAGATGTCGCGGACGAAGTCGAGCTTGCCATCGGGCAGACTTCCGGTGTCAGAGAGGAGGCGTCCGACCAGTGTGGATTTTCCATGATCCACATGACCGACGATGACCAGTCGCAAAAGGCGACTGGAAAGATCTGGTGCGCTACCGTTATCACCCATTTACATATATCCCCGGGCGCGAAGTTTTTGCATGGCATAGGTGTTTTCCTGATCCTGTGCCCGGCCGGAGCGCTCTGATGTGGTGGTGTTGTTTTTAAGTTCGTCGACGATCTCTTCCACTGTCGTGGCCTTGGAATCAATGGTGCCGGTACAAGGGGCGCAACCGAGTGAGCGGTAACGTTTTCCTTCCGGAGTGGCGAAATAGAGATCAATGATGGGGATGTTCTCCCTCAATATATATTCCCAGACATTCAGTTCCGTCCAGTGCAGGATAGGGTGAATGCGGATGTGCGTGTCATCGGAAAAACTGGTTTTATACTGGTCCCATAACTCGGGTGGCTGATCCTTGAAGTTCCATTCGAAATTTTTATCCCGTGGCGAGAAATAGCGTTCCTTGGCGCGGGTGCCTTCTTCATCTCTGCGGATACCCAGAATCAGTCCGGTGTAACCGTGGTCTTCCATGATGCATTGCAGGCCCTGGGTTTTTAATGCTTCACAGCAAACCAAGCGTCCTTTCTCATGATTCATTCCCTCATCCAGTGCTTTCTGGTTTTTGCCAACCACCAGGTTCAGTCCCCATTCTTTGGCGACCCGATCCCGATATTCAATCATAGCGGGAATCTTGTAGGTGGTGTCGATGTGAACCAGGGGAATAGGACAATGCCCGAAAAAGGCTTTGCGAGCGAGCCAGACCAGAATGGTGGAATCCTTTCCAATCGACCACAGCATCGCCAGGTTTTTGAAGTTTTTGTATGCTTCGCGCAGGATGAAAATGCTTTGATTTTCCAGTTCGTCTAAATGATCCATTAAAGCCGTAATTCCTTATTACTGGGTGGGGAAACAACCACTGTATCCCGAAAGTTCAATACAATCAAGGGGGATGTGGATTTTAGAGGAAATTACGGGATTGTGCAATGAGATTGATGCTTTTTTTGGCGTTTTTCAGGAAAAACACCTTTTTACCACCTGGGGAAACGGGCATTGCAGGCAATTATTCTGGTTCTGGGTGCAAAAATCCTGGTAAACCTGCATCAGCCCCTGAATTTGCTTTTCGGAGTGCAGTACCTGGAGCATTTCCTCCCGGTTGCCAAAAATATAGTGTTTCATGAAACGAAGCATTTTGTTGTCGCTGGCACTTTTACCGGATTGGAAGAGGGCGTTGAGTCCCGTTTCCAGCTCTTTGAACTTTCCCGCCCGTGCGAAGATAAGACCGATGGGCAGACCGATGTTGATGATGGTTTCCCGCGATCGCGCCGAGCCGACAAGTTGCTGAGACTCAGAAAGGGTCTTCCCATCTGGAGTGTAATGGTTTGCCCAGTAATCATCGGCGGCTACACAAAAGAAATCGTTGAAAGAAGTGAGAGTCTTTTTATCCGGAATTTTCCCACCGGCAAATGTGAGAATCTTTTGGTAGGAGCTTATAAAGTCGGCAAACATTCCAGATTTTTCGTGACGTACAATCAAATGGGCCAAAGCCGCAATTCGTCTGTAAGGGTAATTGGCCGGACGGATGGCGCGGAAGCTCCAGTCCTTTTTCGTCAGGGGGGAACCCGGAACCCGATCCCGGTAAGTCTTCCATATCGGCAGGAGTTTGCGAAAGCCGGCTTTATTTTCGTCATTCATCAATCCTGAGACACCGAAGAGCAGGGCCTGGGTGTGCAGAATTTTTTCCGCACTGCTGGTTTTTGCCGGTACCAGATTTTTTAATTCGACCAATGGCAGGGTATCGGCCAATGTCTGAAATGGCTGTTTGTTTTCGGGATAACCCATTGCCTCGGCAACACCCCGGTAAAAAGTCTGTTCGTAGCCCTCTATAATTATTGAATCGTGGAACCGCTCCATTTTTGTGAACACTCGCGCTTCACCTGCGGCGTTCAAAAGTTGAGTGAGTTTTTCTTCTGAAAGTTCTGCCAACGGTTGGTGGCACAGCCCGATATTGCAGGTGTTCAGGACCGGGTAGTTTTCAAAATCGAGTTCATTGTTGAGATCAAGAATTCCTTTAGTCAGGTAATCCTTGATTTCAAACTGGAAGGGCAGGTCTTGTCGTTTGCCCCGAGGTTCTTTGCCCCGGCCCTGCCACATATAGACATGCAGGATAACGTTGTCGAAGTCCGGGTTGCCGGAATGCCCGTGCGCATTCCAATCGCCGGAGTAGACATGCAGTTCGACATCGCCTTCATAAACTTTTCCGTTTACCTTGATGCTTGCGCTGGTGAAGTCTGGCCCCTTGCCGAAATTCCAGTGTCCGGGATAAATGATTTCCAGTTTTTGGTCGTCACGGGTCTTGAGAGAAGGTGTGCAAAACAGTTGGTCGTTCCAGATACAGCGTATGACTTTTTCCGGCAGGCGGATGGTGTGGTCTTCTTCGCGAACTTCCAGTTGGTTGTAAATGTCGGTGAATTTCAGGTAGGCGTCTGAAAAGGTCGTGGTCATTTCAATTTCCACTCGGTGCCGTTCGGAGTGTCTTCGATGAGGATTCCCATAGCGGTCAGTTCATCCCGGCATCGGTCCGCTTCTGCCCAGTTTTTAGACTGGCGTGCTGATTTGCGACCGGCGATCAACTCCTCGATTTTGCCGACATCCAGATTCTTGTCAGTGTTTTTAATTTCGAAGAGCTCCTTTTCAAATTCCTCTGGAGTGAGGAAAAACAGTCCAAGAATTTGTCCCGCCCTTTCCCATGCTGTTGTCGCGATTGCGAGTTCTTCCAGAGAAGACTCGCCCTTGCCTGAGACTGCTGTGTTGAGGTTGCGCAGTTCCTCATTCATATGGGCCATTGCCACTGCCGTGTTCAGGTCATCGTTCATGGCAGTTTCAAACTTTTGTGTCAGGGGGTGGCGTGCCACCTTCTCTGAAAAATCGGAGAGGGTTGTTAAATCTATGCTCTTGGTTTTTTCGCGTGCACCTGCCAGTCCTTCATAAAATCGGGAAAGCACTTTGGTGGCGTCTTCCAGATTTTTTTCAGAAAAGTCGATCGGACTGCGGTAATGACTGCTGATGAGAAACAGCCGCAAAACTTCCGGGTGATATTTTTTATACACTTCCCGCATGGTGAAAAAGTTGCCGAGAGACTTGGACATCTTTTCCTTGTCGATGTTTACGAATCCGTTATGCACCCAGTAGCGGACAGGTTGTTTGCCGGTGCACCCGCAGGACTGTGCGATTTCATTTTCGTGATGCGGAAAGACCAGATCCTTACCGCCGCCGTGGATGTCGAAAGTGTCGCCGAGGTATTTTTTGCTCATAGCCGAGCACTCAATATGCCAGCCTGGTCGGCCTGGTCCCCATGGACTGTCCCACGACGGTTCACCGGGCTTGCTCTTTTTCCATAAGGCAAAGTCCAGGGGATCACGTTTGGTTTCGTTGACCTCGACACGGGCTCCCGATTGCAGGTCATCAATGTTTTTGCCGGAAAGACAGCCGTAGTCCTTGAACGATTTGATTGAGTAAAAAACATCGCCCTCTGATTCGTAGGCTTTGTCCTGATCGACCAGGGACTGGATCATGTCGAGCATTTCGGGGATGTGGTCGGTGGCTTTTGGTTCTTCAGTGGGTGTGGCGATATTGAGTTGGCCCATGTCCTCATAAAACGCCGCGATGTATTTGCGGTTGACCTCTTGCCAGTCGATGTCTTCCTCATTGGCGCGGTTGATGATCTTGTCGTCGATATCGGTGAAGTTGCGCACGAAGTTAACATCGTAACCGAGGTACTGGAAATAACGGTAAAAAGTGTCGAAGACGATGGCGGCGCGGGCGTGCCCGACATGGCAATAGTCGTAGACGGTGACTCCGCATACATACATGCCGATCTGCTTTTCTTTCAGGGGAACGAATTCTTCTTTTTTTCGGGTCAGGGTGTTGAAGATTTGTAGGTTCATGAGGCCAATATAACAGCGGCGAGCCGTTGGGGGCAACAGGTTAATCCTTCCACCCACGTCATCATGAGCTACTTGACTGTCATCATGAGCTACTTGACTGTCATCCTGAGCTACTGGCCTGTCATCCTGAGCTACTGGCCTGTCATCCTGAGCTACTGGCCTGTCATCCTGAGCTACTGGCCTGTCATCCTGAGCTACTGGCCTGTCATCCTGGGCTACTTAACTGTCATCCTGAGGCACTCGAAGGATGGAGCACGTAAAAAACCCCTACCGCATTGCCTGAATCATGTTTAACATTCATTCATGAGCAATTATTTTATCTACATACTTCAGTGCCGGGACAATAGTTACTACACCGGAGTGACCCGAAATATTGAAAAAAGGCTCTATGAACATCAAGAGGGGCTGATCAAAAATAGTTACACGCACTCACGCAGACCCGTAAAACTGATTTATACCGAAGACTTCAGCAAACCTCTGGATGCTATTGAACGGGAGAAACAGATTAAGGGTTGGTCGCGGAAGAAAAAGGAGGCATTGGTATCAGGAGACTTTTCAAACCTGGAAAAGCTATCAAAAAGAAAGAAGCAGTAACCTCACCTTTTTCCCTGTCTACCCTTCGACCCTTCGTGCTTCGAGTACCTCAGCATGACTCAGGGTGACGGATCATTCGGTCAAAATAACTTCCGCGTCGACCCTTCGTGCTTCGAGTACCTCAGCATGACTCAGGGTGACACTGCGGAGGCACTCGAAGGATGGAGCACATTGGCCCCGCGCCTACTTGCTCGCAGGAGCGGGTTTGAGGCGAATCTCAAGTTCCTTAACATTCAGGCGCAGTTGTGAGACGGCGAACTTGGCCTGACTGGTGAGGGAAGTCTCGGTGATTTCTACTCCGGATTTGCCATATCCGGAAATCTCTTTACGGATTTTATCCATTTTCTGTTCCAGCAGGATACTGCGTTTGGAACTGAAGCTTTTGGCGATCGCGCCTTTCAGGCCTTCTCCAGCGTAATGC
>Ga0233449_1002472_pt1 | contig 14638 bp, 15 predicted proteins | sample SI_124_October20_FD_183012 | JGI IMG/M metagenome (GOLD analysis project Ga0233449, IMG submission 183012) | Seawater microbial communities from Saanich Inlet, British Columbia, Canada - SI_124_October2016_200_MG | ecosystem: Environmental > Aquatic > Marine > Inlet | place: Canada: British... | reverse complement strand
TATAGGAGCGGTGGTAGTGCTGTCATCAGTAATCTGGGTGACTCTTCGACGGGGAGAAATAATCAATCTTGATGGCAGTCAACTATGAACGTGCACAAAATCAGCTCAATAACTTTAATATTTGGAACAAATTTGCAACAGAGTTAATTTCGATGCGAGTTATCCCAAAGTCTATATGTCCAGAAAGAATCAAAGAAAACGCGAATGTCTTTGATTGCAATTTGAATGAGGAACAACTGCAAATATTGGCTGGGTTGGATCAAGGTTTACGTTTTAGCCCTGATCCACTGTAAATTCCACAAATTTAGCATGTTATAAATGACTTGGAAAGTTTCCCATCACAGCAGCGTGAATAATGCAATGAAAAACAAACTAAAATACATCTTAAATCATTGGAACTGTCCTTGACTTGGGGTCCACTTCAAAGAGCGAGACAGTTGCAACATTTCACACTGCCGGCTTAAACTCAGCGTCTTATTTCTGCCCTATATGTATTTGACTTTCTCCGAGACGCTCATCCCAGATAGCTGGTCTTTTTTTAGCCAATCAACTTGTTGCATTTGGCCGATTTTTCGATACAAATGATCTCGCTCAACCTCTTTCTTCTCAGCATCTTTATCTTTCCCGTTGCTAAAAGCAGCAGGAGCGGCATCAAGTAACTGCTTTTTCCAAATACTGATCTGATTGGCATGAACTCCATATTCGGAGGCTAATTCTACTATAGTTTTCTGACCATTTATTGCGTCAAGCGCGATTCGAGCCTTCAATTCCTTGCTATATTTTTTTCTGCCCATTTGGTATCTCCATTCGATTGAAAATACACCTTAACACATTGTCTCATTTATGGGTTCCACTATATATAATACTTCCAACACCTCCTGTGAGTAACCACCACTAATTCTTCACAGTCAGATACCATCCAAGTAAAATCCCATTTTCTTGTAAAACATTGTTGCATGGATATTTTTTCTGAGGATTGACACTGTCTCAGAATAACAATAAAGGGTGGTGCCCCCGGGGCGGCAGGTGCTTGACATATTGTCACAAATTTGTCATACTTCACCCCGATAATAGTAATCAAATGGCAACTCTCTACAATATACATGTAACTGATTATATATTGCTATTTGTTGACTGTACTAGACAGAATATGACTTTTAATCAGTTGCTCCTGGGTTCGAGACCCCGCCAACCCACCAAGGAAATCAATAGTTTGATGAAATTTACAAAATTTAACCATCTTAATTGTTACAATTACGTTTCACTCCATGGAAATCTTTTCTCGAACTTTCCAGATCCGTTGGCTTCAAAATTACTCTCATCTCATATGAGAGAAAACCAATGAAACAAGTTGTCTGTACCGGACTGGCAGTGCTTGATCATGTTTTTCAACTGCCTAAAATACCGAAATTTCCTATAAAATGCTTTGCCAGTAACTACTTCCAAGCAGGCGGTGGAAATGCAGCAACCGCAGCAGTTGCTCTCAAACGCGCAGGTGGACAGGCGGTATTCTGGGGTAGACTCGGTGATGACCATAATGGTGACCTGATCTTGGACGAACTTGAAGAATTCGGTGTTGATGTGCGGGATGTCCTCAGACAGCAGGGAGTTAAATCAGGGGTTTCCTCCGTGTTGGTCGATGACGCAGGCGAAAGACTGATCACCAACTACAGTGACCCAAAACTTAATAGTGACGCTAACTGGCTTCCACTAGAAAGACTGAAAGAAAGCAACGCAGTGTTAGTTGATTTTCGCTGGCATGAAGGAGCAATAAAAACCCTTAGGAGTGCCCGCGAACTTGGAATACCTGCTGTACTTGACGCTGATTTAACACCTGAGGGCCTTAATGAGGACGTAATTCGGAGCGCTACTCATGTCCTTTTTTCACAGCCAGCTCTGAAGGAGTTCGCAGCCGGAAAATCCACAGAAAAAGCCCTTAATTATGCCATGGAGCTGAACCGTGGTTGGGTCGGAGTAACAGAAGGTTCTTCAGGAACACGCTGGCTAGAAAAAGGGATCCTCAGACATTTTCCGGCATTCAAAGTAAAGACTGTGGACACTCTCGGTGCAGGGGATGTTTTTCATGGAATCTTCGCTTTGGGTTTGGCCGAAGAAAATACTGAGGAAAACTCAATATACATGGCTTCAGCAGCGGCAGCTATTCATTGCTCAAGATTTGGAGGACGGAAGTCGATACCAGATAGAGAAGAAATCAACAACTTTCTTAGTAATAATAAATGAAACTTTCTGCAGGAAAATGGCTTGGATTGCGACGTCTCGCTGACGAATCAGGACTATTCAAGATCGTAGCAGTCGATCAACGCCCACCAATCCAGAATTTTATCAAAACAACTCTTGGAAGTGACGAAGCAACCTGGGAGGACGTGGCGGAAGTAAAACGTGTGCTTGCTGAAAGCCTTGCTGATGAATCTAGTGCGGTGTTGATGGACCCGCTATTTGCCTGGCCAGCCGCACATTCGGTAATGCGCCGCGATCATGGACTGATGCTTACTCTGGAACACGCTGACTTTGATGAAACAACACGGGGAAGGTGTTCAAAAGTGATTCCTGACTGGAGCGTCTCTAAAATAAAGAGGGCTGGAGCAGACGGTGTTAAACTATTAGCGTGGTACCGTCCAGATGCTGGGGATGAAGTGATTGCTCATCAGAAGAGATTTGTCAAACAGATAGGTGATGAATGTGTACGTTATGACATTCCCTTCCTGCTGGAACTGCTCGTCTATCCATTTCCAGACGAAAATTTGGAAGTGCTGAAGCAACATAAATCGGAATGGGTGCTGGAAAGCGTTCACGAATTCGCCAAACCAGAATACTCGGTCGATTTGTTTAAACTGGAAAACCCTGTCATTGACTCTGACCTTGTAAATCCGGATGCTCCTGAAGCAGAATCCGTTCAAAAAGTCTTTGACGAAATGGGGCGAATTTCGGGACGTCCATGGGTGATGTTATCCGCAGGAGCAAGTGCAGAAAATTTTCTAAAAGTTCTGCAATATGCATATCGTGCAGGTGCCAGTGGATTCCTAGCAGGGCGTGCAATTTGGTGGGAGTCCTTCGTTCAGAATTTTCCAGATATAGTACAAATGCAAAAGGCACTGGCACATGATGGGGTTAAATACATGCGTGAAATAAATGACCTGAGCACTCAACATGCTAATCCATGGACCACCCACCCACTCTACGCTTCAGGAGTCCAGATGCAGTACTCAACACAAGATTTCGCACGACTCTACAGTGATTTTTGAACTTTAACTTAATGCTAAAACTCTTCTTCTTGAATAAACACTAGGTTATGTCAATGAACATCATGAACCCTGCTGGACCATTGCGTGTTGGCGTGCTTGCTCTAGCGCGACCGACTTTCGATGTTCCTTATGCCGAACAGGTTTGCGAGGAAGCCTGGAAATTGATGGAACAGATTCCAGTTGATTGGGTTGGCTCCAGTGAACTATTGTTCGATGCTAAATCAGTTGAATCTCAGCTTTCGGAATTTAAGAAAGAACCTCTTGACTTGCTGTTGATACTGCAATTGACTTTTACTGACGCATCGATGACAGTGAAACTAGCTGAAACTTTTGACGTTCCCCTGCTATTCTGGTCGTTCCCTGAAAAAAGGAAAGGAGGTCGTTTACGACTAAATTCTCTCTGTGGCGTCAATCTAGCGGCCCACGCCTTGGGAAAGTCCGGAATTCAATGCGACTACCTAAATCTCAATCCACAGGATCCAGGAAGCTCAGATGAACTTGTTTCCTGCATACGTGTCTTCCAGACTCGCAAAAACCTCTCCAGCACAAAACTAGCGGTTATCGGAGAGCATCCGCTTGGTTTCCACACCTGTGCCTTTGACAGTGAAATTCTGGAGGAAATTACCGGAGTTACCGTTGAACATATGGAACTTCTTGACCTGTTCACCGAAGCAGAACAAATCTCTCAAGACACAGTTACTGAGGTCCGCAGTGAGTTGGATTTAAAAATTAATGGTCTTGAACTGGTTGAACAAGAACCTCTGGAAAAAAGTATACGTATTTTGTCAGCCCTGAGAAGAAAAGCCGAGAAGGAAGGTTATCAGGGATTTTCGGTTCGTTGCTGGCCGGAATTCTTTACTGAATACGGCTGTGCAGCGTGTGGAGCAATGGGAATGCTTAATTCTGAAGGAATAGCTTCAGGATGCGAAGCAGACGTATATGGAACTATAAGCACTCTCATACTTAATTGGCTTGGTGGAGAACCATCATTCATTGCCGACCTTGTAGACATAGATCCCATTGACGATACGGGCGTCTTCTGGCACTGTGGACTAGCCCCGCTCAACATGGCTGACTCAGATGCACCAATCGAAGCCGGTATTCACTCGAACCGTAAGAAACCGTTAGTCAACGAGTTCGCACTTCGACCTGGTGAAGTGACTATATTCAGACTGAGCCAGTCCCTTAATATTACGAGGATGGTTATTGGTAAAGGTTCAATGCTAAAGGCCCCTAAGAGTTTTTCAGGAACGTCTGGAGTGATTAAATTTGAAAAACCTGCTTCTGATGTTTTGGACACAGTTATAAGTGAAGGATTGGAACATCACTATGCAATTTCCTACAGCAACGTTGAAAAATCACTGCGAATTCTCGCACGACAATTAAACCTGCCAATTCTAGAGTTGACGTAAAATGTTGAAAACATTACGATATGGATTCATCGGTTGCGGTATGATGGGTCAGGAACATCTGCGTAACTTGGCAATGATCGAAGGTATTAGAGTAACAGCGATCTATGAGCCGGATACAAGAATGCGTTCAGAAAGTGCTCGTTTGGTTCCTAAAGCAAGGTTCACGGAATCTGAGGAAGAGGTCATTCGTGCCGAAGACGTGGACGCTTTGGTGATAGCAAGTCCGAACTACCTTCACGCTAGACAATTGGAACTTATTTCATCGATTCGTCCGCTGCCGATACTTGTTGAAAAGCCAGTCTGCACTTCACTGGAACAACTTCGAGTGCTTCAAAGTATGGAGAATAATTACCCCTCACCAATTTGGGTGGCGATGGAGTACCGCTATATGCCGCCAATCTCTAGGCTTGTGGAGGAAGTCCATTCCGGCAAAACACTCGGCAAGATAACGTCACTAAGTATTAGATCGCACCGCTATCCGTTTCTGAGCAAAGTCGGTGACTGGAACCGCTTCAACGAAAATACCGGCGGAACGCTTGTTGAGAAATGTTGTCACTTCTTCGACCTGATGTGCTTCATACTGCAGAGCAAACCGATACGGGTCTATGCTTCAGGTGCACAGGACTTGAATCACTTAGACGAGGAATACGACGGACTGGTTCCTGATATTTTAGACAACGCCTTTGTGGTAGTTGATTTCGCCTCGAAACAACGCGCAATGCTGGATTTAAATATGTTCGCGGACGGTTCCTGGTATCAAGAGTCAATCGCTGTTATCGGTTCTCAAGCCAAGGTCGAGTGCAAAATTCCTGGCCCAATGCGCTTTTGGCCGAAGGAGTCGCTGGGAGAGCCCCCAAAACCACAACTTATTCTCAGTCCCCGCGACCCGAAAGGTCCAATAACACTAGAGGTTTCCGTTGATCCCAAATTATTAGAAGCAGGAGATCATAACGGCTCGACCTTCTACCAGCATGAAAAATTTGCTCGAGTTTTGCGTTCAGGCCATTCCGTTGAGGTTACACTTCAAGCGGGCTTAAAGTCTGTACTAATTGGATTAGCCGCTCAACACTCCATTGAAACTCGTCAATCTATTGATCTCACTAGTGGAGATTATAGAATTTCATGAAAATACTTTGAAATATATATAAGATGCAGAATGCCAATTACATTTATATTTCAAATAATTTATTAAATTTTAAAAAAAAAGGGAATGTCATCCTTAATGATATTTTGGGAACATAGGAAGTTGACTTTCTTCGACATATTTGTGATGAGTTACTTTTAAATCCATGTAAAGATAATTTTGTTGGTGAAGGATAAAACATAAATAAAGGTAATAACAGGAATTTTTTTATCTCATAGTCATAAAGTTTTACACAACTTTCATATTTTTTGCTAAGCGATAGTATGAAATTATTATTAGTATATTTTTTAGGAATTCTTCTTATTTATTTAATGAGCAGTTTGCAGTTAAAGGAGCAAATACTAGTTCCTCTTTTGGATGGCACCAAGATAGCGCATATATTCCTTTTGATCACAAACCATATTTGACAATTTGGATCGCATTTGATGATACAACTAGTCTTAATCGTCCAGTATGTATTATTCCTAGAAATATTGAAAGGATGACTTTAGTTAAACACAAATGGGATGACAATGAGAAGGAGCTTGTAGGATATCGTGGAAAATAAATAGGTATCCCCATTGAAGTCTCATTAGGTTCAATGCTTATTTTTTCTTCTCTTACAATGCATAGAAGTGATGACAACAAATCATTTAACCCTAGAAGAGCTTACGTCGCACAATATTCAACGGAACCTATAATAGACCCTGATTCTGGGGAAAATAGACGTTTTGCAACTCCTCTATTAGATTTATTTTTTAACCAACTAATAGAATTATTTATAATATAATAATAATTAAATAACATTAGAAGGATAAAATGCCTTTAAGTTTTGATCTTCCCTTAGAATCACTTAAATCTTATGAAGGAACCAACCCTAAACCTTCTGATTTTGATGATTTTTGGCAAGATGGGTTGAATGAAATGAAAAATATTGACCCAGAAATAGAGTTTATTAAAGCGGAATTTGAATGCAGTTACTGTATTTGTGAAGACATGTATTTTACTGGAGTAGGAGGAGCGAGACAGCATGCTAAAATTTTAAGACCAATTAATGAAACAGAAAGACATCCTGCAATAATTATGTTCCACGGCTATTCAGGAAATAGCGGTTCATGGAGTGAAAAACTTAATTTTGCTGCGATGGGATACACAGTTGCTGCATTGGATTGTCGTGGTCAGGGAGGTTCTTCAGAAGATATGGGCGGAGTTGTTGGCAATACCCTTAGAGGTCATATCATACGTGGCTTGGAAGGTCCACCAGAAAAAATGTTATTTAGACAAATTTTTCTCGATACAGCCCAACTTGCATCAATAGTCATGGAAATGACTGGAGTAGATCCTAGACGAATTGGGACTTTAGGGCGAAGCCAAGGAGGAGGGTTAGCCCTAGCTTGTTCTGCTCTAGAACCAAGAATTAAATTAACTGCTGCAGATTTTCCATTTCTTTGTGATTACAAAAGAGTTTGGGAAATTGATTTAGCTAAAGATGCTTACTTAGAACTTCAAGAATATTTTAAAAGGTTTGATCCTCTTCATGATCGAGAGGATGAGATTTTTACTAGGCTTGGTTATATTGATGTACAATTTCTAGTACCAAGAATTAAAGCTGAAGTATTTATGGCTGTTGGTTTAATGGATACTATCTGTCCTCCATCAACTCAGTTTGCCGCATACAACAAAATCAAGGCTCATAAATATTTGACAGTCTATCCAGATTTTGGACATGAAATGCTTCCAGGAAGAGACGATGCTGTATTTCAATTTATGTTGGGTTTGTAAACAAAATATCTAATTACAAAATCAAGTAGTTATATCTTTAATAATTTATTAAAACCATAACTACTTGATTTTGATCAATCTCACCTTGAATTATTGAAGTCTTATCTTCGTTTATTATCCTAAATTCGCCACTTGCCCCATAAAGTTGTAAACACTTTTTATTTAAGTTTTCACCTAAATTAAGTAGTGAACCACAAATCTTATTTGGAGTGCTATTATAAAATGAGTAAATAATTTCTGATTTAGGGTTTCCTGAGAATTGATTACAAAGAAGTCCCGGCACTAAAGTATCAATAAGTGGAACGGATTCTTTGCCAAATATGCAAGCATGATATTTTATTAGTAATTTTTTGTATTCTTTAATTTCGCTCTTTTGATCGTCACTAAATGGAAGCCATGACCCAAAAACATCCTGCCATATAACTATACCCATTCCATTGAAAATGGATCGTTTTATAATAGAATCTTTGTCTGAACCAACACTCCATCTTGAAATCGAATAAAGAGGATGCTCGGGAAACACAAAACGAAATAGATTAACCTCTATATCTACTTTAAAGTTTCTTCTAATATCTCCTATTTGATCCCATGAGCTAGTTAAATGTTCTATTTGCCTTGGTTCTCTTGGCGTTCCCTCTGCACAAAAAATAAAATTAGGGAATTTATCTTTTAAACGTAAAAAAGAATCTGGTAAAGTAGACATTGTGTCCAAAAATAATCCATCAATTCCAGTTTGGTTGATTACAATCTCTAGTCTTTTAGCGTGGATATCTAGTGACTCATTGGACCTGATATCCCACGGTTTGAAAGGCAGAAATACTCGAACATCATTTTTATGACAAATCTTAACAATTTCTTTAATATTATTATAACCTTGAGGCAAATAATTATACAAGTCCCACTGATTAGTTTCATCTAGTCCAAGTCTAGGATATTGATGCCAAAATATAATTGAATCGTATCCACCAAATTCTTTTCCTTTTTCAAGTAATTTTTCGATATCTATTTTTTTAATATCATAATTAAATGCTTCTTTTCCGTATGCAAAAGTAAAATGCTGAAGATAACTTTTTTGAGACCAACTTGATTCCGGTATTTTATAATCTCTTAAATCATATCTTGATCTTGTGTCTTCTTTCCAAAGCTTAAATATTCCAGATCGGCCATAAGGACTGAAATATAAGCGCATTACAAATATATCCGAAAGAATATTTGTCGGTTGTACTTCTGATTCATATAATTCAAAATTAATTTCTTTAATAGCTTCAGAGATGCCTAGATTATAATTTGCTTGCCATGGGAATTCATCTCTAAATTGGATACCAATTGAGTGGTCGATAGAAGAATCAGTCAACGTCGCTGGCGGTGATTCATGAAAATTCCATAAACTTCTCTTTGATGGATATTCGATATCATGTATTTCACCGGGTTTTAAAAAACTATTACTTTTTGACAATTCAATCAGAAAAGGAAACTGTAGTAAAACTTTTTTTGGCACATCGTTATGCCAATTTACAGATAATTGCACTATAAATTCTACCGGGTTATTTTTCTTCTGAATAATTGAAATTCTTCCTCTAAATAAATCTTTTTTAAAGGATAGTTTAAATAATACGTATATGACTTGAATATCCTCATTAATGACTTTTTTAATTTCCTCTATATCCAACGTTTTTGAGGGTATAATGTGATTTTCAACCTTTATCCTTAATATTTCATTTTTACTGTGTTCTAAAAAATTTTTGTTTGATTCAACTATTGTAAAATCTTCAAGGTAAATAGTGTCCGAACAGATAAGACCCATAAACACTTCTTTAGTAGAAAATTTAATTTTTGTATTATTATTCTCTAATTTCATATCATATTCTCATAAACACATCTAAATCCTAATGTTGAAGCCCTATTCAAATCATCATTTAAGATTTGTAATTTCCAGTGAAAATTAGTTTTTCGAGCCCCCCCAGCCACATGCCAATGTTCATGAGCATAATAAAAACTCCCACCACGTAATAGTGCAAACTTGTGCTCACCATCGTCATATATATCTGACGTCCATTCCCAGGAATTACCGCTTAGATCTTCGCATCCGCACCAACTCTTACCATTTTCGTGAGAGTTAACTGGTTTTAACTCATCACTGTCGTGATTACATAAATCTGGAATAAATATCTCTCCCCATGGCCAAGCTTTATAAGTAGGGCCTGCAGCTATGTATTGCCATTCCTCATCAGTAGGAAGTCTACCACCAACCCACTCAGCATATGCTTCAGCATCTTTTTGAGAGACCCAAACGACAGGATTATTATCAGGCAGACTTTGGAGTGAATTATCTCTCCAATTTTTGAGGAAAGTTTTATTTTCCGCAGGTTTATATTTAGTTTTTTCAATAAAATGATAGTAATCATTATTTGTTACAGGATATTTGTCTACCCAAATTTGTTTAATCTCAACTTCACGAGGACCATGATCAACTGAGCAGGTTCCTTCCATTGTTAGATGCTCACATCTGTAAATAAATATTGTTGGTTTAATTAAAATTTTTTCTTTATTCATTTTTCTTAACTATATTTAAGTAATTTGGTTAAATATTTTTCAGAATATTTATTGTTTTTAAATAATGTGTAGATTGTATTTGACTGAAGTAAAGAGGATACTTTCTAGTAGCAGTTGTTGCTCTGCTTGGTCTATAACCTAAACTAGACGCAAAACAATATTTTAAAAGCAATCCCTGTTTTGCTAAATTTCTAATGTTGGATTGTTTAAATTTGAAATACCATAGCTGCCCAAATGTTTTCCAAGGTCAAGATATCTAATTATGACAATGTTTAGTCTTTTTAGTATTTTATTTATTTATCCTTTAACAGCTCCTGCAGTAAGTCCGGTGATAACTCTTTCTTGAAACAATATAAAAACAGCTATACTAGGAATAATACTTATAACAATTGCAGCAAACATTGATACATAATCAGAAAAAAATTCATTTGTAAAATAACTTATTCCGAACTGAATAGTCCTAATATTTTTTGATGAAGTAAGTAACATGGCATATATAAATTCATTCCAACAAAGTATAAATTGAAAAGTACCTGCTGTCATTAAACCTGGTACTGATAGTGGAAGCATTATTTTAGTATAGCGTTGTAGAAAATTACATCCATCCACTACTGCTGCTTCTTCAATTTCTTTTGGAATTGATTTAAAGAATTCCGTTAATATATATATTGATACTGGAAGTCCAACTGCAGAATAAACTAGAATTAACCCAATTCTTGTGTCATACAGATTTAAATAATTTATTATCGCAAAGTAGGGGATTATTAAAGCATTTAGAGGTACTAGTATCCCGGAAACTACCATTAAAAATAAAAAATTACCTCCAAAAAATTTGTGCCGGGAAATGGAATATGCAAACATTGAAGAAATAATAATATTTATAAATGTTGCAATACTGCTAATGATTAATGAATTTAATATTAGTTGCCCTAATCCAGCAGATGTTACAGCTTCTTTATAATTTTTAAATTGGAATTTATTTGGGAGGCTGAATGGATTGTCAAGTAATTCTGCATTTGTTTTGAGTGATGTAAGAACTAACCATAGAAAAGGAAATACTGCATAAATTACAAATATTATTATTATAATCCACTTTAAATAATAATAAATTTTATTAAATATTTCATTCCCCATAGTTAGTTATAATTTTGTGATCTAAGAATCCTTCTCATGAGTAGTAACAAAATTATTCCAAATGCAATCATTATAACTCCTGCAGCATTTCCTAAACCGAGTCTTTGAATTTGCAATTCCTTCCAGATGTATAAAACTAAAACGCCAGTTTTATTAGCAGGTCCTCCATTTGTCATTAGATATACAAATTCAAATTGTCTTAAATTAAAAATTACACCTAAAATTAAACATGTAAAAAATGTACTTCTGATTAAAGGTGATGTTATAAACCAATCCATATGAAATTGTAACGCTCCATCTATTTTTGCTGCATCATAATAATCTTCAGAAATGCTTGAAGTCTTTGCGAGCATAATAATCATATAATAACCAACATAACACAGCCAAAAAGCTAATAAAGCTGGTTGAGCAGTACTTAAGGTCCCAAGCCAATTGTGATTTTTATATTCTTCTAAGCCTATTGAGTCTAATATAAAATTTATTAAGCCGTATTCACTGTTATAAAGTGCCATCCAAAGTAATGCAATTGCTGCGGAAGAAACTACCTGAGGAATGAATAATATAGTCCTGAATACCTTCCAACCTCTTGATCTATGTGATAATAATAAAGCAATTATTAGAGCAAGTGGCACTTGTATCAAAGCTGAAGAAAGGATCCAGTATATATTATTTACTATGGATCTTATAAATGTCTTGTTATTAAAAAGTTTGATATAATTATCTAGACCGACAAAATCGGCTTCAATTCCATCCCAGTTTGTAAAACTTGTTGTGAAGAGAAATATGATTGGTATAATGAAAAAAACTACAAATAGAGATAAAGATGGCATTATGAATAAAAAAAGCCAAATTCTATCTTCCTTTCTAATAATCATCGGGGAATTCTACTATTAACAGATAGACTGTGAACAGCTTAGCTTGTTCACAGTCTAATTTAGTTAAAGTTATTTTGCATCTTTTAACATTTGAACGAATTCTTTGGGAGATACATCATCAAGAACTAATGCAGATAATGCTTGAGGAAATTCTCTTGCAATGGAAAGTGAATTGATCCCATTAATAAAAATTGGAGCAACATATGGAGCATTTCCGGCCTGTTTACTCATGTCTTTAAACAATCTATCCATATCATCAGGTAATTCAGTTTTGATAATAAACATAGCTCCTGAATCATAAGAAAGTCTTGCGACATTATCTGGTTCTGTTAACCATTTTAGAAATTTTACAATTGCTTTTTCTTTGTTTTTATCTGTCTGTTTTCCTGCAGCCAGAGATGACTGTCTCCCTCCGATATAACCACCCATGCCACCTTTACCACCTTCAACCATTGGTGCAGGAGCGATCACTAAATTATCATGAAGTCCGGGTATCCCTTCAGTTGTATAACGCTTAATGAACCATGGCCCATTCATAAAAACTGCTGAACGTTCATTTAAAAAATGGCCTGCAGAAACAGCTGCTGTTGCACCCAAAGCGTCGCTTGACGTATAGTTGAACATTTCACGCATAATTACAGCTGCTTTCAAATAGGCGGGATCATCTAATCCATTATTATATATATCTGGTCCTCCAGCCGATACAAGAATTTGTGAATACCAAAGCATTGATGTCCAAGCATTTTTATTTGTCATTTGAGATGAGCAAATCTTACCTGTTTTTTTGATAGCTTTGCACATCTTTATAAATTCTTTGTAACTTTTCGGAAATGATTCATATCCAGCATTTTTTAATAATTTCTTATTATATATGACTGGAGTTACAAATAACTCATACGGTAGCATATATATTTTTCCATCTTTTTTATTGGAATTTAATGAATTTCCAGGAAATCTGCTTTTCCAATTAGAGTCATAATCAAGGTGTGGAACAAAATCTAGTCCTTTATTACTTCTATAAAAGATATCCCTTAAATCTGAGCCAATTGTAAAAATATCTGGTAATTTACCCGTTGCTAGTTGAGCTGTTAATTTTTGTGCATAAAGGTCATAATCAGTTTGATCTTCTAATACAACTTTTATCTTACCACTGTTAGCTTGATTGAACTCATTAACTAACTGTCTAATTACTTTTGCCTTTGAATCCTTTGCGACCCAAATAGAAGGCCAAGAAATAGATATTTCTTTTGCAAACAAAAGATTATTGAACATGAATGTCAATATGAACATAAACGATATAAAAAAATATCTCATTTCATTCTCCTTAAATTAAATTAACAAAATAGCGTTATTGTTAGAAAAACTTTATTTTATAGGAAAATCAAAATTTGTCAAGGGGAACTCACAGCTTTTATGGCGACAAGCTTGTAGGGTTTCCTGAATAATAACATTGATTATATTATCAATATGTTAAATTGAAACTGGTTAATATGTCTGCACACAAAAATGCTATTTTGTTTCAAAACCCTTGCGGCTGACGTCCATGTATTCACACGATACCCGTCAATTATACTTCTCTGAGTTTCTATCGCACTTTGATGGCAAACTTGAATCAACTAACCGCTGGGTTCAGCTTGCCGCTATGGTTCCCTGGCAACGTTTCGAGAAACAATACGCAGCTCTGTTTTCTCCAGACAGAGGCTCTCCGGCAAAACCGTTCCGCATGGCTTTTGGTGCATTAATACTCAAGGAACGACTAAACTGCAGTGACGAAGAGCTGGTAGAGCAAATCCGCGAGAATCCGTATTTGCAATATTTTCTTGGCCTTGAAGAGTTTAGTAACAAAGTTCCTTTTGAGGCTTCAATGCTGGTTCATTTCCACAAACGCATTTCACTTGAAATGATCGGAAAAGTCAACGAAGCTTTGGTTGCGGGTTTGCGAGGTGATGCGACAATGCCTTCTGGTGACGAACCACCTGGCACAATCCTTTCAGCTTCTGCCAAAAAACCCGCGACGGGATGCTTGGCTTCTACAAAAACCACTGACAAAAAATATTCAGCACCGATTGCCGTCGTTATAGGGGCGGTGGTAGTGCTGTCATCAGTAATCTGGGTGACTCTTCGACGGGGAGAAATAATCAATCTTGATGGCAGTCAACTATGAACATGCACAAAATAAGCTCAATAACTTTAATATTTGGAACAAATTTGCAACAGAGTTAATTTCGATGCGAGTTATCCCAAAGTCTATCTGTCCAGAAAGAATCAAAGAAAACGCGAATGTCTTTGATTTCAATTTGAATGAGGAACAAATGCAAATATTGGCTGTGTTGGATCAAGGATTACGTTTTTGCCCTGATCCACTGGATATTCCTGTTTGATAAAACACCTTAAAAGATAATTATGCCCTTTCCAATCGAGCCCTGATTTTGCTCCTTCAAACAATCATTGCTCCAAAAACTATTTCCATTTTGCCAATATGCTTGCCTAAGCCGG
>Ga0233449_1002468_pt1 | contig 14651 bp, 16 predicted proteins | sample SI_124_October20_FD_183012 | JGI IMG/M metagenome (GOLD analysis project Ga0233449, IMG submission 183012) | Seawater microbial communities from Saanich Inlet, British Columbia, Canada - SI_124_October2016_200_MG | ecosystem: Environmental > Aquatic > Marine > Inlet | place: Canada: British... | reverse complement strand
CCGACTGGTCATTCTGGAATTCCCGAGCAAAGCGAATGTCGAAGCCTGGTTTGCTGATCCGGACTATCAGCAAGCCATGGTTTTCCGCCACGCCTCATCAACAATGAATTACCTCCTCCTCCAGGAGGGCAGTCAGAACACTGTAGACCCTGACCCGAAGCTGTAATGTGGTTCCGGATAAAACCGGAATTCTATTGTCTTGATATCTGACAAATACCTTTGCTAGGGGGGCGGCTTCAAACGGTGTTGCAGCAGATAATTGTCAGACAGCGCCGATAATGCCGCTGTCCACACGGATATTTTGACCTGTTAAATAACCTCCGCCGTCTGAAGATACGCGATCAGCGCGAAAAGTGAAAACCCGGCCATGGCGATAATGGTGATGGGAACCGTTTCAGTGAAATTGGCGTGGCCTCGAATTTTTCTGAGCAGGGCATCATCGCCACCATCAAGAAATGATACGCCAACAGCGCGCCGACGCAGTCCAACCGCGAGTGTCATGGGCACCTGGATCAACGCAAACAACGCACCAAAGAAAAAGCTGATTTCCGGCATCTTAATTCCCCCTGTTCACACGTTCATTTGAAAAATCATATGGAGTATATGCGAGACTGACAAAGTAGTTGTTTCTAGCAGCTATGATAACTTCTTTGATCAATGATTGCTGTGGCAATCGTTTCAAAATCCGGGCATGTTGTCGTATGGACAACCATTGTGTCTGAAGGGCTTTTTGGCCGGTATCGACATGGGATGAGGAGATCAAAATGACGGCCTGGCTTGAATCTTTTTCAGTAGAAGGGGACTGCGTATCCGTGGTCCCCCTGACTTTTGATCATCAATCTGCACTTGAAGAAGCGGCCGCAGACGGCGAGCTTCATCGGCTGTGGTACACGATGGTACCGACGCCCGAGGAAGTCGGAGCAGAGATTGAACGAAGGTTGGCTCTCTGGGAAAAACGCTCGATGTTGCCTTTTGCTGTGATTGAAAAAGCCAGCGGCAAAGCAGTGGGCATGACGACTTACATGAATATAGATTCTGATAATCGCCGGATCGAAATCGGATCAACCTGGTACCGCAAATCAGTACAACGCTCGGCCGTGAATACGGAATGCAAGCTTCTGCTCTTGCGTCATGCCTTCGAGGAACTGGACTGCATTGCTGTCGAATTCAGAACCCATTTCATCAATCAGCAAAGCCGACGGGCTATCGAACGGCTTGGCGCCAAATCGGACGGTATTCTACGGTCACACATGATCATGGCGAACGGCACCATACGGGATACGGCTGTCTATTCCATCATTGCCAGCGAATGGCCAACTGTTAAAGCCAATCTCAACTGGTTGCTGGAAAAAGCAGGGTTGTAAAAACCGCGTTGCTGGCGCATTTTCAACCGGTTTGTAACAGTACAGGTTTAATGATTATGTCGACCCGGATCCAGGATGCCGAAGACGTCCAGCAAGTGTCATCGCGCGAAGAAGAACTGATCACTATGTTCAACCAGGTGCCGTTGAACCAGTTTATCGGGCTGCAACTGATTGCAGCCTCTGACGGGAAATCAAAGGCGTATTTCCACACAACAGAAGAAGTTCAAACGCCGTCCGGGACCGTAAATGGATGCAGCTATCATGTTGCTCTGGAAATTGCCGCCGGGGCTGCAGCCATTTCAACTCTGCCTGCCGGCCGCAAGGCCATGACAACTGATTTTTTTGCGTCCGTCCTGCGTGCCGCACCCGTTAATGCCCGGATAGATGTTACGGCAAATGTCATCAAATCCGGTCGATCGCTTGTGTTCGTAGAATGCGAAGCCACCTGCGATAACAAGATCATGGCAACGGCCCGGGTAACTAAATCCGTGGTTTAAACCGTTCAGTCTGTGCGAAATAACTTTAGCTTGAAATCAGAGCAGGTCTGCCATCGGGTTGCGACGACCAGCGTGCGCCGCGGGTGGTTCAGGCATCCAGTCGGCATCCAGCCAAAGTCTGAGTAGACTTCTTCTTTTATGCTTTTCCGGCCAGTCCACATAATCATCACGTGCATGTAGAACCCGATAGTTGTTGAGGATCAGCAATTCGCCAGGCTCCAGCGAGTATTGAACCTGCAATTCTGCATCGTTGGCAAATCGATCAAACATATCCAGCGCAGCAACAGAACTGGCTGGCAGCGGGATGCCACTGAACGCTGCAGCGCGTTCAATGAACGGACGGTAATAGACGCAGCTTATGCCGCCCGGGCCATCAAGCAATGTGGGAATGACGTCACCTATGTGCCCGTCTCCTTGTTTCTTTTCATCAGGCATGAAATAGGGAAACCCTGCCTCGAGGACAGGAACCAATGTCGGGTCTTCGTTCCTGATGGCATCTCGAATTGTTGCGGCACTGACCAGACGGTTTGCGCCACCACTTTGGGCTGGTCGCAGACAAAGCAGTGCAATGATGGGCGGTGGATCAGTATGTGGCGTCAGCTCTCCGGGGGAGCGATATCCGCGATCATCAAAATCATCTTCGTCCGAGAAATCAGAAATTTCTACAAGTTGCTCCTGCTCTGCATTTTGCGGCAACAACCGCCCCAGGTCCTGGCCGAACTTCTGCAGACGATTGCCACATTCCTCGACTTCATTGAGAACCTCGGGTGTGGGGGCAAGACCCTGGACAAGTGCAAACCCTGCGCCGTTGCTCAACTCTGATACAATGCCGTCAAGGTCGTTAGCCGCATAACGTGGCAGGCCTGAATTCTGAATATCCTTAAGAGTCCAGTTCGCAGGAATCTGACCGTCGTCAATATTTTGCTGAGGCGTCGTCATTGATGTCAGGTCCTGTAAATCTTGAACGGAGTTTTTTTGAGAGATTTCCCGATAACGCTAACACAGGCTGAAATCACAAGCCAACGCATCCTTGTTGCAATGGTCATTGTCTAATTCGAAAGTAACTGGCGCAAATTCCGATCTCCTGCCTTGACCCGCATCATCTGTTCCTGTCTCATCAGTCATCATGGTGCTCTGCCGCCAGTTTCCTGACTGATTATTCCCTGAAAAACGGACATTCCTACAGTGCTCAAACTTCCGGTTATCGGCCAAATTGATCAGCGCATTCTGACTGTGCTGGGGGCGTTTTTCGTTCAGTTCATGACCATCGGTTTGTTGTTTGCCTATGGCCTGTTTTTCAAAAACTTTGAGGTGGAATACGGCTGGTCGCGGACGTTGCTGTCCAGCAGCATGTCGATTGCCTTTTTTCTGTCCGGTGTGCTGGCTTTCTTTGGCGGCTATCTGAGTGATCGTTTTGGCCCACGGCTTGTTCTGATCGTCAGCGGACTAATGGGTAGCGCCGGTTATGTATTGTTGTCACAAATCACCGAGCCCTGGCACCTGGTCGTGGTTTTCGGCCTGTTTATCGGCGTGGGCCTTGCGACCCATGATGTGGTGACCCTGTCGACCATTGCAAAATTATTCGATAAACGTCGGGGCATCATGACGGCGGTCGTCAAGGTTGGCACTGCGACGGGACAAATGGCAGTACCACCTGCTGCGGCTATCCTGATTGCCCTTTATGACTGGCGTTTGGCGCTGATCATTCTGGGAATTGGCGGTGCTGTGGTTCTTGTTTCGGCGGCCCTGTTGATGAAAAGTCCTGTGGCAAAAAGTACGGGTGGACAGCCGACGAATGTTCCTGGTATTCCCTTTACGGAAGCGCGCAAAAGCGTGGTCTTCTGGATGATCTGCATCATTCAGTTTTCTTTCTTTACCACTCTGGCCACAATCCCGCTTCATATCGTCATTCATGGTATGGATCTCGGGATGTCGGGTGCTGTAGCAGCATCGTTGCTTTCTGTGATGGGGGGAGCCAGCATCATCGGGCGCGTGACAGTCGGTGGCCTGATCGACCGAATTGGCGGTAAACGTGCCTTGATCTTCTGCTTTTTACCCTTGATCGCCAGCCTGGTGGCGTTTTCTGCGATATCAGTACCGTGGATGCTGTTTGTCTGCGTTGCCGTCTATGGCGTCGGCCATGGTGGTTTCTTTACGGTGACTTCGCCGACGATTGCACAGTATTTTGGCCTGAAAGCCCATGGCAAACTCTTTGGCCTGGTCCTGTTCTTCGGCATGTTTGGAGGTGCCTTTGGGCCCATCCTTGGCGGACGTGTTTTCGATATGACAGGCAGCTACGGCCCGGCATTTCTCACGCTGGCATCGCTGGCGACGGTGGGCCTGGTTCTCGCGCTCAGATTACCCGCAACGCATGAGCCAGCGGAAAGTTAACCGGCCCGAACAATCACGACAGATGCTGTTTGAAAAAAGCCATGGTTCGGGTCCAGGCGAGATTGGCCTGCACCTTGTTATATCTCGGTGTTGAATTGTTGTGAAAACCATGCCGGGTGCCTTTATAGGTATACATCTCAAATTCCTTGCCACTGGCCTCCAGAGCCGCACGATAGTCATCCTGCATGGCATTAATCCTGGCATCATCTTCGGCATAATGAATTTGCAGGGCTGCGCGAATTTTGGAAACATCTTTCGTAGCTGCTGCCCGACCGTAAAAGGGTGCTCCGGCATTCAAGTCCTGACCCATGGTCACGGCGAGGCTGTTCACAACACCTCCACCATAACAAAAACCTGTTGCGCCAAGTTTTCCGTTCGACAGGCTATGATCTTTCACAAAACGGGCGCTGTTCAAAAGATCGGTAAACAATTTACGCTTGTCCAGTGAGCGTTGCATCTGCTTGCCGTCATCATCGTTGCCGGGATATCCCCCGATGGGGAACAGGCCATCCGGCGCAAGGGCCAGAAAACCTCCAACCGCTGCCCGACGCGCGACATCTTCGATATGTGGATTAAGGCCCCGGTTCTCATGGATAACAACGACGGCAGGAAAAGGACCTTCGCCAGATGGTCGAACAAGATAACCTCGCATTGTGCCTGAGGTGCCACCTGCTGAAGGGTATTCAACATAACGCGCCTTGATCCGTGAATCTGTAAAGGAAATGGTTTGTGCCTGGGCATAGCGTGGCAACAGTGCCTGGGCCATTGCAAGTGCCGATCCACCGGCAACGGTCAAAGCAGATGCCTTGCCGAGAAACTCCCGCCGGGTCATGCGACCATGGCAATAAGTGTCATAAAGATCATAGACTTTTGGATCGATATTCTTTTGGTCGATGTTTGACGATGTCATTTTGGTCTCCCCCTGTTCAGGTTCAACAATTGTGCACATATATCCAGGCAATCAAATAATACCTCGCGGTAATTTGAACAGCCGCTTGTTCTGTCAAAGAGGACCTTTGCGCATCGCCTCTGGCAGGCTGTTCGGGATTGCCTCCATTTTTCGTGCTGCGGCCTGCATGGCGACAATGTAACCATAGGCTCCGAGACCACAAATGACTGCCATTGCCACGGGCGATAGAATGGAATGTCGATGAACATCATCCCGTGCGTGAATGTTCGAAATATGAAGTTCGATAATCGGGCCCGGGAATACTTTCAGGGCATCCAGAATCGCTACAGAATGAAAGGAACAACCGGCCGGGTTGATGATGATGGCATCGACATCATTGCAGGCTGCCTGTATTCGGTCGACAAGGTTGCCTTCATGATTGGACTGTTCAAAAGCAAGTTCAATACCAAGATCTCGTGCAAATTCAACACAGCTATCTTCGATGGCTTCCAGTGTCGTATAACCATAGATTTCTGGCTCTCGTATCCCCAGCTTATTGAGATTGGGGCCATTCAAAATGAGTAATCGCGCCGTCACTGGAATACTCCGGGCATTAGCTTTGTTGGGGGATCGGGAAGACGATGTCGTAGAGCCAGTTATAGGCGAAAGCATAGGCGACAAAAAAGACCGCCAGTCCGATGTCCAGGAGCAGAGCATCCAGCAGCGTCAGGTCCAGCCACCAGGCGATCAGGAAGACACCGACAAGCAGCAACACAGCCTCAAATATGATGGCGTGGATGACGCGGAGGACAACGCTGCGTTTGATGCCCTTGCGGTGTCGTTGCTCCCAGTGATCGAACAGCCAGTTGTAAAGCATGTTCCAGCCCATCACGAGAACACTGAACATCAGGCTCATGATCCCCAGCATTTCCATGGAATGACCAGTGACAAGACTACCGCCAAGAGCGACGGCGGCCAGAGCAAGCAACTCGAAGATTATTGTATGTCTGACCCGGTCCTTGAATGTGCGCATATCTGGATTGAACTGCCTGAAAGAGAATTGCTGAACGTTATCGTATCAGTACTATGGGGTCTGGGAACCGAAAACAGCAAGACGGTCGGCGCGGGTGTAGTAGATTTCTTTGCAAATACATGTGATTTTACTTTGATCACTATTACAATATTGTCTTCGACTTCCCATATCTTTCCAAGCATCAGCGTCATCGTCAGTTTTGGCGCAAAATCTTCTGATTTTTTCCCCCACGGAGTTTCCTCATGAACGATCAATCCGAATATGTGCCACCTAAAGTATGGACCTGGGACAAGGATAACGGGGGTGAATTTGCAAGCATCAATCGCCCGACCGCCGGTGCGCAATCTGAAAAAGAACTTCAGGTCGGAAAGCACCCTTTGCAGCTTTACTCTCTGGGAACGCCCAATGGCGTGAAAGTCACCATCATGCTGGAGGAATTGCTGGCGCTGGGATTTGATGGTGCCGAGTATGACGCCTGGCTGGTGAATATCGGTGAGGGCGATCAGTTCGGCAGTGGCTTTGTCAGTGCCAATCCCAATTCCAAAATACCGGCTATGATGGACCACACGACAACGCCGCCGACGCGAATATTTGAATCTGGCGCGATCCTGTTGTACCTGGCGGAAAAGTTTGGGGCTCTGATGCCTTCCGACCCGGCGAAGCGTGCCGAATGCCTGTCCTGGCTCATGTGGCAAATGGGCAGCGCCCCGTTCCTTGGTGGTGGCTTTGGGCACTTCTACAATTATGCCCCTTACAAAATGGAATACCCCATCAATCGCTATGCCATGGAAGTAAAACGCCAGCTTGATGTGCTCGACCAGCACCTGGCCGTCAACAAATATATGTGCGGTGATGAATACACTATTGCGGACATCGCTATCTGGCCCTGGTATGGATCGGTTGTACTGAATGCTGCCTATGATGCGGCGGAATTCCTGGATGCAGCATCGTACAAAAACCTTGGCCGTTGGACGCATGAGATTGCTGCGCGACCAGCGGTCAAGCGCGGGCGCATGGTGAACAAAGCGCGGGGCCCACTGGAAGAGCAATTGCGCGAACGGCACGACGCCAGCGATTTCGAAAACCGGACCCAGGACAAACTGGAACCTGCCGCCGAAGTGTAATGGCTTTAGCCCGCGTCTGATGTTGCCCGCAGCAACGCAGCGCGGGCCAACAACCTCGTTGAATCCAGTGTTGGCAGTGAAGAATTGCCGTCGTCCATGATCAGCGGGATTTCTGTGCAGCCAAGGATAACGGCATCACAGCCCGCCTGACCCATCCGCGTAATTGTTTTCTGAAAATACGCGATGGCCTCCGGCTTGAAGACGCCGTGCGTTAACTCCTCCATGATGATGCGATCAATTTCCCGGCATTCATCCTGATCCGGCCGGGCGAAATCCAGGCCATGGACTGCCAGTTTGGAAGGGTAAACATCGCTGTTGACCAGCCAACTCGTACCGGTGAGGGCGAGGCGACTGAAATTTTGACGGGCGGCTTCTGCTGCCACAACTTCACCAATATGCAACCAGGGCACAGGTGATCGCTCGATCATGCCATCGAAGGCCTGGTGGACTGTGTTGTCCGGGCAGATCACAAAATCAGCCCCGATGTCAGCCAGTTTAATAGCAGATTGTAACATCAAATCTCCGATGCCCGCGATATCGTCGCTCTCCAGACAGTCCACATAGTCTGACAAGGACGGCGTGTGCATAGAGACCTCCGGGTGCACGTTGCGTCCTAACAAGGCCTGACCTTCAAGACAAATCGTGCGATAGCAAAGGGCAGCGCCTTCAGCCGAGCAGCCGGCAATACCAATGTGTAGTGTCATATCGAGAATACTCCGCGCGCAAAAAAAACATGGCAGTTGCGATTAGCTGATTTTAGGGGTGCTTGTTAATTGAAGGCAATCATTCTAGCGTCACGGCCATGAAATCATCTTTGCTCCTCCCGTTTTCACTGGGTCATTTTTCCAACGATCTGGCACCTATCGGATTGTATCTCATCATTCCGGCCTTTGGTGCTGCGCTGGATTTATCGCCTTATGAGATCGGCCTGTTATTCATGATCTCGAGTACCGGCGCGTCCCTGGCATATATACCTGCGGGATTACTGGCGGATCATGTAGCCAATCGCGGTATCTTGCTCCTGGCAACCTTCTTTTGGGTTGGGTTTGGCTATCTGGCGGCTTCCTTTGCAGACGGGTTCTGGGCCTTTGCCATTCTGATCGCTGTTGCCGGAATGGGGGATGCGACCTGGCACCCCATTGCAACCGGTGTTCTGGCGCAAATGCACAAGGCAAAACGGGCCTATGCCCTCGGCGTTCACTCAATCGGCGGACATATATCCGAAGTCGTGGCCCTGCCAGCTGCTGGATTATTGTTGATGATGTGGGACTGGCGAGTCGCTTTGCAGGTGCTCGTCATTCCGACATTGATAATGGGAGTGTGCTTTATCTTCATCGCACCCAAGGTACCGCGGCATGTAAATTCCCGACCGACCCGTGCCGACTTCACTGATATCTGGCGGGTGTGGACAAACCGCATGGGGCTGCGGGTATTGGCGCTGTTTACGTCTTACAATATGGGCCTGTTTGCCATTACCACGATGACTCCCTTGTATCTTCGGGCCAATCATGACTTCAGCTGGCTGGAAACGGCGCTGGCCATGGCGGCGATGATGACGGCAGGGGCCCTGGCACAGCCATGGATGGGCAAGATATCCGATGGTATCGGGCGGCGGCCCCTGATCATAATAGGTAATGCTCTCGCCTGCGGTGCCGCGATTGTCGCCTGGGCTTTTACAAGTGTCGTCGTCACACTTGTTGCCCTGGGTGTAGCCATGACTGCTCTGGTGGCAATCCGGGCGGTCCTGCAGGCAGCCGCGGTTGACCATGCGGGAAATCGCGAAGGCACCAGCCTTGGATTAACCTTTGCCTTCATGGATGGATTTGCCGCTTCCGCTGCGGTCCTGGCAGGCCTCGCGGGAGAAAGCGATATTGCCAATGCCTTTTTACTGGCAAGCGGGTTCTCCCTTATTGCCGTTGTCCTCGCACTGACTTTGCCCAGAAAACAAATTGCAGATTGATATGATTGCCAAAAGCGCTCAAGTCTACTGACACAATGCTGTCAGCATGGGTGTGATCAATTGTTTATCTGAACCAGTGTTAGAACCGTTTTCACAAGCCGTTCTTGCCCATTTATCAAACGGAAGAAGTTTCAGTATATGACAATTAAAAATCTTTTTGCTAAATCAGCGACAGCTGAGAAAGTCTCTGAGGGCCTGGACCTGTCAGATCGCACAATTCTTGTAACAGGCTGCAATTCCGGGCTTGGTTTCGAGACTATGCGGGTTCTTGCGTCGCGGGGTGCGCGCGTGCTGGGGACAGCACGTACAAAGATTTTGGCAAAAAAGGCTTGCGCACAAATTATGGGTGATGCGGTCCCGCTGTCCTGTGAGCTTTCGGAACCTGGCAGTATCCGCGCCGCGATTGATGCAGTGCAGGAGCCTCTGCATGCAATTGTCGCCAATGCCGGTGTGATGGCATTGCAGGAAAAAAGCGTGATGCACGGCACCGAGGCTCACATGTTTATCAACCATGTCAGTCATTTCATGCTGGTAAACGGATTGCGGGATCAATTGACACCGAATGGTCGCGTTGTTGTTCTCTCCAGCGGTGCCCACGCATATGCCCGCGGCAAAAACCTGGATTTTGAAGACCTGGGATGGAACCGGCCCTACAAACCGTGGGTCGCTTATGGCTATTCAAAATTGGCGAACATTCTTTTCGTCAGGGAACTGGCGAGACGGTTGCCTAAAGGCCAGACCGCAAATGCCTTGCATCCGGGCATCGTTGATACCGGTTTGTGGCGATATTTGCCCGAAGACAATGCAACAAAGATGAAAAACAGTTTCAGCCTCAAGAGCACTGAACAAGGTGCGGCAACCAGTGTCTTCCTGGCCGCTCATCCTGCTGTTGCCAATATATCCGGTGAGTATTTCAACAACTGTTCGATCGCCAAACCTTCTGCTCATGCCGGAGACGAAAAGCTTGGCAAACGGCTGTGGGAATTGTCGGAAGAACTTGTTGCCACACTTTAAAGAGATGGACCTGTTGATCATATAAACGTGATAATGGTTCGCAACTTGTTGGCAAGCCCAGGTCCAGAAACTAGAATTTCCCGATAACACCAGATTGAAAATCCGATAAGGACAGGGAGATCGTGAAGATGGGTATCCACAAATCAATTGTAACCATGAGTGCGGCCGCGGGTTTGGCCATGATACTGGGTAGTCCGGTAGCTTTGGCCGCAGACCATTCGATGGGATTTTTTGTCACCAGTGTTGGGATGGGTGACGGTGCCAATCTTGGCGGACTTGCCGGAGCCGATGCCCATTGCGCCAAACTGGCAACCGCAGCAGGTTCCAAAGGCCGGACCTGGCGAGCCTATCTTTCAACCTGGTTCCCGGACAAACGCGGTACCTCAGCTCGTGATCGGATTGGCAAGGGTCCCTGGCATAATGCCAAGGGTGATTTGATCGCTAATGACCTGGATCAGTTGCACATCAGTCCAAACCTGGTCAAGAGCACGGGGCTCGACGAAAATGGCATGTTGGTCAAGGGCAGGGGCGACAAGCCCAATGAGCATGACATCCTGACGGGTACCAAAGCTGACGGCACAGCCTATTTCCCCTGGGAAAAAGGTGAGCATACCTGCAGCAACTGGACCAGCAACGACAAAGGCAGCGCTATGGTGGGCCACCATGATCGTCATGGCGGGGGCAATACCTCGTGGAATACAGCCCATGGCACACGCGGTTGCAGCCAAAAAGCACTGAATTCGACAGGCGGTGCCGGCTTGTTATACTGTTTTGCAGCTGATTAAGGCGTTTCCTGTTTACCACTGAAACGCCGTTTGATTTTTCTCAGCATTACCAGAAAACTGATACCCGGGTGTGGTCAGACCACTTCCGGGTATTTTTTTGCGATATTGAAACAACTGAAACATTTTTGCGACGCAGCAGAAGCCAAATTGATACATGTGAACCCTATCTGTCACCTGTCAGCGTAAACAAACAGACAGGAGACACGATCATGACCTATCAAGGGGTCACAGAGATATTGTCGGGGCGCTTTGCAGCCAGGACCCCGACACCGTTCAGGGATTTCGACCTTAAAGACGTCGGGATGTTCCGCTTGCTTGGTGGGATTGTTGCGGTTATTCGCCGCCAACAGGCCAGACGTCGGGATTTTCAGGCGCTGGCGGGATTAAGTCCCCACACCTTGAGAGATATCGGAATTGATCGCACGGCTATCATGTCCGGCGCGCACGTTTCCAATGGCGAAGTCGCCATGCACAGGCGACATTAAGGATATGTATGCACAACAATATGTTCGACAAAAATTTGTTCGTCGAAGTACTGAAACAGTCAGGGTCCTTTCGGCTTCCGAGTTGTTTATTGAACAACTCGCCGTTGCTGTTGTTCCCGGTAATCTGGAAGTAAAAGTGCAATCTTCACCAGATGGCCTTTCAACCGGGTTTTCCCAGAGGGAAGGCAGGAAGAAGTACGGACGATATGGTTGAATAGCTGTACTAATTATTATTCTATTCTTGTATGAAAACTGCCCCGGACGTACGCTGATCCAGGAAAACAAATGATGACGGGGGTCAGAATGTCAGACGGTCCTGAGGTTGAGGCATCAGCAATGACGACAGACGTGCAACAACAAAGAGCAGTGTTGCCGACGGTCAATACCCTGAGCATTGATGATTTGCTGGATGTTTTGGCAGCCGGCATACGGGATTTCCGAACGGCGCCTGCCTATGGGCTGTTTTTTGGTGGCATTTATGTATTTGGCGGGTGGTTGTTGATCCTGCTGCTTTTGTATTTTGAACTACCTTTTCTGGTTTATCCGTTGGCTGCCGGATTTGCCCTGATCGCACCCTTTGTGGCCTGTGGATTTTATGTCGTCAGTCAGTACCAGGAAGCAGGCGACGAACTGAACTGGGGCATTGTCTTTGGCACTGTCAAATCCATGTTTGCCCGTGATCTGGGTTGGATGGCACTGGTAACAGGGTTTTCACTGTTTATCTGGATGGACATTGCGGCTTTGTTGTCATTTGGCTTTATGGGATTTCAGCTATTCAGTTTCTCGCAACTAATTGAACTTATTTTCACCACGCCTCTGGGATTGTTGTTCCTGTTTGTTGGCAACCTGGCCGGAGCCATTATCGCCTTCGCGGTTTTTTCCTATTCCGTAATCTCTATCCCCATGTTGTTTCATCGGGATATTGATTTTGTTACCGCCATGATCACCAGCGTTCGTCTTGTGATCCGCAATCCCCGCACGATGGCGCTGTGGTGCATCATCATCGCCGGCCTGATGACAGTGTCACTGCTTTCAGGCCTGATCGGTTTGATCGTTACATTGCCGGTGCTGGGCCATGCAACCTGGCATCTTTACAGGCGTGGTGTCGCCTGAGCGGGAATCGGCAAGAATAGTGCGGTTTTGATCAATTCTTCTTCAGTAAGGAAACTGCAAATACCAGAAAGACCCCGAAAGCGGGCAGGGATGCCAGAATGAACCCGATGGTGTAAGACCCGGTCATCGCCAATAATCCACCATAAATGGCCGGGTACAAAAGCATGGCTGAACTGACAAAGGCGAGCATACCGCCGGTCACACCGCCAACCTTCCCTTCGGGTGCAAGCCTGGCTGTTTCCGCCAATAATAATCCGTGCCAGCTGACGACTGTAATGTTGTACAGAATGGCGATTGTCGTGAGCCATGCGACTGATGAAGTTGATGTTACACTCGCCATCAGCAAGGCGGAGAGACCACCGACCAGGCCAATGCAAGCCAGAATCCAGCCCGGCTGGACATATCGGCCACTTAACCAGCCCCAAAGAATGCGTGCCCACACGGCCATGAAGCTGGAGGTCGCGAAGATCGACCCTGCTTCAACTGCGCTGTAGTCAAGATCATCAATCAGGAACAGCACAAAGAATCCGGCAAACATGGCCTGCATGCCACCAAAAGCAAAGGCTGCAAAAGCAAGCTTTCTGAGCTCCGGATTGATGACGACGCTGTGCAGCGTTGCCCTGAAACTTGCCAGCGTAATCTTTGTTTGAGGCTGTCTGTCTGCATCAAAGCTTGCGCGAAATGGCTGCAACAGAACTGCAACAGACAGAACGACCAGTGCTGTCAGGAAGGCTGCCGTGAAGGGGCTTGCCTGATCGTTGTAGAAAGCCAGGCCCAGAAAGAAAGGGACCAAAAGGCCACCGATCAAACTGCCAACGGGCACACCGGTTTGTTTAATGGAAAAGATCAGCGGAGCGAGCCGGGGAGGACAGACCGCGGCAAGAATGTGTGAACTGGCTGGTGTCGATGCTGCCGATGCGCCCAGCAGGATTGCCGCCAATGGGTAAACCCAGATCTGGCCGGTCGAAATCAACAGCAGACTGAGGGCAATCAGGATCAGAACCAGTTGGCTGACGCGCAAGGCACCCAGGCGCAAAATAAACCCGCCACAGGCAATTGCCGAAAAAATGCCCATCAGATTCTGAATGAACAGGAACAGGCCAAGCCAGGCAGGCGAGATGTCGAAATCTTTTGCGATGCTATCTGCCAGAATTGGCATCGCGATATGGCCAAGATAGGAAAACGATTGCTGAATAAGCATCGCCACTGTCGCGACACCCAGAACGGTTCGCCAGTTATAACGTGAAAGGTCCATGGGTAAATCGTATGCGGCGGCTAAGGGATCGCCTGAACGGAGGGACGTATAATATATTATATTCCACTCAGTTTAGCTGTTGGAATACAGATAATCCATGACCCAAAACGACAAGACCTGAACTAGAGAATCATCATTCCTGCTTTAACCGGAACGATGATCCCCAACTACGGTATTAAACCGAGAAATATTTGGCTTGCGGGTGGTGCAAGACAATCGCTGAAGTAGATTGTTCCGGGTGCAACTGGTCTTCTTCGCCCATGACAATGCCAACCCTGTCCGCACCCAGCAGGTCGAGCAAGGCGTGTTGGTCTGCAATATTGGGACAGGCCGGATAGCCAAAGGAATAGCGTGACCCCTGATAGCCCTGTTTCAGCATCGAGACCATATTGCGGTCGTCAATGTGGCTGAAGCCCAGTTCACCGCGAATGCGTTTGTGCACATATTCCGCCATGGCTTCCGCCATCTCGACACCCAGACCATGCAGGTAGAGGTAGTCCTGATAACGATCATTGTCGAACCATTCACGCGCCACTTCCGAAGCATGTTGGCCAACCGTGACTACCTGCAAGCCCAGTACATCACGTTCCCCGGAATCGACGTCGCGCAGAAAGTCAGAGATGCACAAGCCATTTTCACGGCTCTGGCGAGGCAGGGAAAAGCGGGTGGCCTCGGTGGTGCCATCTTCATTAAACAACACGATATCGTTGCCTTCTGCAGCCGCTTTCCAGTAGCCGTAGG
>Ga0233449_1002466_pt1 | contig 14667 bp, 18 predicted proteins | sample SI_124_October20_FD_183012 | JGI IMG/M metagenome (GOLD analysis project Ga0233449, IMG submission 183012) | Seawater microbial communities from Saanich Inlet, British Columbia, Canada - SI_124_October2016_200_MG | ecosystem: Environmental > Aquatic > Marine > Inlet | place: Canada: British... | reverse complement strand
GTAAGTCAAATCGTTTTTTTATACTTTCTAACTTAAAAAAGTTAGGCTACTTGAGTTGCACCATAAAATAATACTGCAAGAAACAATAGCACTACAATCGTTAAAGCGATAAATGCAGTCATAATTCCCCTATCTCATTTATGTCTTTTTGAATTTTAATGAACACAACCAGATTTAAATAAACTAGAAATAAAATTGTAATAAATCCAAGCCAAAATATTTCATTGATAGTTTGAGAAAGATACAAATTTATCATACCACCAATAATTTGTTAAGACTTAATTCTAATTTTCTCACTTTTGCCAGGCATTGCAGAAATAATTGCTCTCAATGCCTTATTGACGGATTCTGAGTTTTGAAAAACATCAGCCACATCTGAATCAAGCATTACAGAATAATGATAATTTTCCGAAAACCGATTAGTTTTTGCTTTCGAGTAATCAAAATTATACTCTTTCAACATACTATCTTTTGAAGATGGTTTGGCTTTCATATTTTTTTATTTCCTTTTTAGTTGCTAAACGGGCACTAATGAGACGGACAGTCTGTCCATCCTGCTCTGTAAAACTCACTAACAATATTCTGTTTTTTTGTGAATGGCCAATAATCAATTCTCTTAGTTCACGAGAAGTTGAATGCCAGACATCATCAAAAATACATGCGGAAACATCACCAAAAACAGATTGTGCTTCCTCAAAATCTACTAAATGATTTTGAAGGTTTGACTTTGCTTTAACTTCATCCCATTCAAATGTTAAGCCCATCTGTTATCACTTTATACAATGATGAAGTTTATACTCTTGTCATCTAATTGTCAAACATCATTCATTTTCAGAATTTTTTAATAATGGTGCAAGAGAATTATTCGAGACAAGAAAAAGATGTTAAATTAATTCAGTAGTTTTTTTGAATTTCATATTCATTTTCGATTTGCCTGTACTACCTTTTTACTTTAATGGGTGTGTCTGACAACTGCTTTCCTCAAACTTTTTTTACAAGGTGAAACCATGACAAAGAATCAAGCGCCATTGGAAAAACTGGTACATCATGCATTTTCAGCTCAACCGGAGCAAAAGCGTAAATTTATTGATTCTCTTGGTTACAAAAATATCAACAGCGGCTACAAGTGGCTGTACTTTTGTTTGCGGACAGGAGAGGATCACCGAGATATTTTGAGAACAATTCCGAAAGCATTCGGAATCGATGAATGGAGCTTTGATGACGCCCTCCAGACAACCAAAAATTTACGGTGGCAGGAATCCCGTATCGCTCAACTTGAGGAAGAACAGAACCAACTCAAGCAGGAGATTATTGCGCGCAGGAATTTTCGACCTTACCTTTATGTGAGAACATCGGCAACACGTCCAACCGGTTCCATCACGATTTATGCGATTGCGAATTTGGCGAGATATCGTTATGTGTTTCTTCCGGAAAAAATTCTTGAAAATTCTCTAGAGAAACAGCAAGATCAGGTTGGTGCAATAATCCGGAAACACTATAAAAAATTAGCAGGAAACTGTCCTGGCATGGGTTCGATCAGCGGATATTACTTTCGCAACAGCTACGATTCATATATGGAGTTTGACAATGAAGGAAATTCTGAGAGGAAAATCGACGGTCAGTTTTTCGAGAGCCATGCAGTTGCCACAATTAAGAACCAAACAATTGCTGTATCTCCGCATTAAGTAATTCATGATAAAATATTTGTTTAGTATCTATGAATCAGAGAAACACATTTTCATTATTTACTTTCAAACTGTTCAGTTTATATGATAAAAAGGAACGTTATGGGAAATAACAAAAAAATAGTATATGTTGATATGGACGGCGTGCTGGTGGATTTTCAGTCCGCATTTTCAAAATTTCCAAAGGCAATTCTTGATGAATATGAAAATGACAGAGATGATATCCCAGGGATATTCTCAAAGATGGAACCGCTGCCCGGAGCAATTGAATCCTTCAAGGTCTTGACGGAGCATTTTGAAACTTATGTCTTATCAACAGCACCTTGGGATAATCCTTCTGCATGGTCAGATAAACTTCTCTGGATTAAAAACAATCTTGGAGAACATGCTTTCAAGAGATTGATCTTAACCCACCACAAGAACCTAAATATTGGCGATTATTTAATCGATGATCGAAAAGCGCGTGGTGCGGATCTATTTGGAGGAGAACACATTCACTTTGGTGCCGAGAAGTTTCTGGACTGGCCATCAGTGCTGAATTATTTGTTTAAAAAGGAAGCCATCAATGTCTCCGCGGATTTCTGAAAAAGTGTGGTATTTTCTAATCATTCTCAAAAAGGAGCACAAACAGAACGACAAGGACAGAATGGAAATACTGGCAATGCTGGCAAACACAACAGCTACGGAAACAAATTTAATGTCAGTCAATTTTGCACGACGTGCAAACACGCAGGTAACTGGAACGAAAACGAAGAAGATTAAAGGAAAGGCACTAATAAAGGGAGTTGAGCAGGCAGAGAACGAAAAAGACAAAGCACAAACTGAGCCCCATAACAAAAAGCAAAATTCCCAGCAACAAACCAATCAACTACCAGCAAACACACTCGCTATAAGAACCAGCAGGCAATGGATAAGAAAAGACGATTGGCAGGCAAAGGCACTTTAACTACGGTTGGTACTATTGGAACGGTGTGCTTGGTTGGGTTTGTATAAATAAATAAATTTTATTCGTATTTTTTAAGCATCTCTCTTCCTTTTTCACTGAATGTTTTATTCTCATTTATCAACTTTGTTAGTAAATTTTTCATGGAGATTGCTGACCCATCCAACCCAAAATCAAAACAATCTAATACATCATCATCTAGACTAAATCCATTTATGAAATAACGATCAAACAACTCTAGTATAGATCCTTTGGTTTCAAACAAATAGCCTAAATCATCTACATATGCATCAAGTTCGTCAGTCGTTGATAATGACCGCTTAGTAACCCCAAAACAAAAGTAATCGTTTTCGAGGCATTCAGCTGGACTTTCATTGTAGTCATAATCTTCAAATGCTTTTCTTTCTACATCTTCCAACAAATCTGCATACGTCTCAATATCTTGAAAATTAATTTTCATGAAACCTCTATACTTTCCACCAGTTTCTGGGAGAGACAATTCATAGAAAGGTATATTTGCTGAATTATTAAATTCTAATGACTCGTATATTTCGTCAACTTGACCAAAACTAGATGATCGATTTTTATTCTTGAATTCAGTCGGGTCTTCATCCCTAAGTAACAATGTCTCACATTTTTTTCCTGAGAATGGAGATTCAATACAAACTTTTATTATTGGATAAAACTCTTCTACTTCTGCTTCGTTTCTATCTGTGAAATTAGAAATTGCTTCATCAGCATCTCCTTCACTAATGAATTCTACATTATAATAACTGTACCTACGGCTTGCTTCATTAAAGATTGGATCAATTATAACTGTTCCTTGAAATCCGCTAATTTCTTTTCCAGTATGAGGGCAAAGAATTCGATCATTTAAATTAACTTTATTTTTTTCTGCCATTTTCTTTCTCCTTTAGTAATTATTCATTCCTTCCAACCCATTCCAAAAAAAATCAAAATAAATCCTCAATTTCCTCATTGTTTAGATAAATAAACATATGAGGAATAAAAACCAAACTGCAGCAATTGACTGGTTTATACAGAGAGACTGGGAACTAGCCATAACCCTTACTTTCAAAAAAGACTGTACAGAGCATAGAGCGCGAAAGACGATGCGACGGCTTTGGAACGGCATTGGCAGGCAGTTATACCGCAAAGACTTTAAAAAGCAAAGAAAACGAGTTGAGCGAGTTTGTGCGTTTGAGAAAGGGCAGAGTGGCACGCTCTACCACTACCACATTGCCACCAGTCCACCCATTATGTATAAAACAGATTAAATGGTTGTATTACTCCAGTCAATTTCTACACTGGGTAATAAATTATTTATTTTATCAACAATTTTATCATCAAAATTATTATCTCCTAATTTTAATTCCTTTAGTTTAGTCATACTCACAAAAAAATCAGGGATATCTGTTAAACCATTGCTTTTCAAATTGAGCCATTCTAAATTTTTTAATTCACCAAGTTCTATTGGAATTTGATTCAAACTATTATCACTAATGTTAAGCCGAGTTAGTGATTCTAACTTTGAAAAATTTTGAAATGTAACTGGGAAATTTATGAAAGATGCATTTCTTAATGTTATTGTTCTTAATCTTGTTAAATTTGTTACAGATGATGGAAGTATTGGATTAGAAATATTTTTAGAAAAAGCATCTTCACATTTAAGAAATTCTAAAGCATCAAGCTGCCAAATACATTCAGGTATTTCATTTAATCTTGTTCTAACCAAATACAAATTTGTGACTCTATCCTCTTTTACTCCATTGATTTCTATTTCGTCATATGTAACATCATCATCCTTTAATTTATTAGGCTTCATTGCTTTTGGAAAAGAAGAAGGTATAGCTTTATAAGCCTCATTAGACAATTTTTTAAGTTCTTTTATTATATTAGCATCATTTTTAGATTTTTTAGCCATATCACCTCATTTTTAATACAGGTTAAAATTTTAAATCATATACCCACCAATTCCTATCATGTTTAGATAAATAAACATATGAGGAACAAAAACCGTACTGCAACAATCGATTGGATTTTACAAATAGACTGGGAACTAACCATAACTCTTACTTTCAAAAAAAACTGTACAGAGCACAGAGCACGAAAGACGATGCGACGCCTTTGGAACGGCATTGAAATTCAGTTATACCACAAAGCCTTTAATAAGCAAGAAAAAAGAGTTGAGCGAGTTTGTGCAAGAACACAGCAAACAATGGATAAGAAGAAACGTCTGGCTAGCAAAGGCACTTTGGCACCGGTTGGGACTTTTGGGACGGAATGATTGGTTGGGGGTTTGATTGTATAGACGTAGTAAAATCGTACAAATTAAAATGCACGAAAATATTACGCTTATTGGAAAACTCACTCAAAAAATTATTAGGATTAACTGACAACTTTAATGGCAGTTGTTAAAACTATTATGATGTAAAGTTCGGATTTTCAGTAACAGCCTTCCTTACAGCCTCATTATCGTCTTCCGCAAGTTTCTCTAAGAGAGGGAAAAGTGTATTTTCGTTTTCGGCTACACAAGTGCGCACAGTCTCATCGTTATCCTTTAGCAGCTTCTCCAGCAACGAAACGGGTGTGTTTTCGTTGCAGGCGACTTCTTTACGTACATCCCAATGCTCGTCATTCGCCAGCTTCTCCAGAGCCGAAACGGGCGTGTTTGTGTTTGCGGCTGCATTAGAGCGCACAATATTATCTTCGTCTTCCACAAATTTATCCAGCACCGAAGCAGGAGTGTTTGCGTTTTCACATAACGCGAAACGTACATCCTCATTTTCATCCTCCGCCAACTTCTCCAACAGCGAAGCAGGTGTGCTTGTATTTTCAGCCGCCGCGATGCGTACATCCTCATCTTCGTCCTCCGCCTGCTTCTCCAGTTCCTCTAGCTCAAATCCTTGTTTTGCCATGTTTCCTCTATTGGTTAATGTCACTAGTGTCCCAATTAGTTCTCGAACAAATTCAATTGGATAGAATCTTCGATGAACATAGGATTATTATTAGAATTATCAAGCAACTGAAATAATGGTATTTTTTCAAACAGAGTCAGACTCAACACCTGTAGAATATTGTAGAGTGAAGTCTCTATATTCAGCCGTTTTTTAATAATGGCTACAAGGACATATACAGAAACTGCGATCCAGATTTGTGTTTTAACAGCGTTTTCAGATGTTCCGTAAAAAGTTTTTATTCGCAAGTGCTGTTTAATCCATTTAAAAAATAGTTCGATTTGCCATCGGTAACGGTAGAGATCTGCAATGGTTTGAGCCGAGCAGACAAAGTTATTTGTCAGGAAATTAAAATGTTTTTCCGTTTCACTGTCATAGTAGTGTATACGGCGTAGTGTATTTGGGTATGCTGTTGAGCTATTAAGTCCTGTAAGTACAATTGTTTGGTCACATTTTACGCCTTTATTCATCTCTACAGAACGTGAATATCGTCGTTTGAATTTGGTGTTGGATTTTGCCCTAATCACAAAATACGCACCAGCGGTGTGCCAGCTGTAAAGGCGTTTAAAATCCAAATAACCTCGATCCATAATATAAAAGGCTCCTGTTTCAGGTATAAGAAGATCGAGTGCATTTACGTCATGCATTTTTCCATCTGAGATGTGCATAAAAATTGGTATATTACCACGCAAGTCCAAGAGAGTATGTAGTTTTACCGCAGATTTGGTTGAACGAAACAGTGCCCATGGAAAAACCGACATGCAAAGATCAATAGTCGAGGCATCCAATGCGTAAACTGTATTTTTCAATTCCAATCCTAGATCCTCTCTGGAGTATAGAGGACGGGCTATTTTAATCAAAGCATGTGCAAAGTCAGCATAGATGCGCCAATCACGTGTTTTGTTTGCATTCGAGAATGTGTTACGAGATATTCCTCCTCGGATTCCGATGTGGTAGAGTTTGGGCTTATGGGCCCGAAGACAAATTTCAATATCACGTAAACTTTCTCTATGTGTAAGCTGACCGAAGGCCATGCAAAGGAATTGATCTAAACAGTTGAAAGACTTTACATAACGGTTGCCACTATACCGTTCGACACATTTTCTAAAGGTGTGGATAGGCAGATGGTCCATCACTTGGGAAAATATATATTCGCCGGAAAACATACTGCTCCTTTTTCATTTGAAAATGAGTAGCATGACTGACTTCAAGCAGAATGCTCAAGTCGGTAACTGGCATAATTCAATGTTATTCTTGTGTTTTCATATAGTTACGAGAATTATTATTATTTTCTTGGGACACTAGTGGGTTAATGTATATAATAAGCCTCAAACTATCGTGAATTCCTGCCCAAGCATATTCTCTACGCCTTCTCACTGAGCTTACTTATACCCCCCCCATCCAAAGTCAAGCATAATCCCACAATTCCTAACATGTTTAGATAAATAAACATATGGGAAACAAAAACCGCACTGCAATAATTTAAAGGATTTTACAAAGAGACTTTGAACTGGCCCGTGTGATTTTTTTGATAAAGAAGGAAATCTAATAACAAAGTGAAAACCTGTTGTAAAGACCAAACCAGCAGTTTCAGATCATCAGCGAAACTTTTGTGAAGGTGTGTTTGGTTTTGCTTTGCGGGTGACAGAATAAAGTATCTTTATTGTCCCAGAAGTTCTATTATCCCACGAGGTTCCATCGGTTGATTTATAATTGTTCAGTCATATCCGGTAAGCACAAAAATTCCGTTTATGGCTTAATTGAATGCGAATAAGGTGAGGATTTTGATATTCTTTCTGAGATTTGAGTTTTGATGGATTGGTTTAATAAATAAATTTAGGAGAAATAATGATGGAAATAATAAATATAGGAAATGTTTTAGACAAAGCTAAAACTATTGCAGGGAAGCCCACTAACAAAGACGTTAAAAAGAGAAAATCTGATGATGAGTTTGCGAAAAAATTAAATAATATATTCACAACATTTACAGATAGTATAATAAATAATATTGAAGGTTGGGATTATGGTAAAGATACAAAATCTTCATCATTTCGGCCTGGTGGGAACGATTCAAATCCATATAAGAAATATAATTGGAGATTTTTTAAACCGCAGAATACAAAAGAACAGGATAAATGCTTATTAATAATCTATGTAAAAATGATCCCGCTTGAAGATCTTTTTATGATTTCCATAGGTATCCATGACAACCGAAACAAAACACAATATCGGAACCATCCAATACCAAAAGATGAATTAGTTGAAATATATGAATATATAAGTCAGTTATTTCAAAATATTAATATGCAAAACCACCATAATTTCGAACTAGAAAAAGACGGTGATAATATCGAACGAAATTTGAGTTATAAAAAGAACCTCGATGAAACTTCAGAAACTGATTTTGTGAATATTTTCAAAGATTTAATTCCGCATTATGAGCAAATTATTGATAAATACGAGAATTTAACAAATGATGTACAAGGACTAGATGTACAAGAACTAGTTGTAAACAGCAAGATTTCTACAATAATAAACCATATCAATACCCCTTCCAATTTTATTCTTTATGGTCCCCCCGGGACAGGAAAAACCTACAAAACGGTTGATATTTCAGCCAGTATAATTGGGGGTAAAAATGAAAATATAAAAGATATCGATGATATTATCGATTATGATAAAGATAATGAAGATAAGGAATATGAAAAAGAGTTTCACGAATCGAACACAAATATGTTCAACAATGGACTTAATAGTGGCCAAATCCATTTTGTTACCTTCCACCAAAATTATTCATATGAAGAATTTGTTGGAGGATTGCGGCCTGTAATAGATAATGACGAAAATAAAGGGAATTTACAATTTCAGTGGAAACCCGGCATTTTTATCAAGGCTTGTGCAAAAGCATTGGAGTTGGCACGAAAAGACGAAGATGAAATCAACGATGAAAAAGAGAGAATAAAATGGTTTTTAAATGAGTGTGAAAATTTTAAAAAAGACGATTTTGATTTTTCCGATAAGGCACCTAAAGTTGTTCTTATTATTGATGAAATAAACAGAGCCAATATTTCCCGTGTGTTCGGTGAGCTCATAACTCTCATCGAAGATGATAAACGGATTGGCGGTGCTCATCAACTGATTCTGACACTCCCCAATGGTGACAAAAAATTTGGTGTACCAAAAAATTTAATTATTATGGGCACCATGAATACGGCCGATAAATCATTAGCCTTACTGGATGTAGCTTTAAGACGACGATTTGAGTTTAAAGGTTTGTTTCCGAAAGAAGAGCTAATAGAAAATCAATTTCGTGAAATACTGAAAACGTTGAATGAAGATATTAGACAGATGAAAGGGGTAGACTACCAAATAGGTCACTCCTATTTTATGGGAGGAGAAAAAAAGAATGATGATTTTCTTAAGAATGTCTTTAATAAAAAAATCATTCCATTGCTCAATGAGTATTTTATGAATGATAGAAAAAAAATTAAAGGATTGGTAGAAAAAGTTGTTGCAATTAATGATAAGGTTTTTGATAAATATGGTGTTGTAAAATGTTCTGGTGTAAAGGAAAGTAACTCAACTGTAGATTCTAAAGCGAAAGATAATGGCGACGATACAACCAGTTAATCTGTTCGAATATAAATGGAATAATGAACCAGCCAGATTAAAGGATGGGAATTTTGAGGCTTTTCTGGATGGTATTTGGAAAGACCGGCCTAAAGCCGAAAACTGGTATAGTGATGAAAATGATGAATCCAAAGCCGATGAAGGTAAGCAACGGTTCGTTCGCTTTAGATCCAATGAATTATCTCCCCGAAATTATGTAGGTGTCATTCGGTATGAGAATACTGAAATAAATCTGCTTCCTAAAATATTTTATGACAAAGACAGAGAACCAACCGAAAATGAAATTAAAAATATCCATCTCCATATTCTCTATTGGTTGAGTTATAACAAAAAGATTCAGTTTCCCAAATCTTTATCAGATTTAGACAGTATTGAAATTGACAGCTTCTTTGAAATACTCATTTTAATGTTTGCTACTTATACACGGGATGCCATGAATCGCGTCTTGTATCAAAATTATCATGATATCAATCAAGACAACCAATTTATCAAAGGTCGCCTGGATGTAAACGGCTATATCAAAAACAATATTACTACGGGCAACTGGCAGAGAATTACCTGCGATTATGATACATTTGATATTGATAATCGCTTTAATCGAATTATAAAATATGTATCCAAAATGCTCTTGGCGCATACGGAAAATGATGTATGTCAGAAGCTGCTTTTTGAAATTGTATTTCTATTGGATGATGTGGAAAATGCCCAAATGACTTATGATGATTGCGAAAAAGTTCATTTGAATCCATTTTATAAAGAACTGAATGCGGTGCTTGATTACTGCAAATTATTTTTGTCCAACAGTATGGTGTATTCTTACAAGGACGAACTTGAAGTATTTGCTTTTCTGCTACCTATGGAAAAAATATTTGAAGATTTCGTGGTGGGCTTTGTGGAAGAAAATAGAAAAGATTTAGCTATTCAAGCACAGAGACAAGACCGGTATTTGGCCTTAAAAAATGATTCTGGTGTTTTTCAACTAAAACCAGATATTTTTATTAAAAATAATGAGTCCCCAGCAAACAATTTAATTGTTGATACTAAATATAAAATACTCAGCCCAAATACAGATTCTAAAATAGGTGTTTCACAAACAGATATGTATCAGATGGTATCCTATGCGATTCGATACGAAGTAAATAACATTATTCTCCTTTACCCATCTTCTATAAGTGATTCTCAAGACAGTGATAATGTAACAAATGCAGGAAGTTCTTTAGCCTGTTTTATTGTAAAAGATGAACTCAGTAACAATGAAAAAGAGATCAATATTAAAGTTCATAAATTCCCGATGATACTGGATCATTGTTGTAATGATTATCAAAATCTAAAATCAAAATTAGATAAAAACATATTAAATGCAACTAATAATATGATGTAGATTTGCAAATGAATAAATGCCCTTCGTTGCTCCTGCAGCACATCATGTTGAAGTGGACCCCAAGTCAAGGACAGTATTTCTTATGAGTTAAGGTGTACTTTAGTTTGTTTATTGTAGTTTTATTTCTTCCCAGCCCTTTTTAATTTTCGCTTCTATCATGTCTGCACCAATAGCTTTGGCTATTTTTTCATTGGGAGCAAGGCGGACTTCCCTTTTAAGCGGATCCTTTCTACCTTGGCTGTAGTCTGTCCAGTGAACTACATAAGCTGGGAAATTTGAATCCTTTGTATCCTTACCAGTTTTCCAAACCAGCAATTTTTGAACTGCCTTCTTGCCTTTGTTATCTTTAGTCCACACCATTCTTTCTAAAAGATTGCTTTTTGGGAGTTCAGTGAGTTGAATTGTCTGATCGGTTGAGTCAACATGTGTTCTTTCGAGTAGTTGTGAAAAACGCACATCATTAGTATTGACCGATTTATCGTCTCTCTCTCGAAGCAGTACAGGATGCAACAGGCTGGCTGAAGGCATCGGTGTGACAGGCATCCATTTATTTTCTGAAAATTGTAGAACCATACTCTTAATCGCATCACCTGACGTATTTTCAGCCTGTATATCAGTTACCCTTACTTCTACCACAGTTTCGGGTTTTACGAAGCGGTAAACTTCACCAGACCCTGATGCAAAGTGCAGTTCAGCCTCCACGCATTCTGGTTTCAGTTTTTTCATCAACATGGTACGGTTTTCATCTGTACCTAGGTTTCCGCAACCACTGATAATCTGAAACTGCCCGTCTTCCCGCATTAAAGCCAACAAAATTGAACGTACTTGGGAGGCATCACTTGTTCTTTCAGTATATCCCAAGATCACCATATCAAGAGAAATAGACGGTTTTAGCTTATAGACGATTCCTTTTTCACTGCGAGCAACAAGCCCCTCGGCCTTGCCACCATTAACCAGTTCATCAAATAGTCCAGAAATTTCATCAGGCTTGCCCATTTCATGGGTCTGGATGGCCTTAAGCCGCTTTCCTCCTTCAAAAAGTTGTTGCAGCACGGCAAGCTTCTCACCATAATCCTCCAATGGCATCTTTGATGAATTTGTTCCTCCTTGAACTAGGTCAAATGCAGAAAAACCAAGCCTCTCAACTTCAGCCTTTTTTTGTCCACCCATTGCAGATTTCAAGTCACCCACCCTGGGCCTTCCAGATTTTACAGCAGCAAAAAGCTCACCTGCCACTACTGTTCTTCCTTCTATTTTTGACGAGGCTGATACTGCTTCCTCGAGAAGTGGAATTTTGCCAGATATGACTTTTCCCTTTGGACTGGCAAGCCATGGAGATCCATCACCAAGAATTAGGAACCATAGTTCCCCGTCCACCTTTGGGGAAACCCAGTACTTTCCTGCCTTAATTTCTGATGAAATTTCTTCAGGAAGTGCAGCACGGTAGCTTCCAGCCACCCTAGCCTTGTAGCTTCGCAGGTTTCCAGAAAGATCTTTGTCTTTTACCGAACCATCTGGAGAAAGGAGACCTTCGCCAAGAGGGACACCATTTTTTTCATTAAATGTGGTCATCCTCCCTCTGGTCGTTTGAGTTCCATATCACTAAGATGGAGAAACAGCTTGAATCGTTCCCCATCTGTTCGCCCTTCCAGGAATGCACGGTATGGTTTCCCGTTAGCCTGAAAAATTAGGGGATCCTTTCCTGACTTCCCTGTTCCGACAAGTGTCATCACCTGTTCATCTTCTAGCTGCTTTGCCATTTTGAAGAGAAAATCGAAGGTCAGTCCATCAATATGTTTCAGCTGAATGCTGCGGCGGAAAAAGAATTTTCTGCAGCATTCTCCAGTTGGAATTTTCTTACCGATCCACTTGATCGGGTATTCGTCATTGACATTTGCATCTACATCTTCGGGTTTTTTGCGCTCCCTTTCTGAACCGTCTGGGTTTAGGATCAGTTCCTCTATCTTAGGAGCTGCATACATCAAATCACCTGAAGAAGAAACGTAAACTGAAGTGAGGTTCTGTAACTTTTTGCCTACAAGTTCCATATCAACCTCAGGATCTCCATTGATCAGTGCTTCGGCATAATCATCACCGTGTGTAGTTGATAGAGGTTCATGGAGGCATTTGTCAGTTGAGGAAAGGTAACGCTTGAAACTAACTTGCTCCCCTGGTATCCCCATTGGAGGTGCTGGAACTGGCGGTAAGGATTCGATGATGACGCTGGCATCCAGGTTGGCTTCGTTGCTGACGTATATTTTTCGGCTCATGGCATGATTTTAATGGTTAGAACATATCAAAATCTAGATCGTCTGAGTCTTCTCCCTCGTCATGTTTTTCAACAGCAGGTTTTTCTTGCTCGCACCATTCCGAGACCGTCGGGACACCAACAACACAGAAATAACCCTCTCCGTTTTTCAGAAGAAAAGCAGTTTCAGCCCTATAGTCGGCTCGATAATTCAATGGAAAGGTAAATATTGAACCTTCATCAAGCTGCTTCTCGAGTGCTCCGTCCAGCTCGGCAGCGTCAAGCATATAAACAGTTGTTGGTTTGATGTCTAGTAGCTCTTGAAGTGTACAGGGTTCTGCTACTTCTTGGGGTTCACCAAGTGTTGACGGAACAAGTTCTAATGGTTTATCTGAATCATCCAACCCAACTAGATCCTTATTTGGTATCCACTTGTCATTTCCAGTGAAATATCCCTGCGCTGTCATTCCTGATCGGATCAGCAAAGTACCATCCTCAGACAATGAGATGCGTGAGCATTCCTCTCCTTGTGGATCATAAGTCACCCTCTTCCGACGACCATAAAGCTTACTTCGTTCGAGCTTAACGTGATCGAAGTTAGATATTTTCCTGTTGAAGGATATTGAAATAGGTTTTGCCATATTTGGGGTTTTCAATTATTTACCATACTTTGGCGTACATAATTATCCTTATCACCAGCTAGTTTTTACAGCATTGAAGCAGGTATGTTTACGTTTTTTGCACCTCTTACTTGACATAACCTATCGTAATTGGTTCAATTTCAATAGTCGGGCATCTTCTGTTGTTTTGGCATTATCTTCAGCTTTCTTAAATAAACGTCTACCCCAATCTTTATCTTCCAGAATGTTGTATACCCCACAAGCAACGCTTAAGAAATCAGAAAATTTATCAGATTTGTCTAAAGCTTTTTTATAATATCGTAAACCCTTATCTTTATCTTTAAATTCTGATATTGCAATAGCTGCTATTGTACAATAGTCATCTGGTGTTTTAGCATTTTCTTCAGACTTTTCAAATAAACTTTTGCTCCAATCTTTATCTTCCAAAACACCTACTACATAAACTCTTAATAGATTATAATCTTTTGATATATTTGCTTTTTCTTCAGCTTGTTCAAATAAACGTCTACCCCAATCTTTATCTTCCAGCATTCTAGATACACTTGAACCAATTTCTACAAAATCTTTTGATATTTCAGCATTTTCTTCAGCCTTTTCAAATAAAACCTTACCCCAATCTTTATCCACAATTTTTAATATTACAGAATTAGCGATTTTTACAAAATCGGATGAATTTTCAGCATTTTCTTCAGCCTTTTCAAATAAACGTCTACCCTCATCTTTGTCCTCAAATCTTAAAATTACATCTTCTGAAAATTTTACAAAATCAGATGAATTTTCAATTTTTTGAGGCATTGAAATTTTGTATTTATAAGTGGTTTTTTCTTGCTTATTGCTAACATTGTTGTCGATACAATACTTCAATCCTCTGATAGCTTCTTCAAACATACTTATAAAGTCACCTGTATACTCAATAAAAAAATCAACATTAACTATTTCATCTTTATTATATTCAAGATCACCCTCATCCTCAACACCAGCTAATCCAGCCATATCAATATCTGTTAGAGTTTCATTATTTCCTTCTTTCCAACTCTCGCATATGTCTTTAAACACTTCATATCTTTCCTCATCAACGAGAAAATTCAATGACTCTGAGTTTGGGTCTTCTCTATCTATTTCTTCATTATCAATTTTTTCACTAAGTTTTGATGCTTTTTTGAATAATTTTTCTACATCTTG
>Ga0233449_1002465_pt1 | contig 14669 bp, 12 predicted proteins | sample SI_124_October20_FD_183012 | JGI IMG/M metagenome (GOLD analysis project Ga0233449, IMG submission 183012) | Seawater microbial communities from Saanich Inlet, British Columbia, Canada - SI_124_October2016_200_MG | ecosystem: Environmental > Aquatic > Marine > Inlet | place: Canada: British... | reverse complement strand
TCATTGAAGAACTGACCAAAACCGTTCTCGAATCCGGATCGCTTGAGATCGTCGACGGCAAGTATGAACTTGCGGGCAAGATGCAGGGCATTGAAATTCCGGCGTCTTTGCATGACAGCCTGATGGCGCGTCTCGATCGTATGGCCCCGGTCAAGGAAGTCGCACAAATTGCGGCGGTTGTTGGCCGCCAGTTTGACGAAGATGTTCTCGCCGACGTTTGCAAACTGGATATTGATGATTTGCGCCTGGCGTTGGAACAGTTGATCGACGCAGACTTGATCGTTCGTCGCAGCTTGCCACCTTCCGCAACATTTCAGTTCAAACACGCGCTGGTGCAGGATACGGCTTACGAATCCTTGTTAAAGGCGACCCGGCAACGTTATCACCTGGACATTGCCAATGCCCTGGCCGCGCGCAGTACCAGAGACGATCCCGTCCCAACCGAAATTCTGGCGCACCATTATTCAGAGGCCCGGTCGGCGGAAAAGGCGGTACCCCTGTGGAAAGAGGCGGCAGAGAAAGCTGCGGAACGCTGGGCCAGCGCGGAAGCCGTTGGGCATCTTGAACGTGGTCTGGAATTAATGCCACTGATGCCGGATGCCGAACAACGTGCAAAGCTGGAATTACCGCTCTTGCTGGACCTGGTTGCGGGTCTGCGCATTCTGGATCGTTATCCGGATGCCCTCAAAGCGCTGGAGCTTGCCGAAACAGATGCAACGGCTTCTGCAAATGACGAAGCACTGGCAGAAATACATTACATGCGCGGAAATATCTATTTCCCCATGGGCAATATCGATGGCTGTTTGAACGAACATGAAATGGCCCAGCAATTCGCCCGCAAAGCATCTTCACCGGCCATGGAAGCCAGGGCACTAAGTGGCCTTGGCGACGCCTGGTTTATGCGCGGACATTTGATCACAGCACATGACAGTTTCAAGGCCTGTCTTGATGTCGTTGAACAGCATGGGTTGAAGCAGATCGAACCTGTGAACCGGGCCATGTACAGCCATTCCTTGTTGTATCTGCTGGAGATGGACAAGGCGTTGGAAAACGTCACGCTGGCCGCCCGACTTGCCGTTGAAAACGGGAACGACCGGGCTGAAATGGTTGCCAGGGGGAGTTGTGCCGGGAAAATCCTGTTTGACATGGGTGATTATGACGCCTCCCGCAAGGAAGTCGAAACGGCTCTTGATATTGCCACAAGGATAGGTGCCCGGCGGTTTGAACCTGTAAATCTTGCCATCCTGACACAGATTGAACTGGTCGGGGACAATCGGAGCAAGGCTATCGAACATGCACGAAAGGCTGTTGAAATCAGTCGTGAAACCGGTATTTTGTTCGCCGGACCGCTGGCTATGGGCGCCCTGGCCCTGGCGACCGACAATGATGAAGAACGGCGAATGGCCATCACCGAAGGCATGGCGGTTCTGGAACAGGGCTGTGTTGGCCACAGTCACATCTGGTTTTATCGCAATGCCATGGATGCCTTGTTGCAGGCGGGCAATCTGGATGGTGCCGACGCCATTGCCGAAGCCGCCGAAGAATATATATCTGAACAACCGATCCCCTGGATGAGCCTGATTATCCGGCGGGCGCGGGTGTTGGCTGAACTGGGGCGCGGACACAGAACTGAAGAAAACATGGCCGAAGCACAGGCTGTTCTGGACGAAGCAAGGGAACAAGGTTTTAATGCTGTGACACCCGCATTGGAACAAGCCCTGGCAGGTCAGGACACCTGATATATGACTGAATACAAACCGTCTCTCCGGCTGACAATCCTGAAAATCCTGCGCTCCCTGCAAACCCTGGCAGGAGCATTGGCCATTATACTCATACCTTTCCTGTGGGGTGCTTGGTCGCCTTTGGTCCTCGGCATTGTCCTCGGGACTATTATCGGCTCGGCAGCACTTGTTGTTGTTCTAAGCCATGTCCTGCACGGCCCCTTTAACCGGGGTGAATTAAAAGGCTGAGGCGCGACCAGACCTGATCGTCACGGTTCCGGATCGTCTGGTCCATAGGCAAAGGTGTGAACCGCTGCTTCAACATTTTTGACATCCCGTATTCCGAAGAACCCACGCGGTGTGCGAATGGTACCGCCTTTGCGGGTATGGCTGATGTCTTCACGAAATATCAGATTGCCGGAGCCATCTGCTTTAGTCGTCCGTTCCAGTTTGCCGACATCCCTGGGTGCAAAGGTTTCAACCTTGTGCCGCGGAAACAAGCGGATGATCAGGATGCGCTGGTCGGTCAGGGCATAGACCAGCCATTTTCTGGCCTCAAACCAGGCCCAGACCGGTGTCAGAATAAATGCCAGACCAATAAGCATGAAGGGAATGCCAAACAGCGGGAAAAGCAGCGGCTCATTTGGGCTGTAGGCGACGCTCATCCAGACTATGGAGAAGATGAAAAAAAACACGCCAAAGAAACTTCGGGGTAACTGGCTCATGGCTCTGGCACCTGGGCCCGGACGATCAGCCCAGATTACCTTTTCGCCGCGCCGTGATTCAGCGTTCGCAATCTGAAGGGCATCGAAATGTTTCATCGCCAATCTCCCCTGCAATCAAGGCGTTTCGGTGAAATCCGGAAGCGCCCTGATTGCAGGGAAGTTTAGCGATGGATAGCCTGGGTTGCCAGAATGAATTTTAACTTGCCCGGCGTGAAACTTCACCTGTACGTATCGACGATGTTTCAATATCCGCAAGCACTTCGGCAACTGCGGCTTCCAGTGACTGGTTTTCTGTATCGACCACCAATTCGGGTGATGCAGGTTCCTCATAGGGTGCCGAGATGCCTGTGAATTCAGGGATTTCACCGGCTCTCGCCTTGACGTACAGGCCCTTCGGATCACGGCTTTCGCAAGCGGCGAGGCTGGCCTTGACGAAGACTTCCCGGAACTTGTCGCCGACGATGGCACGGGCGTTTTCGCGATCTTCGCGGTAGGGGGAAATGAAGGCTGTCACTACGATGAAACCGGCATCGGCAAAAAGATTGGCGACTTCAGCAATTCTGCGGATGTTTTCGGTACGGTCGTCGGGACCAAAGCCCAGATCATTGTTCAGGCCCTGGCGCACATTATCGCCGTCCAGCACATAGACCTGATCGCCACGTTCAAACAATTTGCGCTGCAGTGCCATGGCGAGCGTCGATTTGCCTGAGCCAGACAAACCGGTCAACCACAGGACCCCACCGCCATGTCCATTAGCCTGCAACCGTTCGTCTTCCGTGACCGTCTGGTCAACGGAAACAAGGTTGCGGGCTGCTGCCAGATCAGACGCACCTTCGATGATGCAGCCACCAACAACACGATAGTCGCGCACCAGAACACCGCGTCCCGTTGCCCGATGATCGACAAAGGCATCCAGCGCCATGCGAGAGCGGCTGCGCAAGGTGACATCGGCGACGGCATTGTGCGCAATTTCGCTGCTTTCCGCTTCTGTCTGCAGTGTTTCCACGTCGATAACACGTTTGATGTCGGCAACCGTCACAGTGTGCTCGGACGTACCCAGCTTGAGCTTCAGGCGATCACCAACTTTCAATGCTTCCTTATCCAACCAGAACAGGCGCACGTCCAGCAAATTGGTTTCTACTGGTGTGGTTTCCAGGTGGCTGGCGATATGGCCTCGCTCAACAAAGATTTCTTCATCCAGAGTCAGGGCAATGGATTGCCCGGCAGCAGCGCTGAGGCTGGTGGGCTGACTTGGATCGATAATGGACTGGACCCTTGCGGTCTGACCACCGGGTGAGAAGTGCAACTGGTCGCCAACCCGGACCAGGCCGCTGGTGATACGTCCGACCAGATATCGCTTGTCGTCCTGACGGTAGACGTCCTGAACCGGAAAGCGCAGGGCCTGGTTGGAGGGCGCGTCCTGTTCTGAAAAACTGTCCAGGGCGGAGACAACACTGTCACCCTGCCACCAGTCCAGATGCGGTGAATGTTTGCTGGCGATATTACTGCCTTCACGGGCAGAGACAGGTACAACGGCCTTTGCCTTGATGCCCAGTTCTTCCAGGTATTTGCGGATTTCCGCGTCCACCTGGTTAAAGCGTTCTTCAGAATAATCGACAAGGTCCATTTTGTTGACGACAACAGCAACCTGTGGGACGCCCAGCAGATGCAGCAGATAAGCATGTCGGCGGGTTTGTTCTGAAACACCTTGTTCGGCATCGATTACCAGCAAGGCTGCATCAGCTGCTGCCGCACCGGTTACCATGTTTTTCAGGAACGCCTTGTGTCCGGGTGCATCAATGATGACATAACGACGGGCAGGGGTCTTGAACCAGATCCGGGTGGTATCAACAGTGATGCCCTGGTCGCGTTCGACCTGCAAAGCATCCATCACAAACGACCATTCAAAGTCGGCACCGCGACGATCTGCCTGGGCTTTAAGTTCTTCAACCTTGCCATCTGGCAGGCTGTCGGTGTCGTGCAACAGACGACCGACAAGGGTTGATTTGCCATGGTCAACATGGCCAACAATGACGATGGGCATGGGGGTCAGGTTGACGGCCGATGGATCGACCGGTTTTGCAATTGAATTCATGATCTTGTTCCTACAGGTAGCCGTGCGCTCTCAAGCGCTCGAACGCATCTTCTGATTCGTGGTCCATGGCGCGACCGGCGCGTTCGGGTGCACGGGTTGCTTCCAGTTCCTCGATGATTTCATCCAGGGTAGTGGCGTTGCTGTCGATGGGAAAAGTGATCCCTTCTTCACCAAGCGAGCGGAATCGTTTGCCGTCTTTGGCAAAATACAGCGGCACCACCGGAATTTCTTCGCGCTGGATATAGCGCCAGATATCAACTTCGGTCCAATGCAGCAGGGGATGAACCCGGATATGTGTGCCGGGTGGAAAGTCGGTGTTGTAGTGGTTCCACATTTCTGGCGGCTGGTCCCGGAAATCCCAGGCACCGTCTTCGCCGCGGGGACTGAATACACGCTCCTTGGCCCGGGTGGCCTGCTCGTCGCGACGGATACCGGTGATCAGGGCTTGAAATCCATAGCGGTTCAACGCCTGCTTGAGGCCCAGGCTTTTACGGGCAGCAAAGCGGGAAGCTGGTTCAAGATCGATATCCACATCCTCGATCGGCGGGCAATCGTCGTCGATCAGGTCCAGTTTCCATTCCTTGGTGTATTTTTCGCGGAAGGCATATGTCTCGGGAAATTCCTTGCCGGTATCCAGGTGGGCGACAGGAAAAGGGAGCTGACCGAGAAAGGCTTTTTGGGCCAGGCGGATCATGACATTACTGTCTTTGCCCAGCGACCACAGCATGGCCAGTTTTTCAAAACGGTTTTTTGCCTCACGCAGAATGTAAATACTTTCAGCTTCAAGGCGGTCGAGGTGGTTCATATGTCTATTCCGATGTTTTTAAATTCTGTGTCGGCAAGATGAATGCCGCATTCTGTTTTGTTCTGATCACGCCAGCGTCCGGCGCGTGGGTCTTCTCCGGCTGCAACCCGGTCGGTACAGGTCATACAGCCGATTGAAAGAAAGCCGTCGGCTTCCAACGGGTGTTTGGGCAGTTTATGTTCGCTGAAATAGTTTTCTACCATTTCGCTGGTCCAGTTGGCCAGGGCGTTGACCTTGATTTTGCCGTTGGCGACTTCAAATCGGGTCATGGTCTCACGTTGATCATTTTGATCCCGCCTGCGACCGGTAAACCAGGCATCAAATTCCTGCAAAGCCAGGTTCAGCGGTGCAACTTTGCGAAAGGCGCAACAGGCATCGGTATTCTGCGTGAACAAAATACCCTGGGGGTCCAGCCTGGATACGTCATCTACCTGTGGACGCAAACTGCTGACATTTTCCAGGCCCAACAAGTCAACTAACTGGTTCCGATAGCGCAGTGTTTCGCCAAAATGCTTGCCGGTATCTACAAACAAGACAGGTGTTCGCTTGTTGGCCCGTGCCACCATATGCAACAGCACAGCCGAACCCGTACCAAAGGATGACACCAGGGTAATGCGTTCACCGAATATCTCGTTTGCAGAACGAGACACCAATTCTTGTGCGCCCAGATTGGAATATTTGTGCTCCAGGCTTCGCGCCCGGGCATGAAGGTCCTGGTTCAGGTCCGATTCAGTTTCATTTATTGCCAGGGCGGTCATAGCCTGCCCCTATTCCGCAGCTGATTGAAAGGAAGCGATAAGGGCGGAATTTGCATCAGGCTGCAACCGCACAGTTATACGAGCGACAGCTTCCGACCAGGCTTCGGCTTCGGCGTTGTCTCTGGCTTCGATGGCGTCAAAACCGACGCGTTCGAGAGCGACAAAGACGTCGCGAACGAGGGGACCAGTCGCTCGAAGTTCACCCAAAAAGCCATAACGATGACGCAACAATCTGGCTTGTGAATAACCGCGCCCATCGGCGATACCTGGAAAGTTCACTGCGACCAGGTCGAAATAATTCAGGTCAGATACGATGGTGCTGACATCAACGTCGCCAGTAATACGCACGCCCAGAGACAGTTGGCTGTCGACAAGTTCTGTCTGATCAGCAAGCCAGCGGGTAAGGGAGACAATGACTTGACCGGTTTCGGGTAAAACGTCGTCGTCGGCCAGGTTTTGCCAATTGTCGTCGATGATTTTACCGTGTTTGAGAATGGGCATAGAGGCTCTCCTTGAACGGGGTGGTGCCGAGGCGCTTGACGGTGTCGACAAAGCGTTCACCGGCTTCCCGGATATCCAGATAAACAGCAATCAGGTTTTCGATAACATCGGGGATTTGATGACCGGCAAAGCCAGGTCCGACAATCTCGCCAATGGCAGCGTCATCATCTGCCCGGCCACCAACGGTGACCTGGTAGAATTCCTCGCCTTTTTTCTCCAGACCCAGAATGCCGATGTGACCGATATGGTGGTGGGCACAAGCGTTGACGCAGCCGGAAATCTTGATTTTCAGCTCGCCAATATTGTGCAGGCGCTCAAGATCATCCAGCCGTTCTGTAATCGCCAGGGCGACCGGGATTGAACGGGCGCTGGCCAGGGTGCAGAAATCCATACCGGGGCAGGAGATGATATCGGTGGCCAGTCCAGCGTTCGCAGTCCCCAGCCCAACACGCTGCAATGACTGCCAGAGAGCAGGTAATTGATCGGCACGGACATGGGGCAGGATCAGGTTTTGCTCGTGGCTGACGCGAATTTCACCAAAACTGTAGGCGTCTGCAAGATTGGCCAGAACATACATTTGTTCGGCGCTGGCATCACCAGGTGCAATGCCAAAGGCTTTCAACGATACCGTGACAATATTATAGCCGGGCTGCTTGTGGGCATGAACATTTGTGTGCTGCCAGGCGATAAACCCTGGCTCCTGTACCTGATGATCCGGGTCAGGGATAACAACATCTTCAAAAACCGGCGGCAGGAAATTATTGCGGATGCGTGTGATTTCGTCCTGTGGCAGTTTCAGGGCGCTGTCGCGGGTTGCCAGCCATTCATCTTCCACCAGGTCGCGGACAACTTCGGCTCCTAACTCGTGAACCATGATTTTGATACGGGCTTTGTATTTGTTGTCGCGACGGCCCAGCTGGTTATAGACGCGCAATATTGCTTCCAGATAACTCAGCAGGTCTTCTGCAGGCAGAAACTCGCGGATGACTTTTCCCAGCATAGGTGTACGGCCAAGTCCGCCACCGACCTGTACTTCGAATCCGATTTGCTTTTCATCGTCATGAACCAGCTTCAGGCCAATATCATGCACGGCGATGGCTGCGCGATCATTACCGCCACCGGAAACGGCGATCTTGAACTTGCGCGGCAGAAAAGCAAATTCAGGGTGCAAGGTCGACCACTGACGTACAATTTCAGCCCAGATACGCGGATCATCAATTTCGTCCGGGGCGGCCCCGGCATAATGATCTGCGGTGACATTGCGAATGCAACTGCCGCTGCTCTGGATGGCATGCATCTCGACACTGGCGAGTTCTGCCAGGATGGCCGGGGCGTCTTTCAGGGACAACCAGTTCAGTTGAAGATTTTGGCGGGTTGTGAAATGGCCATAGCCCTTGTCATAGGTGCGGCTGATGTCGGCAAGTTTGCGCAACTGTCGCGACGACAAGGTGCCATAGGGAATATTGATCCGCAGCATGTAGGCATGCAGTTCCTGATAAAGACCGTTTTGCAGCCGCAGGGGACGGAACTCGTCCTCGTTCAGGGCACCTTCGAACCGACGCTCGACTTGCTCCTCGAACTGGGCGGCACGCTGGTCGACCAGCAGTTGATCGTGTGGTTCATAGGCATACATGGGCCAAACTCCGGTCAGGCGATTATTAATCAGGCGTGGTGCGGGGAGACGGTTGGTCCACTGACCCGGATACGTTCGCGAAAACGCAGCGGCACAGGAACTGTAATTTCGTCATTGTCGTCGACATCAATGGCGTAGACGCCCACCACATCACGGGCGATTTTTGCCCGTTCAACAATTTTTAACGTGTCCTCAACTTCACTGCTGGCTGTCAGAACCCAGGCCGAAGATATGTCGACGGTCCAGTCAAATGTCTGGCTGAGATAAACGACGATACCTGTGTCCAGGCGATTTGCGGTGATGATTTGTGCGGTCATGGCGCTGAGCCTTTCGGGAATTGGCAATATTTTGCGAAATTTGGTGTGTTAACGATTTTATTACATTATATTTTGGTATTAACAACATTAAAATCAAGAAATAGTGTGAAATAATATAAAACACATAAAATAATTGTAAATAAAGAAGTTGAAAAATAGCCGGAACTGGCGGATTCAGGCGAAGAACCCCATTCGACAGGGCTACTCGCCCGATCGTGAATGAGGATTATTCAGTTGTGGCTTTATTTACAGGCGTTGCGCAGATCGCCAATTCCCTGGGTCAGGGCGGTTTGATAAGTCCAGATATCGCCGGAATAGCAAATGATATCAAAACCTTTTTTATAAAGCGCAGCACCGGATGCGGCGTCGTTGACCAGTTGCGCCATGGACTTGCCGTGTTTTTTGGCGGCTCGCCGAACCTTGTTGACGGCGTTCTTGAAGACGGGATTATCAAATTCTCCGGGTATACCCAAGGAAGAAGACAAATCGAAATGTCCGATCCACAGGGCATCAAGTTGTTTGACCGCAGCGATTTCATCGACATTCTCGATACCGCTTGCCGTTTCGATCAGGGCGACGAAGGCTGTGCGCTTGTTGGCAGCTTTCAGTTTTTGGGCTGCTGGACCGGAAGTGTAGCCATCATGGGCAACACCCAGTGCAACGCCACGTCTGCCCATCGGCGGATATTTCATATCGGCGACGACTTGTTCGGCTTCGGCGGCCGACCCTACCATGGGCAGGATCAGACCGTCCGCACCGACATCCAGTGCACGGGAGATATGAGGGCCGGACTTGGAAGGTGGCCGCACCAGGCTTGGCACATTGGCGGCCCGCATATAGGAAATCAGCCGCTTGAGTTCAGCATAACCGAAGCCGGAATGTTCCATGTCGATAAAGGAAAAATCAGCGCCAGCCTGGCTGATGATCTGGCCTATGCCGGGGGAATCGAATTCAAAGATGGAATGCCCGACCTTGAGGCCCTTGCCGGCGAACAGACGTTTGAGATTATGAGATGCCACTGAATTTCCCCTGGTGCGAGATCAAAGAAGACGGGCAGGTGCTGAAACAGGCCTGCGCACGTTGTGTGAATTCTGACAGAAAAATCAGACTTTGTCGCGCGGGCATGACGGTGTCAGGGGGACAACGCAGTTGGATGCAGAACCGGATGATACCCGGACTTCAAAGCAAGAACCGATAGCGGCGGCGTGAGGACTTCCACTGTTTGATCTTCGGACTTGCTGCCCGTCCGCATGCCGTCGTCGAAATATCGATCCTTTGCCCACAGCAGAAGTCTGTCATTTGTCCGTAAACGAATTTGGCCAGGGTTGTAGGGCAAACGCAGCAAGGTACCATCTGGCAATTCGGAAAGTCGGGCCTGATGTGTTTTTTGTTGTCGCCGGTTTGTGACACGTTCCTGATGCAGCATTCGATCCAGGGATGCTGCTCTGGGCGGGATTTGATCGAATGCCAGGGATACTGCATCGACATACCTGTTATATTCTGTCCTGCGGCATTCTGCACAAGGTCTGTGGCCAGCTGCCAGGGCAACAGCTTCATCCAGGAAAAACAGTTCTGTGTAGCGGCGAGGGGTCATGACTTCTCTGTAACGACCTCTGAATTCCGTCAGACAAATAATCCAATGAGGATGCTTCCAGCGACTGGTCCCCAGGGTGCGATGGTCATCATGCAATATCCCCCGATTGCCCATAAACATCCCGCGCATGGTATCGGCAATAATCTCGCCGTCCGGCGTTACCCGGTTTTGCAGCGGCACGGCGTTAATTGCTCCGCAATTTCTCGATTAATATTGCCAGGCTGCCGTCGTCTTTCATCTCGACAACCAAATCATCAAATTTCTTCAGGAAATCATCCGCTCCCGGCATCTTTTTTGACACCAGCAAGGTAAAGGCCATGGACCCATAGGTATTGGGCAGGACACGCAGGTCATCACCGAGACTGGATTCCCGAATCTTTTGACCCGCAACCGCAACGGATTGGATGGTTACATCCATCCGTCCTTTGGAAATCATTTCAAGACAGCGCGAGACATTGGATGCCGTTTCATAAGAAATATTGTTGGTCTTCATGAAGCGTGATCCCCAGCCGTTGCCGAGAATATCGCAAACCCGGAAATCACCGAGACGTGCGGCTTCCGGGTTCGTCATCAATATTTTGTCTGCCTTGCTGCCACGCTTGACCACGGCCCGCATTTCAACTTCATAAACGACAGATTTCGACGATTGCGACCATTTCAGGCGTGACTCCGTCGGCACCGTTATCAAGGCGTCCTGTCTGCCGGTTTTTACATTCTGCTGTACCCGTTTCCAGGGATATCCGCTGTGAACCGTCGCCAGCCCCAGGCGTTTGGTCACCAGATGATCAAGTAAACCGGGCAATATGCCGCCAACCGCGTCACCGGCACCGGACGAAAAGGGTGGCCAATCGGAATTGTAGGCCATTTTCAATGGTTCTGCCGCTGCCAGTGTCGACGAAAGCAATATTCCTGAAAGTGCAACAATTCGTATGATTGTAGAGTTCACAGACATGTCTTCTTCCTGTTCGCAATTATCCCGTTACAAGCTATAAATAGCGCTGTCTTCGAAAATGTAAAATATGTTTTTGCCACGTTCCTTGTTCCTGTTGAATTCCGGGCTATTTTAGTTGCGGCATAGGTATTGGTAGTGTGGCGCAATAGTATTCAAAAACAGAGATAAACAAAAACAGACCGGGGTTCCGGGGGCAATCTTATCAAAGGCAATTGATGGCGGAATCGATCCCTTTTTCCAGGACAATCAGTGTCAGGCTGTTGCGGTTGCTGTTGCCGATGGTGTCGCTTGCCTTGTTGGTGCTGTTTGCCGCCCTTGAATTCCGCTATTACGTCGCCGAGCGCGAAGCTCTGGTTGATGAAATCACCAACCAGTTAAGCGTGCAGGAAGCTGCATTCTCCCGCGCCATCTGGGAATACAACGACGAACAGATTTCCGCCCTGGTCGATGATATCAGCAACCTGCCGTTTATCAGCAGCATTGCTGTTTATGATTCCGGTGGAGATCTGATGGCGTCCAAGGGCGATTACAAGGCTGTCCCGGAGGCAGAAGATTTGCGTCAACGTGGTGCTGTCAGCAGAACCGTTGGCGCAAAGTCAGAGACTGTCGGCGAATTGGTGCTTACCGGCAACAGCGGCAATATCTGGACTGAAATCAGCAACCGGGTATTGCTGGACTTTCTGATTCTGCTGGTCATGTCGGGTGCTCTGACGATTGTGACATTTGTTGCGACCCGAAATGTAATTGGAAAGCCACTGGATCGTTTGCGCGATGCAATTGACCGTGTTGACGCGGAAAAAGTCTATACCCAGGTGGAGTGGTCCAGCACGGATGAGCTTGGCTCTTTGGTACAAAACTTTAACCGTATGCAACAACGCAGGGCAGACGCTGAAAACGAGCTGAAAAAATATCAGGATCAGCTGGAACAATTGATTGAGGACCGTACCAAAGAAGCAACGGCTGCCTCCACGCAATTGCAATTCGCACTCGATAATATGCACGAGGCCATCTTCGCACTGGATGGTGACTACAAATTCATCATGTTTAACCGGCGCTATATTGAAATGTATGGCCTGCCGGACGGTATGCCGGAAATTGGCATGCCGGTGCAGGAAACAATGCGTTTTCTTGCCGTGGACGGGCGATATGGCGAAGGTGATATTGAGGAACTTGTCGAGCAGCGCATAGCAGTTCTGCGAGAACGGGACGAGCAGGTCTTCGACATTGAAACGCTTGACGGTCGTTGGCTTGAGGGACGCCAGTCCGGTGTAGACGGCGGCGGCGTTGTAATTGTCATTTCTGACATTACCGAGCGCAAAAAAGGTGAAGCCGAACTGGTTCTGGCCAGGGATGCCGCAGAATCTGCAACGCGGGCCAAGTCGTCTTTCCTGGCGGCGATGAGCCACGAAATCCGCACACCCATGAACGGTGTCATCGGCATGATCGATTTGCTCTGGCAGGACAAGCTGGCAGCCGAGCAACGCAAGATGCTGGGCACCATCCGTTCCTCGGCATTTTCCCTGCTGCAAATCATCAACGATATTCTTGATTTCTCAAAAATCGAAGCGGGAAAACTTGATCTGGAACTGTTGCCGATATCGATCAGGGATGTTGTCGAAGGTGTCGCCGAAACCCTCCTGCCGGAAATCCAGAAAAAGAAACTGAGACTGCGCATTTTTGTCGACCCTGACATTCCGGCCCGGATAACAGCGGACCAGGTGCGGCTTCGCCAAATCCTGTTCAACCTGATGGGCAATGCCGTCAAGTTTACGGACAATCGTGATGGCCGATCAGGTGAAGTCTATATCGGTGCCTATGCGTCCGACGTAACGGGATCGGAAGCTACGCGGGTTAAATTTGTGATCAAGGACACTGGCATTGGCATGACAGAAGAAAGTCGGGCCAGCTTGTTCACGCCTTTTACCCAGGCGGAAGAATCGACAACGCGCAGGTTTGGCGGCACGGGCCTCGGACTTTCCATTTGCAAAAATCTGGCGGACATCATGGGCGGTGATATCCTTGTTGAAAGTGTCATGGGCGAAGGATCGACATTTTCCATCAGTATTCCGTTCAGTGAAGTGCCCAAAACAGGACCGGAAGCAGATGAAGATGACTTAAAGGGTCTCAAGGTACTGGTTGTCGTCGATAGTGAGCTTGCCACAGGCAATGTCTCGCATTATCTGGCCTCACGCGATGCCGAGCCAGAAGTACTGGCCGATATCAGCCAGGTCGCGGCGACGCTGCAGTCGGCGCAGGCAGCAGATGCAGGGCATGATGTTGTTGTCTTCTGTCTGACGAACAAATTAACTGAAATCTGGCAGGTCCTGGATGAATGCCGCAAGGTGACAAAGGGTGACATTCCGAGATACGTCATCCTCGATGATACCCGCACCGAAACACGCGGCCAGCGTCCACCGGATATGGTGATCGTTGAAGCAGCCCCGCTGATGCGATCCTCTTTTTTCCGGGGCGTGGCCATGGCAGCAGGACGTGCCAGCCCCGATATCAACGAACACAAGGTTGATGCGGTTGAAACGAACCGCAAGGCACCGTCTATTGAAGACGCCGAAGCCAATGGCGAGTTGATCCTGATCGCGGAAGATAACCTCACCAATCAGGATGTGATAAGACGGCAGCTCAATCTCTTGGGCTATACGGCCGAGATTGTTGATGATGGGGAACTGGGTTTTGAAGCCTGGCGCAGTGGCCGCTATGGCCTGATATTGACGGATTGCCACATGCCAAACATGGATGGTTATGAGATGACGGAGGCCATCCGCGGGGCGGAGCAATCCACGGGCGAGCGTATTCCCATTGTTGCCATCACAGCCAATGCCCTGCAGGGGGAGGCCGATCGTTGTCTGGCCTCGGGCATGGATGACTATCTCTCGAAACCGTTGGAGATGCTGAAACTGCGACGGGCACTGGCGAAATGGCTGCCGGATGTGTTGCATTCTGATGACGGGCGTTCAAACGACGAAGCTTCCATGGATAACGGGGCCTCTGACAGCGCCGAGGCTGAACCCGGTGACAACATCGAAATAGTAACGGCAGTTCCGACGGCAGCGCCGGGCAATGGCAACGGCGGCTCACCAGTAGACCCGCAAGCACTGAAGAGTGTTTTTGGCGATGATGAAGAAACGTTTCGTGAAATCCTCGGTGATTTTGTGGACCCGGCAACGGCAAATGTGAAGGAAATCACCGACGCCGTAGAGGCCGGGGATGCGGCAGGTGTCGGATCAGCCGCTCACAAACTGAAATCTTCCTCGCGTTCTGTTGGTGCAATCCAGCTGGGAGAACTCTGTGAGCAACTGGAAATTGCGGGCAAATCCGGTGATGCAGACACCATTGCAGATCTTGCACCGTCAATACCTGCTGTTCTTGCAGAAGTTATTGATTATATTAAGGCCTTATAGGGATTGATGAATTATTCCTGAGACAAATTGTTTCAGGCGATAAAGACGAGAGGGGATCAGAATGGCAAAAATCGACATGGCGTCGTTGAAAGTGCTCGTGATCGACGACGAAGATTTTATGCGCAAGCTGGTCGGACGCGTTTTGCATGATA
>Ga0233449_1002461_pt1 | contig 14681 bp, 10 predicted proteins | sample SI_124_October20_FD_183012 | JGI IMG/M metagenome (GOLD analysis project Ga0233449, IMG submission 183012) | Seawater microbial communities from Saanich Inlet, British Columbia, Canada - SI_124_October2016_200_MG | ecosystem: Environmental > Aquatic > Marine > Inlet | place: Canada: British... | reverse complement strand
TGCCAGGCTTGCATGCGGCCAATATCTCGGCCCAGCTGCTACAGGAATTTGGCGGTGGCACGGTAATCGGACCTTTGGTCGTCGGCATGTCCAAGCCTGCCCAGATCGTGCAGATGGGGGCCACAGACAGCGACATTGTTACCATGGCTGCCCTGGCCGCGCACGGCGCAAACCACTAACCAGGGTTATCCCGGTAAATCAGGAACTGTCCTGATCGAAACAAAAACTCCAAACCATCAAGGGCTTAAAAAACCCTTGATGGTGAAGAACAGAAAGCTGGAGAGCAAGGCAGCCAGGGGCACGGTGACCAGCCAGGCAGATATGATCGTCAGGAAATGAGAGCGGCGAACAAGCCGCTTTTTTTGTTTCTTCCCGAGCTTCTTTATGGCCTTTTTCGTTAACAGCAGATCCGAACCGCTGTTGTCGTTGGCGACATCGCCAGTAGCCGCAGCGGCGGCAAGGGCGGGACGTTTATGTCTGTTGACCAGCCATTCGCGGAAAAAACCAACACCGAATACAGCGCCTACGGCAATATGTGTGGAACTGACGGGCAACCCCAAAGCCGAAGCGACAATGACGGTGATGGAGGCAGACAAGGCCACGGTGAAGGCCCGCATGCGATCCAGTTTTGTGATCTGGCTGCCGACTGTGCGGATCAGCTTGGGGCCATACAAGACAAGACCGGCAGAAATACCGATGGCACCCACGATCAAAATCCAATAGGGCACAGCGACTTTGCTGACCACTTCACCGGAATAAACCGAGCCAACAATCGCCGCCAGCGGACCAACCGCATTGGCCACGTCATTGGCCCCGTGCGCGAAGGACAACATGGCTGCAGAACAGATCAGCGGGACGGTGAACAGGGTACTGACAGATTTGCGATTATTGTCCAGACCCTCTGCTGCCCTGGCGACCCAGACCCGGACCAGTTGCCAGGCAATGAAAAAGGAGGCAATGGCGATTGCGACCAGAACCGGGCCCCCTGGCTTCCAGATATTTTTCAGCCCCTTCATGATCAGATAAGTCGAAAATGCTGCGGCCATGATGGCGACCAGAATTGGTACCCAGCGCTTGGCGGCTGAAATCTTGTCGTCCTTGAAAACGATCATAAACTTGATCAGGGCGAGGAACCCGGCGGCGATCAGACCGCCGAGCACAGGCGATATCACCCAGCTTGCAGCGATCTTGCTCATGGTGACCCAGTTCACAGCGCCCCATCCGGCTGCGGCAATACCGGCGCCCATCACGCCGCCGACGATCGAATGTGTTGTCGATACCGGTGCGCCAACCCAGGTGGCAAGGTTGATCCACAAGGCCGCGGACAATAATGCTGCCATCATGGCCCAGGTGAAGTGCGCGGCGGAGGCTATGCCCGCGGGATCGATGATGCCCTTGCGAATGGTGCTGACAACGTCGGAGCCTGCCAGCACGGCACCCGCAGTTTCGAAGACAGCAGCGATGACCAGCGCGCCGGTCATGGTCAGGGCTGCAGACCCCACGGCAGGGCCAACATTGTTGGCAACATCGTTGGCACCGATGTTCAATGCCATATAGGCACCGATGACACCGGCGGCGACGACAAACAATTCGCCCTCGCCTGTGCCTGCCTGTAAAGAGAGGTAAGCCCAGACGCCCAGTATGAACAGCAGGCCAATACCGATCTTGGCATTTCCCCTGCCCATTTGCAGCGTCGCCTTCTCCACACGGGAGAGGCGTTTGAGATCCTTGTCGACGGTTTTGGTCCCGACCATGGGGCTACCTTTATGGTGACTGAAATTCAATTGCTGCGCTTGATACTACATTTTTGCGACAGTTTTATGACAGTTCGGCAAATTCAGAAACTTTCCTGAAGATCAGCGTTCAAAATGCGTGAAATATCGCGTTGGTATTCTGTCGGTCGGCAACAGGATAAAGACATCTGTCGTGTCAAAATGTTTGTCCGTCGCAGCACCGTCGCCCACCCACGCACCCAGTCTGAGATAAGCCTTGATCAGCGGCGGCAAGGCTTTCAGGGCGGATCGACGGTCGGGAACAGTTGCCGGCACGTTTGACAAGTCCACAGCCCAATCTGCCAGTGGTGATACCCTTAAATGTTTCGGTGCCAGTGCCTGGTGGCGAAGCCAGGCAAGAGGTCCGGCAAGCAACCGGGTATCGGTACCGGCAAGGCTGGCGCAGCCAAACATTGCGTCAAAACCATGGTCGGCCATATAGGCGGCGATGCCGCGCCACAACAATTGAACCGTGCGGCTGTTACGGTATCCGGCGGCAACACAGGAACGGCCGCATTCCAGAAGCTTGTCGGGTGCCGGGCCGTTTGCGAACAGGGGTGATAGATCAAATTCGTCTTCGGAATAAAACTGGCCGACAGACGCCAATCGGGCCCCCGGCATCAAACGATAGGTGCCGACGACAGACATGCTTGCAGGCAGGGCCGGGTCGACGACCAGCAGATGATCGCACCAGGCATCATACCGGTCATGGTCGATACCAGGGCGTAATTCATTTTCAGGCGACACCGCACCCATTTCTTCATAGAAGACCTGGTATCGCAGGCGCTGGGCAGCTTCAATGTCCCGGGATGATTTTGCCAGGCGGACTTCAAGTGCCAGGTCTTGTATAGAAGGCTGAACATATTCCGCAGTCAGAGACATGGCTTCAGATCAATCAGGTAAAAAAATGCCACCGGGGCCTTCTGCCTGTAACAGCAAACGACCTCTGGTGGCAAATACAAATCAAAACTGTCAACAATTCAGATCGCCTGAAACGATCGATAAATTTCTTGAAGTCAGCCTTCTTTTTTGGTTACAGGCTTTGTGACAGGTTGCGAAGATTGAACCGTTAATGATTCAGATTTTGTCTGCACAGTTTTTGTATGTCCAAAGCATTCTGCCAATGCCGGAGAAGCAATCATCACTGCACCGGCAACCAGGGCTATCATTCCACCAATACGCATATTGAAGCTCCTTCATGGTCTGGATGATCCAGAGGGAAAAGTCTATGCCTGGAATAATTCCAGGTCAAACAGGAAATTTAACGCGATTATGCCTGGTCAACGGGCTTTTCACCGATCCAGCCGCGTTTCGTCAGGAACCACAGCAACAACAATCCCGGAACCGCACCAACGGCTGTGTAGATGAAAAAGTCCGTCCAGGCCACGGCCTCGGCGACATATCCGGTACCTGAGGAGATCAGGGTTCGCGGAATGGCAAACAACGATGACAGCAAGGCATATTGCGTGGCGGTATAGGAGATATTGCAAAGACTGGAGAGATAGGCGATGAAAATGGCTGTGCCCATGCCCCCGGACAGGTTCTCAAAGCCGATGGTCAGGGCAAGAAAGCTGACACTGTGGCCGATTTCGGCCTGGGCTGCGAACATCAGGTTCGACAGCAATTGCAGAATGCCACAAATCCACAGGCTTTTGACAAGGCCGCTGGCGTTTAAAAGCCAGCCGCCTATTGCCAGACCGGCCATGGTCGCCGTGAAGCCGTATATTTTTGAGACATTGGCGATCTCAACCTTGGTGAATCCCAGTTCCACCAAAAAAGGATTGGTCATAACACCGGCCATGGAATCACCCAGTTTGTAAAACACCACAAAGGCCAGAATGACCAACGCCGTCCAACCGCGTGAGCCCATAAATTCGGCAAATGGTCCGGCAACAGCATCTGTAAACCAGTTGCCGCCGACGGGTATGTGATTGTCGTCCAGATCCGGCTCAGGGCTCATCAATGTGGCCACAATGCCGACCGCCATCAACACCGCCATCACCGAATAGGCCGTGCCCCAGTTTGTTCCGCTGGCGATATAAAGCGCACCTGCACCGGAAACCAGCATGGCGATCCTGTAACCCCAGACAAACACTGCCGCACCCGCTGCGAACGTTCGTTCGTCAAGCGTTTCAACCCTGTAGGCGTCCAATACGATGTCCTGACTGGCAGAACAGAACGATACGACTAATGCAAGCAAGGCCATGCGACCGGCATCAAGCGCCGGGTCGGACTGGCCCAAGGCAAATATCGCCAGGACCAGGGATGCTTGCGAAAACAGCATCCAGGCACGCCTTCTCCCGAACGATCGTGTCAGGAAAGGCAAATAAGCACGGTCGATCAACGGCGCCCAGAGGAATTTGAGGGTATATGGCACGCCCAAAGCCGCAAATAGACCGATCGTAGATTTTTCAACGCCATTTTCAGCCAGCCAGACACTTAAGGTGCTGAACGTCAGCGCAAGCGGTAAACCGCTCGAAAAACCTAAAAAGACCAGCCGTAATATTTTCGGCTGGAGGTATAATCCGATAGCAGCAGAAAAAGCGTTCATCCTGGACCAACCGTTCTATTCAGGCAGAGGAGCGCTGCAAAAAATTGTCAACGGGTGTAAATTCGCGATTTTGAAAACGGCCAGCCTCCGCCAAAATCAATTCGCCTGCGGAACAAGTCAGGCCTTTTGCAAGATGAGGACTTTGCCGACAGGCCTCCAGCGCACCAAGTCTGGCGATCAGTTTGATATTGTCAAACAGGTCTCTGGCATAACCAGCAGATGCCGTAACGGGCACTGCACCTGGAATATTATCGACGCAAAAATGACGTATGCCTTCTTCAGTATAAACCGGGTCATCCCAGGTGGTGGCCCGGCTTGTTTCTACGGCCCCCGCGGGGTCGCAGGAGATATCAACGATCACGCATGTCGAGGAAAGTTTCGCCAGATCGCTTCGGAAGATCAAATGATCATCACGGTCCTTCGGCCACAAAACACAGTTATAAATAACGTCCGCCTCTGCCAGATGATCGCCCAGATCACTGATATCAAAAACCTGCAAGGGGCTGTCTTCCCACTGCATCAGGGTGCGACGACGTGCACCCCTGTCGATATCAAACGCCTTCACACGAACCCCAAGTTTCAAAAGCGTGCGCAAAGCCCCCTGGCCGACACCGCCCAGGCCAATCACGAGGGCCTCGGCAGCTGGCGCACCATAATGGTTCAGAAAATGCCGCCCGGAGCCACCATGCGGGGCAAAGACCAGACGCAGGCCCTCAAAGGCACCGACTTCACCGGCCAGCGCACTGTTGGGTGATCCATAGGGATGGGTTTCTTCTGCGGCGATGGCCGTCAGACCAACTTCCAGCATTTTATCGATTTGTTCCCGGTTTGCCGCACCATGCACATTGGTGAAGATCACATGCTCCGGACGCAGGAAATCATATTCTTCCGGCATGATTTCCTTGACCTTGATGATTAGATCTGCCGTCGCGTAGACCTCAGCGCCGGTCGAAACCATTGTTGCACCCGCGGCGGCATAGGCGCTGTTTTCCACACCGGAAGCCGCACCAGCACCTTCTTCAACCGTGACGGTGTAGCCATCTGTGACCAGGGCTGTGACCTGGTCGGGCAACATGGCCACCCTGCCTTCACCTGGTTTGACTTCTTTTGGCACACCGATTTTCATGTCATTCATTCCCTGGAAGATGCTTGCTAACTGCCAGGAAACCATAACTGAACTGCCTCGCATGGTCCCATAGTGAATGCCAAGTTTTTGCTATAATCAGTAAAATCTCGACCAAAAATCTTATGAGGGGTTGCGACAAATTGATACAACTCTGACAAACTTTCCTGGCAAAGCTGTGTCATAACACGGCCAATAAAAAATAATCGGTTGGAGAATTGGATGAAGAAGCTGTTTTACGGTGGCGTGTTTCTGGCGCTGGCTGTGGTGCTGATCGCATGGCAGCAGGGACGCCTTGATTCCGGAGATCAAAATGACGACGCATCCTACCGAACAGCCAAAATAACCAAAGGTGACATCCAGATGGCGGTGTCGACAACTGGCAAGGTCCGGCCTGTGATAACCGTTGAAGTCGGATCACAGATCTCGGGACAGATTTCTGAAATGCTTGCGGATTTCAACACGCCGGTCAAGGCGGGCCAGGTCATTGCGCGCCTCGACCCGGCGTCCTATGCCACCCGTGTTGACGCCGCAAAAGCAGAACTCGCGGTGACCCAGGCGGGGGTTGCTGTTCAAATGGCAACGCTGGAAGAATTGAAGGCGGATGCCGAAGGTGCCGTCGCTGCCTTGCGCGATGCGGAGCAAGAACTACAACGCGTGATGGCGCTATATGACAAACGTGTTGTGGCGCAAAGCAACGTGGACCGCAGCCTGTCTGCACGGGATCAGGCCCGGGCCCGACACGCGGCGACCCTGGCCCGGCAGAAAAAACAAAGGGCACAGCTGCAAAATGCCAATGCGCAGGTACTGGTTCGCACGGCAACTCTGAAAGATCGCCAGCTTGATCTGGATCGAACGTTCATTGCCTCTCCGATCGACGGGGTCGTCACCGGCCGTAATGTTGATCTGGGCCAAACCGTTGCCGCAAGCCTTCAGGCACCGGTGTTGTTTTCCATTGCCGGGGACCTTGGTCATATGCAGTTGGAAGTCTCTGTGGACGAAGCTGATATCGGCAGTATCGTCGAGGGGCAGAATGTGAATTTTACCGTCGACGCTTTTACCCAACGCAAATTTGACGGCAAGGTACTACAGATCCGCAAGGCGCCGACGGAAGTTGCCAATGTTGTGACGTACACTGTTATTGTCCAGGCCGATAATCCCGATCATCTACTTTTGCCTGGCATGACCGCCAATGTCGATATCATCATCGGCGCCAGGACAAACGTATTGCGCGTGCCGGAAGCCGCCTTGCGTTTCAAACCAAAGGGCAAATACAAATCAACGGCCAGCGGGGCTGCAGCAGATGGCGGTCCTGAAGCCGCCCGGACCCGGGCCATCGCCCTGATCAAGACCCTGACAAAACAGCTTGGCCTCAATGACGAGCAGCGCGATGCAGTCGGCGGTATATTTCGTGATACCGGCATGGCCATCCGTGGTTTGCGTTCGGGGGGCATGTCACCGGATCAGTTGCCGGACGCTGTGCGCAATTTACGGGCCCAGGCGTCGCGACGGATTGCGTCAATTCTTGATCCTGAACAAGCCAACAAATACCGCCTCATCCTGGCCGAAGCCAGTGCCGGAAACCGTCGTCGCGTCCAGGTTTGGATGACGTCAAAAAGTAATGAACTTGAAGCCGTTGATCTGGTCGCTGGTATTTCAGATGGCACGAACACCGAGATTATCCGGGGCAAGATCCAGGAGGGTGCCGACGTCATTGTAGGTGCGTCCGCCAGGTCGAAGTAACGGCAATGTCAGACAGCATCATTCAGGTTCAAAACCTAGGCCGAAATTACAACATGGGGGCCCATGTTGTGCAGGCATTGAGGGGCGTCGATTTTTCACTTGGACAAGGTGAATTTGTCGCCATCATGGGACCGTCCGGATCAGGCAAGTCCACGTGCATGCACCTGTTGGGATGTCTCGATACGCCAAGCCAGGGGCAATATTTTCTTGATGGTCACGATGTCTCGGCCCTGGACCGTGATGCCCTTGCTGACATTCGCAATGCCAAGATCGGATTTGTCTTTCAGTCGTTCAATTTGATGTCGCGTGCCAGCGCCCTGAAAAATGTGGAGATGCCGCTGATGTATGGCGGCACGACCAGAGCAGATCGATCTGCACGGGCGATCCAGGCATTGGAAGATGTCGGGCTCGCTGATCGTACCGACCATTTACCCACCCAGTTGTCCGGTGGACAGATGCAGCGCGTGGCGATCGCCCGGGCCATGGTAAACGATCCGGTGTTGCTGTTGGCGGATGAGCCCACAGGTGCTCTGGATAGCCAAACCAGCATCGAAATCATGGCCCTGTTTCAAAAGCTGAATGATGCTGGAATTACAATCGTTGTGGTTACGCATGAGCAGGAAGTGGCACAGTTTGCAAAACGGATTTTGCGCTTTCGCGATGGCTTGTTGATCGAAGATGAAATTCTGGCAGACCGGGTTCTGGCAACAGATCTGTTGCAACAGCAAAAAGAAGTTATGCCATGAAGCCGCTGGATTGGTTGATCGCTGCCATAGACAGCCTGCGCGCAAATGTTTTGCGCACGGCGCTGACGACGCTGGGGATTGTCATCGGGGTGGCCGCTGTGATTGCCATGGTCTCGGTCGGTGCCGGGGCTGAAAAGAAAGTCCAGGATGTCATTCAGAGTCTGGGCGCAAATATCCTGATTGTCTTAAACGGCTCAAGCACTGCGGGTGGTGTGCGGGGTGGATCGGGCTCCCGCTTTTCCCTGACTGAAGATGACGCCCGTGCCCTTGAGGCAGAAATTCCGTCCATCGCCATTGCGGCTCCAAATGTCCGTGGCACAGGCCAGGTGATTTATGGCAACACGAACTGGTTCACAACAATCTACGGCGCAACGCTCGGGTATCTCGATGCCAGGGAATGGGTGGTCGAAGAAGGCAGGGCATTTACACCAGCAGACGAACGCGCCGCAGCGAAGGTCGCCATTGTCGGGAAGTCCATTGTTGAAAATGTATTTGGCGGCAACTCGCCTATTGGCCAGAATATCAGGATCAAGCGCGTACCGTTTACCGTCATTGGTGTCACAGCAGAAAAAGGTCAAACGCCTTTTGGGTCAGATCAGGATGATGTGGTTTTTGTGCCGCTTTCCACCGCGAAAAAACGGGTACTCGGTGGTCCGCGCTTGCGCGGGAAATATGTCGGGGCGATTACCCTGAAGGCAACCAGTGGCGACTTGATAAAGGAGGCGGAAGAAGAAGCCAAGGAATTACTGCGCCGCCGCCATCGCATTGCGTCGGGTCAGCGTGATGATTTCACCATTCGCAATATTGCCTCCATCCTTGCCGCGCGCGCAGCTTCGCAGAAAACCATGGCATGGTTACTGGCGGCGGTGGCCGGTGTTTCGCTGATCGTTGGCGGTATTGGCATCATGAACATTATGCTGGTGTCGGTAACCGAACGCACACGGGAAATCGGTTTGCGCATGGCCGTTGGGGCAAAGGGTCGTGACATCATGATCCAGTTTGTGATCGAAGCCGTGGCGTTGTCTCTGATCGGTGGCATTATTGGGGTGGCCATCGGTGTCGGTGGCTCCGTATTTGCGGCGAAGATGGCAGGCTGGCCGCTTATATTCTCGGCCTGGTCAGTTGTACTGGCGCTCTTGTTTTCGGCGGCAGTTGGTATTTTTTTCGGTTATTATCCCGCTCTCAAGGCATCACGTCTCGATCCAATCGAAGCCCTTCGTCATGACTGACCGGGTGCCAGGGCTGAGTTTGTGCAAACAGAAATTTGTCATCTGTGATGGGTCGCAAGGCGGCGATAAGACAACGCCTCAGCGATATGTACCCGGTTGATTTGTTGACATTCCTCCAGGTCTGCCAGGGTTCGGGCCACGCGCAAAACCCGATTGTGGCCCCGGGCAGACAGGCGCATGGCTTGTGCAGCACTGGTAAGCAAATCACGTCCGGCTTCATCCGGCAAAGCGACTTCGGCAAGTAATGCACCATCAACATCCGCATTACTTCTAATCGAATCTGAAACACCAAAATCAGCGTAGCGTTTGTTCTGAATGTTTCTGGCTGTGGCGACCCGTTTGGCGACGTCCTCGGTGCCTTCTGCCGATGGCGGCAAGGTCAGGTCGGCAATTTCCACGGCAGGCACATCGATATGAATATCGATGCGATCCAGCAAGGGGCCGGATAATTTGGCCTGATAATCCGTGGCGCATTTAGGGGCTCGGCTGCAGGCGAGGCCCGGGTCAGACAAGTGCCCGCAGCGGCAGGGGTTCATGGCCGCGATTAATTGGAAGCGGGCTGGATAAGTGACGTGACTGTTGACGCGGGCAACACTGACGCGCCCGGTTTCCAGGGGTTGGCGCAGGCTTTCAAGTACGGGCCGGGGAAATTCCGGCAATTCGTCCAGAAACAGAACACCATTGTGGGCCAGTGATATTTCACCAGGTTTGGCGCGGGTCCCGCCGCCGACCATGGCTGGTGTTGAAGCTGTTTGATGGGGATCACGAAAGGGTCGCACCCGCGTCAGGCCCGTTTCCGTCAGCAATCCAGCGACGCTCTGGATCATGCTGACTTCCAGCATTTCGGTGGGGGTCATTTCCGGCAGGATGCCGGGCAGGCGTGCCGCCAACATGGATTTTCCAGCCCCTGGTGGACCGGTCATACGCATATTGTGACCCCCTGCTGCGGCGACTTCGAGGGCGCGTTTGGCCGTTTCCTGACCACGAATATCCCGCAGGTCCAGAAAGCTGCTTCTTTCCACAGCCATGGCCGGGTCGGGCGGTGCCAGCACCTGGGTGCCTTTAAAATGATTGACCAGGGACAATAAACTGGGCGCTGCCAGAACTTCCAGATCACCTGCCCAAGCGGCTTCACCCCCGGTTGCTGCGGGACAGATCAAACCGCGCTCCGCTGCCGTCGCCGCAACCGCGGCAGGCAAGACACCGGCGACAGATGCGACGGCTCCATCCAGTGCCAGTTCACCCAGGACCGAATATCCGGCGACTTCATCCGCAGGCAGAACGTCCATGGCCGCCAGCAATCCAAGGGCGATAGGCAAATCAAAATGACTACCCTCTTTCAGGACATCTGCCGGGGCCAGATTTACAGTGATGCGTTTGGGTGGCAGGGCGAGGCCAATGGCTGCCAGGGCACTTCGGACCCTCTCCCGGCTTTCGGCAACCGCTTTGTCCGGTAATCCAACGATGGTGAAAGCAGGCAGGCCCGGCGCCAGATGCACCTGGACATCGACATCGATGACATCGACGCCCTGAAAAGCGACCGTATTGATACGCGCAACCATGACAACCCAACCCCGGTTATTATTCAGGCTGGTCTGCCCAGCCCTTCATACAACCGTATGCAGGGACCAGGGCTGTTTTTTGGGGGTTACTTAAGCGGCGTCGCCAATTCGTCCCGCATGTACCTGCCCAACAGCCGGAATTCTTCATGGCGTCGCGAGGTTTTTCGCCACACCAAAGCAATATGACGGGTGGCGCGCGGACTTGAAAAGGGTCTGAAATCAAGTTTCAGGCCGCGCAATATGCCGGCGTCGATGGACATCTTTGGCAACACCGTTAGGCCGAGGCCGTTGTCGACCATCTGGACCAGGGTATGCAGGCTTGTGGCCTGGAAAAGCCTCGCCTGATCACGGGCTGACACTTTGCCCATAGCCAGGGTCTGGTCAGTGAGGCAGTTACCGGCTTCCAGGGTCAGCAAGTCACCTCGCTTCAACCGACCCGGGGTCATGGTTTCAAAATCGGCCAATGCATGACCACGGGGAAACACAGCCAGAAACGGATCGTTGGCAAAGGCAAAGGTTTCAAAATCACCTGTGTCATAGGGCAAGGCGATCAATGCAAGGTCCAGCTTGCCTGCGGCCAGTTGTTGTAACACTGGCGCCGAATGATCCTCACGCAGGTAAAGTCTCAGATCGGGATATTCCGTGCGCAGACCTGGCAAAACGCGTGGCAATAAAAAGGGACCGATGGTCGGGATCACACCCATGGCCAGATCCCCCGTCAAGGGAGCACCCGCGCCTTTTGTGTGCTCGGTCAGGATATCCATTCGGGCGATCACATCCCGGGCCAGCTCGACCAGATCATGACCCAGGGGCGTTAGCATGACAACGCGTTTGGTGCGCTCAAACAGTTGCGCATCCAGAACCAGTTCCAGCTCACGGATGCTGGCACTCAGGGAAGATTGCGTGATCAGGCAAGCTTCAGCTGCGCGTCCGAAATGACAATGTTCGGCGAGGTTGAGAAAATGTCGAAGCTGGCGAAGTGTCGGTTCGGGGTGCATGACGGGCTTTTGATAAAGTGATTTTATCAATTAATAACACAAGAATTACTCATTTTACAAATATTATTACATCACCCATATTCCCAATCAGACAAGCCGGAAACCTCAACAACCTGATTGGAAAATAGAAATGCAAAGAGTTCCTGACGTTACTTTTAAAACACGGGTACGTAACGATGCCATCGAAGGCCCTAATCCCTTTGAATGGAAAGACCTGACAACAGACGAAATCTTCAAAGGCAAACGCGTCGTTGTCTTTTCACTGCCCGGCGCTTTTACGCCGACTTGTTCAACCAGCCACCTGCCGAGGTTTGAAGAGCTGTACGATGAGTTCCGCGCTGAAGGCATTGATCAGATTGTCTGCATTTCGGTGAACGATGCTTTTGTGATGTACCAGTGGGGCCTGTCGCAAAATGCCAAAAATGTTTTCCTGTTGCCGGACGGCACAGGCGAATTCAGCCGCAAGATGGGCATGTTGGTCGACAAGTCAAATCTGGGGTTCGGGATGCGCAGCTGGCGTTATTCCATGCTGGTCGACGACGGACAGATCAGCAAAATATTTTCCGAAGAAGGTTATGCAGACAACTGCCCGACGGACCCTTTCGAAGTTTCTGACGCCGATACCATGCTTGGCTATCTCAAAGAAAACCGCAAGGCGGCCTGAAGCCCCGGGATCCGGAAAATCAAAACCTGTTCCTGATGTTCACAAGCCTTTATCCGGAACTTGATTCATTCAGTTTTTGTCAGGGTCAAAAGCAATACAGTAATGTCTGCTTTTGACCCTATGCGGGCATAGCAAAAGCCGCATTAAGGTAACAACACATCCAGTAACCGTTCTGGTCAAATCGATTCGACATATGATTTCACGTCTGCAAACAGGGCAGGCAACTTCGGGGCGAGATCGTTAATCGTCTCCCAATCATCTTCGTGCCCTGCTGTCTCAAGAGCCTGGCAAACTTCCGCAAGTGCAGTTGCGCCAACTGATCTGGAAGAGGATTTAAGCTTGTGAGCGCCAGCACCGACCTCTTTTGATGACGAGTTGTCCGCCGCCTGCATTATCTCGTCGACATTGGCCTGGGCGGGATCAATAAAATCTCCGAGAATTTCCCTGAAAGTTTCATCGTCGTCGCCAAAGACGCTTTTCAGGGCCTGAGGATCAATTGCGCTATTTGCAACACTCTGGTTGTCGTCGTTGTCGTCGGTGTTTTCCGAGGTCGCTTCTGCTCGAGGCTTTTCTTCACTATCGCCATCATTATCGTAATCGGATGATGGCATCCATTTCAGCAGCATGTCCTTGAGCTTCTTCATCTCAAGAGGTTTGGGCAGAAAGTCGTCCATACCAGCAGCAAAACACTTGTCGATCTCTTCTTTCAGAACGCTTGCTGTAATGGCCACAATTGGCATTCTGTCATCTCCACCCGTTTCCGTTTGGCGAACCGTTTCGGTGAGGATAAAGCCGTCCATGTTTGGCATGTGGCAGTCGGTCAACAATATTGCATAAGACCTTTTCTTCATCCGCTCCAATGCTTCTTGCCCGTCGTTGGCAATTTCCAGAGCATATCCAAGATTGTTCAACTGTCGGGTAATAACGTCCTGGTTCGTCAGGTTATCTTCAGCAAGCAGTATCAGTTGGCCAGTCGCTGCGGCTTGCTCGACAGTTGGTGCCTTCCTGGCTTTCGTGATGACATCACTGTCTTCCTCCAAGATATCGGGATTGGCTCTGCCCGCAGCGACAGCGATACAACGAATGAAATTTGCCCGCCGCATCGGGTCGGCATCCACATAAGTCGTATTTTCAATCTCTGGTCTGTCGGCTTTTCCCCGACCTTCGGCAGATATGACAAACTTCGTTGAACCGATACCTTCAATTTCCTGCAATGACTGGACAACCTCAATTTGCTCTTCGGGTTTCCAGCCGGTATCTATGCCAACCACATGAAAGGGCAGGCCATTACGCTGTGCCTCCAGCAACAAGGACCCGGCTTGTTCAATACTTTCTGTCACCGTGACGGAGGCGTTGCAGTGCTCCAGATAGCGTGGCCAAAGCTGCTGGACGTCCTCATCCCTGATCGCCAGCAGAATTTTCAGGTCTTTAAGATCATGTCCATCGCTTTTGAATTCGTGCTCAGTGGCAACAGGGAAGGTCACTGTGACAATGAAGGTTGAGCCTTCACCTTCTTCACTTTCAACACCGATTGTACCATTCATGATCTCAACCAGACGCTGGCAGATCGTTAGTCCGAGACCTGTGCCACCGAACCGTCTGGTGGTGGAAGCATCAACCTGGGAGAACGCCTGAAACAGATTTGCCTGCGCTTTTTCCGGTATACCGATCCCATCGTCAATGACCTTGAACTGAATCTTGACGGTGTCTTTGGAATCAGAAGGAAGTTTGTCAGCGCGAATCAGAACCTTGCCTGATTCGGTAAATTTAACTGCATTGCCGCCGATGTTGAACAGGATCTGACGAATGCGAACCTGGTCTCCGATGATCGCGTCAGGGATATCGGGATCAACGTAAGTCTTGATGCCGATGCCCTTAGCACGCACAGTCGGCGCCAGCGTATCTGCCACACCATTTACGACATCTGTAAGGGACACCGGAATTTCCTCAAGGTCCAGTTTCCCGGCCTCAATTTTCGAGAAATCCAATATATCGTTAATGATCGTCAACAAGGCATAGGCCGAATCGCGAACCGTACCGGTCATCTGCCGCTGATCACTGTCCAGCTTCGTTTGCTGAAGTAAATCGATCATGCCAACGACACCGTTCATTGGCGTTCGAATTTCGTGGCTCATAGCGGCAAGAAATTCGGCCTTGGATTTTGTTGCGGCTTCGGCTCGCTCCTTGGCATCATGAAGCTCGACCTCGGCCTTTTTCCTGTCGGTGATATCGACCTCGATGCCGCCGAATGACAACATATCTCCTTTATCATCCAGGACCTGAAACATCACGT
>Ga0233449_1002452_pt1 | contig 14736 bp, 12 predicted proteins | sample SI_124_October20_FD_183012 | JGI IMG/M metagenome (GOLD analysis project Ga0233449, IMG submission 183012) | Seawater microbial communities from Saanich Inlet, British Columbia, Canada - SI_124_October2016_200_MG | ecosystem: Environmental > Aquatic > Marine > Inlet | place: Canada: British... | reverse complement strand
ACACCCATCGTACCGTTTTTGGTCAAACAAAAAGTTGATACGGTGATTTTGGTGGGCTGTGTTACATCTGGATGCATCAGGGCATCTGTGATCGACAGTTTTCAGTTCGGGTATCGAACAATTGTACCGGAAGACGGTGTCGGTGATCATGACGAGCGACCCCACAACGACAATCTGCGAGATGTTGGCCGACGGTATGCTGACATCACCGATACTGACAGCGTTATTGAATGGATAGAGGCCTGGCGGGGACGCAATGCGCCCTGATCAGCCCGTCTTACCCTTATCCGAATATTTTCCCGACCTCAGGCTTGCGACGGTGGAAGAACAGAAATGACAAAAGATAAAAAAGATCTGACTGGCTGGTTCGACTCACAGCTGGACGATTTCAAAAACGAATTTGACGAACTCGGCGGTGTCAAAAAATCAGGTGGCAGTCGCGGCTCTGGCAGTGCAGAGGCCCGGTCGACAGCGAACGCAGCACCATCGATCGCACCTGTGCAAACATCATCCGGGTCTGGGTCGTCGGCACCGGTTATCGCACCTACGCCGACGGTTGCACCGGCCATGAGTGGGGGATCAGCAGCCGCGTCATCTCCGGCACCGGCCCAGCCCTCTTCTTATGTGCCGCAACCAGAAAACCGCCAACCCGCGCCGGAGGCTCGCAAGGCACAAACGCCTGTGCCCGTCGCACCAAAGCCGGTCAGCGATACCCGCGATGCACCAAGACGACGTACGCCATCAGGTGGGGATTACCTGTTGGGTGTGGATGTTGGCGGTACCTTTACCGATCTCCTTTTGATCGAGGAAAAATCCGGACAAACCTTTACGGCCAAAGTGCCGTCGACCCCACAGGATTCTTCTGTTGGCGTATTGAACGGTGTTGAAAGGATATGTGCCCTCGCCGGGATAGAACCCACAGCCATTGGCCAAGTCATGCACGGCACAACAGTGGCGACCAACACTGTTCTGACCGGCTCCGGTGCCAAGGTAGGACTGGTGATGACCAAGGGGTACAAACAAACCCTGCAAATCGCCCGGTCCTATGTGCCGGGTGGCCTCGGCGGCTGGGTGATCTTTAACAAGACAGATCCACTGGCGCCGCTTGAGCTGACCATCGAAGCTGACGAGCGCATGAGCGCCAAGGGTGAAACAGTTGATGCGCTGAATGAACAGAAGTTACGCACCGATCTGGCTGCCCTTGCCAAACATGGCATTGAGGCCCTGACCGTTTCCCTGATGAATTCCTATACCAACGGGGCGCACGAACGTCGTATTCGCGAGATCGCCCAGGAAGTCATGCCGGGTGTGCCGATTTCGATTTCGTCGGAAATTGTGCCAGAGATGTATGAATATGAACGGGCTGAAACAACAGTTGTGAACTCCTATATCCGGCCCGTTGTCTCGAAATATATTGAAAACCTGATGTCGGAACTGGATCGCCGCACGGGCGGTACGCAGTTGCATATCCTGCGCTCGGACGGTGGTTTGTCTTCTGCCGATGCGGCCAAGGAATTGCCGGTGAACCTGCTGATGTCGGGTCCGGCTGGCGGTGTCTCCGGTGCCATCTGGATGGCGAAACAGGCCGGATACAAGGACTTGCTGACCTTTGATATGGGCGGAACCTCAACCGATGTGGCACTGATCCAGGATGGTGTGGCCAAAACCCGCCGCGAAACCAGGGTGGCCGATGTTACTGTCCGTGCTTCGTCCGTTGATGTGCGCACAGTTGGTGCCGGTGGAGGCTCCATTGCCTATGTGCCGGAACTGACCAAGGCCCTGCGCGTTGGTCCGCAAAGTGCCGGTGCTGAACCGGGGCCTGCGGCCTATGGCAATGGCGGCACAGAACCAACCGTAACGGATGCCAATGTCGTGCTGGGGTACCTTCCTTCAACCGCCAAACTGGGCGGCGACATGCAACTGGACAAGGCGGCATCGGAAAAGGCGGTTAAATCGGTCGCCGATGCCATGGGCCTGTCGATGATGGAAGCCGCAGAAGGTATCATCAATATCGTCAATGAAAACATGTTTGGTGCCTTGCGACTTGTGTCGGTGGAGCAGGGCTTTGATCCGCGTGATTTTGCCCTGATCGGCTTTGGTGGCGCTGGCCCCATTCATGCCAATGCGCTGGGCAGATTAATGAATTCGTGGCCGGTGATCATTCCGCCAGGACCTGGTGTGTTGTGTGCCTATGGCGATGCCACAACGCGGGTGCGCAACGAAGCGGCGCGCACTTATGTTCGTCGTTTCGATGAAACTTCGGACCAGGAAGTGCTTGGTGTACTGGAAGAACTTGCAACCCAGGCGGCGGAAGCCCTCAACGACGAAGGTGTGCCGCGTGACGAACAAACGACTTTGTACCAGATCGATTTGCGTTATGCAGGTCAGGGTATGCGGTTAACGGTGGATATGACGCCGGAAGAATTTAAAAGCCAGGGCCTGAAAGAACTGGGTCGCCAGTTTGATGATCTGCACGAACAGCTGTTCACCTTCAAACTGGATACCCAACGCGAATTGTATAATCTGCGGGCCATGGTTCAGGGCGGCGAAAGTACAGCCACCGCCGAGCGTCTGCCTCAAGGAGGCAGCGATGGATCACAAGCGGTCTATGAAGACACCAATGTTTACGCCAATGGCAAAAACCATGCGGCAAAAATTTATGACCGCAGCTTGCTGAAAGCCGGGGACCGTATCAAGGGTCCGGCTGTTGTCACCGAAATGGATTCAACCACGCTGATCCTGCCCGACCATGTGGGCGTAATTGATGATGTCGGCAACATCATCATTAACCCTGCATAACCTCGGATCAAAAGGAAGCCAACGACATGCCCGCAAAAATTATTCAGACCAACACCCGGCCGTTCGACAATGTTGATATCGATCCGATTACGCTTGATATCATTGAAAACGCCCTGAAAAATGCCCGTACCGAGATGGATGCCGTGCTCTTTCGCACCGCCATGTCGCCGGGTATTCGTGAACAGCACGACGCCTTCCCCATGATTGCCAATCCCGACGGCAAGATGGTTGTTGGCCAGTTCGGCTCTTTCTTCTCGGGCTTCAAGGAAGGCTATGACGGCGAGATCGAGGAAGGCGACATCTTCCTGACCAACGATCCTTACAGCTGCAATGGTGCCATCAGTCACCTCAATGACTGGCTGACTATGATGCCGATTTATATCGATGGGCGCATTGTCGCCTGGGCTGCCATGTTTGGTCATATGACTGATGTTGGCGGCAAGGTACCGGGTAGTTTGCCTACCGACGCGGCGCAAATATTTGAAGAAGGCATTCAGTTGCCACCGGTCAAGATTTACCACAAAGGCAAGTTGAACGAAGAATTGCTCAGTGTGATTTTGCGCAACTGCCGTTTGCCGGAATGGAACAAGTCTGACTTTAACGCCATCATCGCGGCCTTGCGTCTGGCCGAACGACGTGTTGTGGAAATGTCGGATCGTTTTGGCACGGACCAGCTGGTAGGCGCCATGGAAAACATGCTGGACCGCAACCGCGTCGCCATGAGCGCGATCCTGAATATGGTGGTGCCGGAAAAGAAGGTTTATTTCGAAGACTATATCGACGATGACGGCATGGGTATGGGCCCGTACAAAATTGCCTGCACCCTGTGGCGTGAAGGCGACCACGTTATTTTTGATTTCGGCGGCACAGATCCGCAGTCCATCAGTTCGGTGAATTTCTTGCTGAACGAGGAAATGTTCAAAATGTTCCTCGGGGCGTTTTTCATCAATCTGTTTGATCCGCAAATCCTGTTCAATGACGGCTTCTATGATCTGGTGGATGTGCGCATCCCGCGCGGTACCATTCTGAAACCGATCCGGCCAGCGGCATTGTCATCACGCACTCACTTGCTGTCGCGTATCTTTGACATCATGAGCGGTGTATTGGGACAGGGTTCACCGGATGCGCTTTGTGCCGCAGGTTTCTCAGACAGTCCACACTTTATGTATTCGGGCTATGACAAAAACGGTGAATGGTATCAGCTTTACCAGATCGGCTTTGGCGGCGTGCCAGGGCGTCCCGCTGGCGATGGTCCGGACGGCCATTCCCTGTGGCCAGCCTTTACCAATGTGCCGAACGAATTCCTTGAAGCCTATTTCCCACTGCGCATTGTGACCTACGAGACCATCGTTGATTCCGGTGGTCCGGGCCTGCACCGCGGCGGTAACGGTCTGTCCATGGGCTATCAGTTCCTCGAGCCTGGCGAGATTTCAATCCATGATGATCGCTGGCTCAGCCACCCGTGGGGCGTTAATGGTGGCTTGCCCGGGCAACGCAGTGACAAGCTGATGGTCCGGGCCGATGGTACCCGCGAATGGATGGTCTCCAAATGTGACCGCATCAAGGTGGCCAATGGTGACACGCTTTACTTCAACACCTGGGGCGGCGGTGGCTGGGGTGATCCGCTTACACGTGAGGCGGCACAAGTGGCACTGGATACCAGTCGCGGACTTGTCTCCATCGAAGGCGCAAAACGCTATGGTGTGGTGCTGGACGAAAGCTTCAACGTTGATCAGCGTGCCACGGATGATCTGCGCCAACGCATGAAGACCGAGCGCGGCGAAGTCCAGTTGTTTGATCGTGGTGGCACTATGGAAGAACTGAAAGCGCGGTGCATGGCCGACACGCATCTGGAGCCACCAACCACACCGGTCTTCCAGAAATGGATGGGCCGCGAGGATGTGGGGCAACGCGAAGCGGCGGAGTAATTAATCTGTGGCGTGTTTGCCGACCGACCAGCCGCTGGCGGTGATGGTTTTTTCCGCGAATTGGGTGGGGTGATCTTCCAGTTCGGTGCCGATGGTATCGTTCCAGCGGTTGAGGAAACCGAACAGGGAAATAACGCCGACGATCTCGACGATTTGTTCTTCTGAAAAATGACGGCGCAGTTCGGCGAAATCCTCGTCGCTGGCCAGATTGGGAACGCTGGCGGCGGATTGCGCGAGCCCGAGGGCAGCGCGTTCGGCATCTGAAAACAACGGACTACTTTCGTATTCAAAAGCCGCAGCGATCTTTTCTTCGGCGATACCTGCCTTGGCGGAAGAATCGGCGGTATGCGCCATGCAATATTGGCAGCCAGCAGCAAGACTGGCGATATGGGCGATCAGGTTTCGCAATCCCGGCGGCAGGGAGGTTTCACCCGCCAGGACTTCCATCGCCATGGGCAGGAACGTTGCCAATAACCGGGGCCGATGGGCCATGGTCAGCAGACTGTTAGGGATAAACCCCAAGGCTTCTTCCAGATTGTCGAATGTTTCTGTGAATTCGCCCAGGTCTTCCCGGGCGATGGTTTTGATACGCGCCATTGAGAGAGCTCTCCGAAATGTCAGGACGGGTGGTTGTTTATAGCAGGCCCGTGGTCAGGATCGGGAAGGCCAGAACCAGACCCAGTGCCAACAACATCATCAGGGCAAAGGGGGCCGCACCCGCAAAGATGCTGCCAAGGGTGATGGACTGGTCTTCCAGCGTCGATTTAATCACATAAACCGATATCCCAAAAGGTGGCGTCAATAACCCGATTTCAACCGCGATGATTGTGACGATGCCAAACCAGATCAGATCCGCATTGAATGTCACCATGACCGGCAAAATGATTGGCACAAGGATCAACATGATGGATGACGAATCCAGAATTGTACCCATGATGATCACCAGCGCAACATAGGCCAGGACCACACCCCAAAATCCAATGTCTGCGGTGGCGATCCAGGTGCCAAATTCCGCAGGTAATCCGGAGATGGCCAGCATACGGGAATACATTTGTGCAGCGATGATTAAAAAGCAGATGCTGGCCGTGACAATCCCGGTGTCGGTCAGCACGGACCAGAAGTCTTTCCAGCTGAGTGATCGCCGTGTCAGACCGATGACGATTGCCGCGATACAGCCCACGGCACCGGATTCAACCGGTGTGAACAGGCCGCCATAAATGCCACCCAGGACAAGGCCGATCAGGGTGACGATGGGGGCACTTTTGCGGATCAGATCAGCGCCACTCATGCCGCTTTCTTTTGATGGTGAAAGGTCGCGGCCAATGAAACCCGGCATGAAATAGGCCATCAGGACGACGGTCAGTCCAAACAGAAATGCCAGAAGGATGCCAGGCAAAATACCTGCCAGAAACAAATCTCCGACGGATTGTTCGGTCAGAATACCATAAAGGATCAGCAGCAGGCTTGGCGGGATCAACATGCCAAGCACGGATGATCCGGCAACCACACCAACAGCAAAACGGGCCGTATAGCCATGGCGCAACATTTCCGGCACCGCAAGCCGGGTGAAGACCGCGGCAGAGGCGATGGAGATGCCGGTAATGGCAGCGAAGATGGCATTTGCGCCAACCGTGCCAACGCCCAGACCACCACGCAGGCGGCGAAACATGAAATTGGCCACATCGAAAGCATCACGCCCGATCCCGGTAACCTGGACAATGAAGCCCATCAGCACAAAGACCGGCACCACACCAAAATGGTAACTGGCAATGGAATCATAGGCAGCCAGGGCCAGTAATTTGCCAGCCAGGAAAGGTGATCCCTTGATCGCCCAGACACCGACGTACGAGCATAACATCAGCGCGATGGGTACGAACAAGCCGGCATAAACCAGGATCACCATGACGATCAGGGAAGTAACACCAATATCAAATGTCGTCATTTTGCACCGGTTGATCCTGAAGTTCGTCAGGTAAAAAGACCTTGATGGCGGACAGCAGGAACTGCAGAACAAGCACAGCACAGCCTACCAGAATAAGAAGTTTGACAGGCCAGACAGGCGCGGTAAAATCACCGATCGACCCGATAAATGTTTGTTTTCGCCAGCTTTTTTCAAACAAAGACAGGCTGGAGGAAAACAGGATGGCTAGCAACGCGGCTGCCATCAGGTTGAAGGCCAGCTCCATGCCCTGGCGAACACGCGGCCATTTTCGGGCAATAATTGTCAGCAAGGCATCGGACCGCGTCAGCCTGCCGACAACCACGGTCTGGCCGATTTGCAAAAATACGATGGCGACAATGGACAGGCTGACCATTTCCGGTACACCGGAAACCGGAACACCAAACAGGCTGCGGCCCACCACATCGGAATTGATCAGGACAACAAGCAACAGAATCAACACGGTACCCAGCATATTCAGGCCCCGTGTCACACCATCAACGACGCGCCTTGTGATCCCAAAAAGTGACCACAAGGCGGACGGTTGTTGATCCTGTTTTTCAGACATTAGAAAAGATCAATCAGATCTATTCCTGATCCCAGTTACGAACCGGTGTAGCACCGGCTTTACGCATAGCGTTCATATAGTTCTTGAGAACGGCCGTACCGTTTTTGCCGGCCTTGTCCAGGTTTGCAGCCCAGACCTTGGCAGCATTATCCATGCCTGCGGCCCACTCCTTGCGGAAGTTCTCGTCGACATCAGAAACCGTTGCGCCTTTGGACTTCATGATGCCGAGGAATTTGACAACAGTGGCTTCCAGATCCTTGTGATAGGCGACCCGATCAATCTCAGCCGCAGATTTAAGGGCTTTTTGAACAACTGCTGGCTGGGCGTCATACCAGTCCTTGTTGGCAGCGATACCGCCTGCATATTGTGCACCAAAGCCGATGCGCGTGATGTAGGGTGCAACTTCATAAAGTTTGCCAGGCAAGGCCGCTGACGCAAAGACGATGACGCCGTCATAAACACCTGTTTTGATCTCGTTATAATAGGTGGTGAGGTTGCCGGAAACGCCAACAGCGCCGGTACCTTTTAACCAGTTAACGGCTGGTCCGGGGGCACCGATCTTCTTGCCCTTCAGGTCTGCGATGGACTTGACCGGGAACTTGCTCATCAGCAGATAATCATCAATGCCGATACCGGCACCCAGATATTCCAGGTCATTTTCATGCCAGGTCTTCTGGAAGTCCTTGTTGGTGCGATGCAGGTCATCGATCATCTTCGAAATTGCGGTCGCATCCGTGGATGTGAACGGCGTGTAATAAGTGACGTTTTGCACCGACAACTTGGCGGGCTCAAATACTGTGGACACCAGACCAACCTCTGCCAGGCCTTCTTCCACGGCTTCCAGGACACTGCCGACCTTGGCCAGAGAACCTGCATATTGCTCTTTCCATTTGATCGTGTGGCCTGAACCTTCCAGTGCCTTGTTTACGGCAGGAATGAAGGTTTTGCTGGCATGTTTGACCCAGCGAAAAACAGGTGGATGACCAGCTGCCAAGGTGGCATTGATATCCTTGGCCAGCGCAGACTGACTGGCAACAGCGATAACGGCTGCTCCCATCAGACCCAGGGCCGAAGCGGCGATTGTTTTTTTCATCTTACGTCCTCCCAAACGAATTTCACGCACCATGCGCGTCAACAAGGCACTACTTATCTGAAGCACCCTCGAAAATGTCGGTCTCAGTCGACAGGATAATATCTGCCGTCAGGGCAATATGCTTTTCCAGCATAGTGCGCGCCCTGTCGGCATCACGTGACAATACAGCGTCCAGCAGATCGCGATGTTCGGCGATCAAATCACGGGATTCGAAATTGTAATTCGCAAGTAAACTACGGTACCGGGTGGCTTGATCGTAAAGCTGGTGACAAAAGCCGATCATCCTGGGGGAACCGCAAGCCGATATCAAAGTGCGGTGGAAATTACTGTGAATTTCCTCCCAGTCAGCGCCATTTTCTTCACCGATGGGCACACCACGGGCCAGAAACTTGTCGAGGCGATGGAACGCCCCCAACACACTGCCTTCCCAGGCATCGTCGCCGCGTTCAATTGCCCGGACAACAGCGGTTCCTTCAATTGATTGGCGGGTTTCCGTAATATCAAGAAGATCATCTGCCGAGATCGGGGCCACGCGAAAGCCGCGTTGATTAAGGCTTTTGACCAGACCTTCGGCGACCAGGCGAGACAGGGCCTCACGCATGGGGCTGCCACCGACACCATATCTTTCTTTCAATTCCTCAATGCGCAATTTTGTGCTGGGCGTAAAGGCACCGCGCAGGATATCGTTGCGCAACCTGTCCAACGCGACATTGGTCAAGGTCGCACCAGGACCGCTCTCTTCAATGTCGATTTCAGCAGAATTCATAATTGGCGCTGGTCCATTCGGATCGATTTCTAAATTCTCTTCCGGGGTATGATGGCAAATAAAATTGGTAATAAAAAGAAAAAAATCGCCAATATTAAAAAAAATCGATGTTTTTTTCAAAAATCATCTGCATAATCCCTTTAATCAATTAACGATCACAGGGATGGACGCCAGATGAAACTCGTAACATTTAATGCCGATAATAAATATCGACTGGGTGTCCTGACCGGTGACGAAAACCACGTGGTCGACATTCAGGCGGCAGAAGTCAGTTTAAATCGTCGGCCGTATCAACCTTTCCGTTCCATGTTGGCCCTGATTGAAAATGGTGACGAGGCGCTCGACAAATTACGCGACACTTTTGACCGGGCAGATCAAGGCCAGGTACCGGATGCCTTCATGCCGCTGGATCAGGTGGCACTGATGGCACCCATACCGGCCCCGCCGCAAATGCGGGATTGCATGTGTTTTGAAAAACATCTCCAGCAGGCCATGGACCAGGCCATCCTTCGTCAGGCCGCATCATCCGATGATCCGGAAGGGGCTGCGGCAGAGCTCCGGGCCTCCGGGCGCTTCAAAATTCCACAGATCTGGTATGACCAGCCGATTTATTACAAAGCCAATCGTTTTGCCGTGACCGGTACCGGAACGGATGTTGTCTGGCCGTCCTATTCTCATTTCATGGATTACGAAATGGAGTTTGGCATTTTTATCGGCAAGGGCGGCAAAGACATTCCGGCAGAACGGGCGCGGGAACATATTTTTGGCTACACCATTTTCAATGATTTTTCGGCACGCGATGCCCAGATGGCCGAAATGGCAGCGCAATTGGGCCCTGCCAAGGGCAAGGACTTTGACAACGCAAATGTCATGGGGCCGTGCATCGTCACAGCCGATGAATTTGGCGATCCCTATAATCACGATATGATCGTGCGGGTGAACGGTGTCGAGATGTCACGCGGGTCTTCCAGTGAAATGCACTGGACGTTCGAAGATGTCATCGCTCATATTTCACAAGGGGAAACCCTGCATCCGGGTGAATTCATTGGCTCAGGCACGGTCGGTGATGGCTGCGGTCTGGAACATGGCCGGGCCTTGAATGCCGGGGATGTTGTGGAACTGGAAGTATCCGGCATCGGCGTGATCACAAATCGTGTGCTGCGCAACGATTAAGGCTGCAGATAAACGGGGAGAAAACAAATGTCGAAATGGCAATATACCAAAGGGCTGCATGATCTGGGGCAGGGCAGTTTTGCCTACCTTCAACCGGATGGTGGCTGGGGCTGGTCAAACGCCGGGCTGATCACAGACGGTGAAGAAAGTTTGCTGGTCGATACCTTGTTCGATCTGAACCTGACCCGCGACATGCTGAAAACGATGCGCGATGCGGTACCCCAGGCTGAAAACATTGGCACCCTTGTGAACACGCATGCCAACGGCGATCACACTTTTGGCAATCAGCTGGTCGAAGGAGCTGCGATTGTGGCCTCCGCTGCCGGTGCTGAAGAAATGGCAGAACTACCACCACAGGCTCTGGCCGAGATCATGCGTAATGCCGGTGCCATGGGTGAAGCCGGTGCTTTCCTGAAAAGGTTGTTTGATGTCTTTGAATTCGATGGCATCGATCTGGCAGCACCGACCGAAACTTTCTCCGGCATGACGACACGCAAGGTCGGTGACAAGGATGTTGAATTGCACGAAGTAGGACCGGCCCACACCAAGGGCGACACGCTGGTTTATGTGCCAGGCGACAAAACAGTTTTCACCGGTGATATCCTGTTCATCGAAGGTCATCCGATCATGTGGGCCGGACCTGTCGCCAACTGGATCAAGGCGTGTGATCTGATGCTGGGCTGGGACGTTGAAACCATTGTGCCGGGCCACGGTCCCGTCACGGACAAGGCAGGCGTTGAAGCCGTGCGCGGCTACCTTGTGTACATCGAAGCCGAAGCCCGCAAACGCCACGCCGCAGGGATGAGTGTGATGGAAGCCGCCCAGGATATTGCCATGGACGACTACTCATCCTGGGGAGACGGCGAACGGATTGCCGTCAATGTCGATACCTTGTTCAAGGAATTCAATGGCGATACATCGCCGCCCGATGTCGTGCAATTGTTCGGCATGATGTCAAAGCTGGCCGGATAGGGGGCGACCGAAATATCGTCATGGCCGGGCATGACGCGAGGGTACAATCAATCAAGCTCCGGGGAGGGGCGAATATGACAAGGCAAATTATTGATATTTCAATGCCACTTGAAAATGATGTGGTCTCGGACCCACCCGGTTATGGTCCACAAATTGAATACCTCAATCACCAGGATACGGCGGATGATGTAACGGCCTTTTTTCCGGGCATGGACAAGGATCAACTGCCAGGTGGTGAAGGCTGGGCGGTGGAATGGATCAAGTTGCTGACCCACAATGGTACGCACCTGGATGCGCCCTATCACTTTCATTCCACCATGGACAAAGGCAAGCGCGCGATCACAATTGATGAAGTGCCACTGGACTGGTGCTTTAACCCTGGCGTCAAACTCGATTTCAGCGAACGGGCGGACGGTTATGTCGTCACTGCCGATGACGTTGAAGCCGAACTGAAACGCATTGATCATGACCTCAAGCCCATGGAAATCGTCCTCGTGAATACCGGGGCCGGGCGGGCTTATGGCACGGATCATTATGTCTCTACCGGTTGCGGCATGGGTCGGGAAGCAACGCTTTATTTGCTGGAACGCGGCGTTCGTGTGACCGGCACAGACGCCTGGAGCTGGGATGCGCCGTTTGTCCATACGAAGGACAAGTTCGAGGAAACCGGTGATGAAAGCCTGATCTGGGAGGGACACCGGGCCGGTATGGAAATCGGGTACTGTCATCTTGAAAAATTACATAACCTGGAGAGCCTGCCAGCCAATGGATTTCAGGTCTCCTGCTTCCCGGTCAAGATCAAGGCAGCTTCCGCTGGCTGGACCCGGGCCGTGGCAATTATTGAGGATCAGGACTGAAACCCATGACACATAATCCCATCGATGGCTTCACCGTCAGCAAATCGGATATCTCCTACATCGGCGAAGACTTGCAACGACCCGAATGTATTCTGGCAGAACCGGATGGCACCTTGTGGTCGGCCGATGCGCGTGGTGGCGTCGTGAAAATCTCCCCCGATGGCAGTCAGGAAATCATCACGCAGGATTATGCCGCGAACTTTTCCACGTCGACCGATGTGGCCAACAAATTCGTCGATGGTACATTGCCCAATGGCCTCGCCTTTGCGGAAAACGGCGACATTCTGATTTCCAATTTTGGCACAGATATTCTGGAAGTCATGACACGTACCGGCGAGACCCGGGTATTGCATGACACCATCGATGGCCAGCCCATCGGCAAGGTGAATTTTGTCTTGCGCGATTCCAAAAACCGCATCTGGCTTACAATCTCGACCCGCATTCACAACTGGATGGAAGCCATCAGCCCTGACATCAAGGACGGCTATGTGGCGCTGGTCGATGAAAAGGGCATTCGCATCGTTGCCGACGGTTTTCATTTCACCAATGAAATCCGCCTCGATGCAAAGGAAGAATGGCTCTATATCGTGGAGACCAGTGGTCGTCATATCAGCCGCATGCGGGTCCAGCCTGATGGTTCGCTGACAGACCGGGAAATCTATGGCCCGTCGAACACCGGTTATTTCATCGACGGTATTGCCTTTGATGATTACGGCAATCTCTGGGGCACGCATATCATGCGCGACCAGATTTTTGCCATTACGCCTGAGGGTGATTTGCGCATCATTCTGGATGACGATGTCCCTGGTCCTTCAACAGCGCTGGAACAAGCGTTCGAGCGGGACGAAGTGACGCCGGAATTGATGCTGGCTTGTGGCGGCAGTATCGCCAAATGGATGGCCTCGATTACCTTTGGCGGGCCGGATCTGAAAACGGTTTATATCGGATCACTTGCTGGCACCCGCATCCCGTATTTTCGTTCCCCCGTCGCCGGATTGCCCATGGTGCACTGGCGTTAAAGCGGTACCGCGATCACCGCCACAATATCGCCCATGCCGATCAGGCCAGGGAAGTGACGGGCCGTGAAAATCCCGTCGATGGGGCTGGAATAAATAACCGGCTCTGATCCGGTGCGCGTCATGTCATGCACCCGTGCCAGGGTTTGCCCCTTGCTGACGGTATCGCCCAGGTCGACGCAGACTTCCAGCAAACCGCTGTGTTCACTGCTGACAAAACAGTTGTCGTCCGGCATTCCTATATCGATGGTCGGGGCCAGGTCAGGGTCACCTTGCAGGACACCGGCATGTTTCAAAACGTTGCGCACACCCTTTTTGGCGATGGCCACAGTTTCAGCGCGGGCTGAGCCACCACCGCCCAGTTCCGTTGATATGAACACCTTGCCCATGTCTTCGGCGGCAAGGTCATACATACCCGCCATTTCGATTTCCAGTAACATCATGGAATACGGCGCATTGAAGGCCTGCATGGCAGCGACACACCGCGCTTGCTGGTCCTTGTTCTCCAGCACGTGGGCCGCGCAAAAGGGTACAAAATCCAGGGTCTTGCCACCGGAATGAATATCGACGACATAGTCCGCCAGGGGCAGCAACGTGCGCTGAAAATAATCCGCGATTTTTTCAGTGATGCTGCCTGCCGGATTGCCAGGAAAAAGCCTGTTCAGATTGCCCTTGTCGATGGGGGAGGTCCGGGTCCCGGCCCGAAATGCCGGATAATTCATACCCGGTATCATGATCACCCGCCCAGAGATGTCCCCGACCATTATCGTTGCCGCCAGATCAAACAGCGCAATCGGCCCTTCATATTCATCACCATGATTAGCACCGGTCAGCAATACGGTCGGCCCGCTTCCGTTCTTCGCCACCGTCACCGGAATCATGATCGACCCCCAGGCAGACCCGTCATGGGAATGCGGTAATTTCAAGAAACCGTGCTGCACGCCTCCGGCGTCAAAATCAACGGTAGAGGTGATGGGGTTCTGTTGCATGATGCCCGTTGTCCTGATTTTGGTTGAAACTGCACTATGGATACTGGCCTTCGCCAGTATGACAGAGACTAAATGTTATCGTCATACTGGCGAAGGCCAGTATCCATAGTGATTTTATCGATGGCAAGAAGACGACGAATGAGAACTGTCTTCCGTCGGACTTAATCGAACTGCTCAAATATTACGGATCGGCTACTCCAAGTTCTTCAAAATATGTGCGAACGCTCTGTTTATCGGTGGCGATGTCCAACGCATTTTTCATATCCTGATTTGCGTTCACATCGTTTCTTAATCTGCGATAGATAGCGCTTCGCAAGACGTAGGCGCGCCAGTTCTGGCTATTGCTCGTGGAGAAAAACTTGTTGATATCAGACAGAGATTCCTTGAACGCTCCCAATTGATATCGAACAAAGGCTCGGACCAAGAAAGTTTTTGCATTCCGATCGTCCATGCGAATAGCCATGTCCAGGTCTTTCAATGATGAAGAAAATTCCTTCAGATCAATCAGCACCATTGCTCTGGCGATACGGATTTCTTCTTCTGCTGGCCTGATTCGGATTGCTTCGTTGAGATCTGCCCTGGCTTTCCGGAGTTCTTTGGTGAGGGAATACAATTTTCCTCGAAGAAAGTGACCTT
>Ga0233449_1002451_pt1 | contig 14740 bp, 13 predicted proteins | sample SI_124_October20_FD_183012 | JGI IMG/M metagenome (GOLD analysis project Ga0233449, IMG submission 183012) | Seawater microbial communities from Saanich Inlet, British Columbia, Canada - SI_124_October2016_200_MG | ecosystem: Environmental > Aquatic > Marine > Inlet | place: Canada: British... | reverse complement strand
CATGGAGTAGAAATTTACTCCTCGCCCTTTAATTTCATGCGCCCGGCGGCGGAAACAACGTGTTTCTCCGGTAACAGACCTTGTGGCCGGTAGAGCAGCATCAAAACCAGGATCAGACCGATCAACACAATCCGCGCCGCAGCAGCCTGGGTTTGAAAATCTGGTGAGACAACGGCCGCAATCAAACTGTCACTGGCGGACCACACAGCCCACATGACAACACTGCCCAGGATAGCCCCGAGGTTGTTGCCACTGCCGCCGACGATCACCATGACAAATATCTGGATCGTGAAAATCGGCAAGAAGTCGGTCGGGCTGATGAAGCCAATGAAGTTGGCATAAAGCGCGCCGGCAAGACCCATGGTGGCCGAACCCAGCACAAAAGCCTGCAGACGGAAGATAAATATGTTTTTGCCCATGGCCATGGCCGCGTGCTCGTCTTCGCGGATCGCACGCAGAACACGCCCCCAGGGAGAGCGCAATATCCGTTCGAACGCCCAATAGACAAGCCCGATAACCACCACACAGATGACGAGATACAAAGCGTTATCGACCAGGGGTGAGTCTGACAAATTCGACAGGGGCTTGGGCAACGAATAAAGGCCCTCGGGGCCACGTGTCAGTTCGTCAAGATTGTTGGCCACCAGCTGGATCGAGACGGCAATACCAAAGGTCGAGATGGCCAGAAAGTCCTCACGCAGACGCAAGGTGATATAACCGATAATCGTGGCCACAATGGCGGTAATGATGATCGCGGCCAAAAAGCCCACCGGTACCGGCAGACCGAAACCACCAAACCAGGTCTCCGCATATCTGGGGCCTGTCATGATGCCGGTGGTATAGGCGCCAACCGCAAAGAACCCTGCAATGCCGACGTTGAACAAACCTGTGAAACCCCACTGGATGTTCAAACCGATTGAAGTCAGGGAAAAGAAAGACGCCTGGATCAGAAAGAAGATCAGGAAAGACAGGATGCCAAGAAATTCCATTATTCACGCTCCCCCAACAAACCCTGGGGTCGGACAAGAAGCACCGCCAGCATGATCATGAAACTAACGGCTGCCCGATAGGCCGAGAGATCGAAATAGACGGCAAATGATTCAGCCAGGCCGATGACCAGAGCGCCCAGCACCGTGCCGTACAAATTACCAACGCCGCCCAGGATCAAGGCCGCGAACATGGGCAATAACATATCAAAACCCATCTCGGCCTTGGCTTGAAAAATGTGTCCCTGCAACGTTCCTGCCGTCACGGCCAGGGCAGTGCCGATGATCCAGGTCATGCGAATGATCATCTTCAGGTCGATACCGTTGATCCGCGCCAGGGTCGGGTTTTCAGAAACTGCCCGCATCATCCGGCCCATGTTCGTGCGCGTCAAAAACATGTGCAACGAAACTACGGCGATGGCTGACAAGGCAATGATGGCAAGGTCATCCGGCACCATTTTAACGCCGGGCAAAATTTCGATAGCCTTGGGAATATAGAAGCTGAAATATTTTGGATCGCCACCGGCAAACAGGTGAATAAGATTGCGCCCCATCAGCGACAGGCCGAAAGCGGCCATGATCAAAGTAATGCGCGAGGCATTGCTGTTGCGAAGCGGGCGAAACACAAGATAGTCCACCATCAGCACCACGATAGCGGTACAGACAATCCCGACCGGGATCGACACCAACAAGGGCCAGCCAAACTTGATTGGTCCCATAACCCCGACACCGGCCCCAATGACCGTGACAGCGCCAAGTGCAAAATAGGCACCAATGGCCAGGATTTCGCCCTGGGCAAAGTTGGCGAAGCGCAAAACGTTATAAGTCATGCTGAGGCCCAGGGCCCCAAGCGCAATCAGGGAAGCATTGAGAATGCCGTCGGCGATAAACTGCATCATGCGCTGTCTCCTCCATTTGAAGGTTCAGAGACATCTGACGTCGCCGTCACCACATTTTCCATCGTACTTTTACCGTGTCCACCCATGTACAATTCACCGACTTCCGGATTATGCAGCAGGGACTGGGCATCACCGGTTACCCGGTCAACGCCTTCCGCCAGCACATAGCCGCGGTCGGAGATTTGAAGTCCCGCCTTGGCGTTTTGTTCGACCATCAAAATGGTAACACCGGAGTCGCGGATTTTCAGAAGCTGTTGAAACACGACCTGCGTCAGTTTTGGTGACAGCCCGGCCGATGGCTCGTCCAGCATTAGCAATGACGGGCTGGCCATCAAGGCACGGCCAACGGCCACCATCTGGCGCTGGCCACCGGAAAGCTTCCCGGCATGCAAATTGCGAAAACGTGCCAGATCAGGAAACAGGTCATAAAGTTTTTCGCGTGTTTCCGCCATCGTATCACGATGGTGTATGGCACCCAGTTCAAGGTTTTCCGCCACGGAAAGCTTGGCAAAGACGTTTTCTGTTTGCGGCACATAGCCAAGACCTTCACGCACCAGACGGTGGGTTTCCATGCCGGTGATATTTTTGCCCTGCAACTCGATATGGCCTTCGACCACGTTCAACAATCCGGCAATGGCCTTGATCAGGGTTGATTTACCAGCCCCGTTTGGACCCAGTATCGTCACGATCTCACCGACACAAACATGAATGGAGCAACCGTGCAGAATATTCAGGTTCGGAATGTAGCCCGCCACAAGATTGTGCACTTCGAGGATTTTGTTATTGGGATTATTCACAGGTGTCATGTCTCTTCCTCCACCACGCCGCCGAGGAAGGCTTCAAGGACCCTGGCATCATTCTGAACTTCGTTTGCAGTTCCCTGCATCAACATCTGGCCGCTGGCCATCACCAGAATTGGATCACACAGGTTCATGATCAAATCCATGTTGTGCTCGATGATCAGGAACGTCAGTCCGCGCCGGTTCAGCTCTGCAATTTTCTCAACAATTTCACCCAGCAAAGTCGGGTTCACGCCGGCACCGGGTTCATCCAGCATCACCATCTTCGGATCAGACATCAGGGCGCGGCCCAGTTCCAGCAGCTTCATCTGTCCACCGGACAGGTTACCGCCGCGTTCTTCAGCCACTTGCGTCAGGTTCAGGAAGTCCATGACCTTCACCGCTTCATCGCGGATCCGCATTTCTTCTTCCATGACAGCTTTTGGTCTGATCCAGTTATTCCAGAAGCGTTCCCCAAGTTGTCCCTTGGGCACCATCATCAGGTTTTCCAGAACCGTCATGCCGCCAAAAGGCTTCGGAATCTGAAATGTCCGTACCAGTCCGCGCTTGAAAGTTTCGTAGGAAGGCAGTGCGGAAATGTCTTCACCATCAAAGACTATTTTACCGGAAGTTATAGGGAACTCGCCAGCTATGGCATTAAATGTCGTTGTTTTTCCGGCCCCGTTTGGTCCAATAAGGCCCGTTATCGTGCCCTTTTTGACGTTAAACGTGGTCCCGTCGACGGCACGCAGGCCACCAAAGTCCTTAACAAGTGATTCAACTTTGAGCATATAATTCACATACTTTTTACGGGAAATTTTTGACGTTTTGTAAAATAAATCAACCTCGGAATGACTTTCAATTGCTACCTCTTTTGGCTTACCTTTGCAAATAACGAAAATAATCTTTGTGTAAATATTCGGAAAGGGATTCCAAAAAATGAAAATTAAAACCACCGTTGCAGCACTATCCGCTGCAGTAACTGTCGCTGGTACACTGGCATTGGCCAGCACATCAGCCCAGGCAGCAGATTGCAAACACAAAATTGGTGCAGTGCTTTCGCTTACAGGATCCTATGGCGCTTACGGCGTACCTATTTCCAAAGCAGCCCAGATGGGTGTGGAACAAGTCAACGCAGCGCGCATGGCCGCGAGCGTCGGCTGTGACCTCGCCTATGATGTGCGTGATTCACAGACCCAGGCATCTGTTGCTGTGGATGCAGCAAGGAAGATGATCGACCTGGAAGGCGTTACCGCCATGGTTGGCCCGATATCTTCAGGCATTACGGCACCACTGCTTTCATCTGTGACGGTTGAAAAGGACGTGGTTTTGATTGCCACGGCTTCAACATCTTCCACGTTCACAGAGATGGGTCGTCAGGGTAAAACCAAAGGCCTGTTTTTCCGCACACTCCCAGCTGACAGCCTGCAAGCTGTTGCGACGGCCAAACTGGCCTGGGACGTTGGGTATCGTAACCCGGCGATCATTTATCTGAACAATGACTGGGGTAAACATAACCAGGCCGAGTTCAAGCGCGCCTTCGCGGCCCTGGGTGGCAAGATCGCCGCCGCCGTTGCTTTCAACGCGGACCAGCCTTCTTACCGTTCGGAAATCAACAAGGCCCTGAAGGGAAATCCTGACAGCCTGTATCTGGTTTCCCAGCCACAGGATGGCACCAAGCAAATCCGTGAGTGGATCAAGTTTGAAGGCCCGTCAAAATATGTCTTCCCGCAAGGCATGAACGATACCAAGTTCGTCAATACCATCGGCCCTGACCTGCTGAAAAATGGCTGGTTCATGAGCCCCGGTCAGCCGGACACCCCGTCGATCACAACTATGGAAGCCGATTATCAAAAGCGCTTTGACCTCAGCCCCAAAGGTCCTGGTCGTAACTCCGGTTATGACAGTGGCGTTCTGCTGGGTCTTGCCATGGTGCTTTCTGACATTCAGGGCAAGGACATCAAGGGCAGCACGCTGGCCGGTCATGTTCGCGCCATCACAGGCAGCACAGGCGAAAAAGTTTATGCTGGTGTTCCTGGTTTGACAAAAGCGATCAACTTGCTGAAAGCCGGCAAGAAGATCCAGTATGTTGGCGCAACCGGCCCCATCAATTTTGATGAGTACGGCGATGTGGCCCAGCCTTTTGTCGGCATGAAATTCAAGGGCGGTGATTTCTCCAACGAAATGGCCATTTCCCTTGACGATGTTGCCAAAGTGAAAGCCATGATCAAGTAAGATCAAGGCACGTCAAAATACCGGAGCCGGTCGGGTAACTGACCGGCTCCTTTTTTTGCGCTAATATTGAATATGACCAAAATAGAAAACATTGAACTCGCCCCTGGTTACACCATCCCCCGGATCATCAACGGTGGCTGGCAAATTCAGGGACAAAATCCGGAAGACGTCAAAGCCTTGCTGGGCAGCCAGGCAGATGCCGGTCTCATCGCCTTTGAGACATCTGATACTTATCCCGACGGCGAAAACCTGCTGGGCGCATTCCAGGCATTGCGCCGCCGCAACAAGGAAACTCCCGTTCGCATCCACACACGTTATTCTCCCGATGTTACCTCTGGTCCGCCAACCAGTATGGCCGTCGCCAAAGTCGTTGATGACGCGCTGTTGCGCCTGCGGTCCGAGCAAATAGATATGTTGCAGTTGCAGTGGTGGCAGCTTGAAACCGGGGGCTGGCTGGACGTCTATGGCTGGCTTTGTGAATTACAACAGGTCGGGAAAATTGGTCATGTGGGCCTGAGTAATTTTAACCTCACTGCCTTGCAAACGATCCTTGATGCAGGCCTGCCGGTTGTCAGCAATCAGGTGCAGATCTCACTGGTCGACCAACGCGCCCTGGCAGCCATGAGTGATCTGTGCCTGGCGCATGATGTTTCCCTGCTGGCCTATGGCCCTTTGTGCGGCGGATTTCTGACCGGCCCCAAACCTGATCCTGCTTTGGCATCAGACATCGAATATAGCCGTGAATATCGGCTGATGGTTGATCTGTTCGGTGGCTGGGCGCTGCTCCAGGACCTGGTTGCCGTCCTGACCCGGATTGCGGAAGAACATGCCGTAACACCGGGTGTCGTTGCCCTGCGCTGGGTGCTGGATTGCCCAGGTGTTTCCGCCGTGCTGCTGGGGGCAAGCAATCCGCGCAACATCGCCCGAAATCTCAAGGTCTTTGAATTGCAGTTGACCGATCAGGACCGGGCGGACATCGATCAAATCCTTGCCCAAATGAAGGCCCCGCATGGAGGCCCCGGTGAACTGGAGCGCGAACCTGACGGCGACTTCCGTAAGTTGATCGAAGAAACCCGCAAGGCGCAAGCGGACAACTGATGCGCGCTCAGGAAAGTTTCTGGTCCTCTAAACCCGTCCGTCATTCAGGTTATAATGCATGATGCTGCCGTGACGGCCTTCCTTGTCGCGTTCGAGATCATAGACATCACCGCCAGGGCCTGTGGCCCTGATGCTGACGGCGTCGATATCAGCAAAGTCCTGGTCCGTTAAACGGATGTCGAGTATCTGCAGGTTTTCGTCCAGATGGCGGGTCGAGGTGGCACCGACAACGGCGCAGCCTGTTTGTGGACGACTGAGATTCCAGGCGACGGCAATCTGGCCGATGCTTGCCTCGTGGCGGTCGGCGATTGAGCGCAGGGTCTGCAGTAATTCCTGGAACAAACCCCAGCCGCCAAAGTCATCGATGATCAGTTTGTATTTGGTCAGTGAGCGGTTGCTGAAAGCCTTTGCCGGTTCGGGCTGGCCGAGCCAGTCATCCGTCAGGAAGCCACCGGCCAGGGCACCATAACAAAACAAGTGTGCATCCTGTTCGGCACAAAAGTCGATCATCTGTTGTTCCGGGCGGCGGTCGAGGACCGAATACTGGATATGATTGGTGACCAACGGATATCCTGCCTCAACCAGTTCGCGTAAAGCTGCGGTGTTGAAATTGGTGACGCCCAACAGGCCGATCATGCCCTTGTCCTGCATCTTTTTCATATTCATGGCGAAGTCGACATAGCCGGGCACGCCCGTGTCCCACCAGTGGAACTGCGCCATATCCAGCTGTTCCTTGCCCAGACGTTTGAGCGATTTGTGGATCATCGCCTCGACATAGGCTTCGTCCACCTGGTCAATGAAATCAAAGTCAGGCACAAACTTTGAATTGATGTTGATGCTGTCGGCAAGCGACGGATAATCCTTGCGGAAGTCACCGATCAGGTCTTCAACGCCTGTATAGATATCGGCGACATCGAAAGTCGTGATTCCAGCTTCGACAAATGTCGCCATATCGCGCACGGCCTGATCGTGATCAATATCGCCGTGACCGCCAGCCAGATGCCAGCCGCCCTTGACGATGCGGGAGATGGATGTGCCGGGTCGCAGTTCAGTCCGTTGCATCAGTCGCGGTCGTCGTTGAGATTATATTTCATGATGCTTCCATGACGCCCGGTCTTGTCACGTTCAAGATCATAACAATCCCCCTCCGGCCCCTGGCGCTTGCTGCGGACGGCTTCGATGTCAGCAAAGTCCTGGTCTGTCAGGGTCAGGTCAAAAATCCGGACATTTTCATCGAGATGCCGCGTGGATGTCGCCCCGACAATAGCAGCCGCCACCATGGGCCGGGAATGCACCCAGCGCACAGCGACCTGGCCAATGGTCGCATCATGTCTGTCTGCTACCTTGCGCAAGGCCTTGAGCAGTTCCTGGAACAAATCCCAGCCGCCAAAATCATCGATAATCAGTTTGTATTTAGTCAGGGAGCGATTGGTGAAAGCCTCAGTTGGTTCCGGCTTGCCCAGCCATTCATCCGACAGGAAGCCGCCTGCCAGTGAGCCAAAACACAGAAGGTGAATGTTGTTTTTCTGGCTGAATTCTATGGTGCCGTTTTCGGCCCTGGCATCAATCAAGGAATACTGTAACTGATTGGTAAATATAGGATATCCGGCGTCAGCCAGTTCCTGCATGTTGGCAACACCAAGGTTTGTTACGGCCAGTTCGCCGATCTTGCCCTGCTCTTTCAATTTAACCAGAGACATAGCCGCATCGACGTAACCCGGAATGCTCAGGTCCCACCAGCAATATTGCACCAGATCGACTTGTTCCATGCGCAAGCGTTCCAGCGAGCGGTTGATGATCGTCTCAACGTAATTGAAATCGACATTGCCAAGCTGATCATGATCCGGGACAAACTTGGTATGCACCCTGATTTTTGCGGCAAGCTCAGGGTAAGCGGTCCGGAAATCACCGATCATTTCTTCGACGCCGGTATAGATGTCTGCACAGTCAAATGTGGTGACCCCGGCTTCGACAAAGGTGGCCATATCCTCAATCGCCTGTTTACGATCGATATCACCGTGACCGCCGGCAAGATGCCAGCCGCCTTTCAAAATGCGCGAGACAGAATAACCCGGCTTGATCTCGAACTGCTCAATTGTCGTCATGGGTTATTATTCCTCTTTTTTCAATTCAACAGCGGTTGTTTCCGAGTGCCTGAAGGTGCGTTTACCTGTTCGTGTCACCCGGAATTGCGCGCCGCAGCTTGGATCAGGACAGGCAACCAGGGCATCTGTTGTCATCCAGTCATTGGCATGGGTTTCGCGCTGTTTGGCCGGTAAAACCGGTAAAATGGCTGCCATGGTGTACATAGACCACTTTGTGCCCGGTGCCATTTCGATATGTTCGCCGCTCAAGGTAAAGTGATCACCCTCTTTGGCATAGCACCAGCAAGGCTTGTCGCCGCGGACCCATTCAACTTTGAGGTCATATAAGTCAAAACTGTCATCATCTGTCATAATCAGGCCTCTCAATAAATAATCCGGAAAAGCATTGGCGAATGCGGCAAAAAATGTGAAAAACAGATGTGCTGATTTAACAGCCTTCAATTTCAAGCCAACCCGGATTGTGCCCTGTGCCATCCAGCCCTGTCCATGGGTTGAGGCAAATATGCTCATTTCTGGTTCAGTAAAAGGATTTTCTCATGGCTCGCAGTCACATTTTTTCAGGTTCAAAATTCGAGGATATGGCCGGTTACTGCCGCGCGGTCATCGATGGTAACTGGATTTTTGTATCCGGCACTTCTGGCCACGAACCAAAATCCGGTGCCATTGAAGAAAGCGTCGAAGCACAAACAAATCAGTGCCTGCAAGTGATCGAGGCCGCACTTCAGGAAGCAAACTCCTGCATCGAAGATATCGTTCGAGTGCGTGTATTTGCTTCGGATCGTGAATATGTCATGCCAATCAGTATGATCCTGAAAGCAAAGTTCGGACATTTCACCCCGACCAACACGACCCTGATCACCGGCTTTGCTGATCCGGCCATGAAAGTTGAAATCGAAGTTACAGCCCTGCGCCAAAGCGACTGATCCGGAAAAATCTTGAAACCTGCACGCCCTACCGAGGTGCTGTGGCTGTCGACTGTTGCCGACATTGCCCCGCGCCCGTCTCTTCGTGACGAACATGTCACCGACGTTGCCATCATTGGCGGCGGCTTTATGGGTGCATCGACGGCGTTGCACCTGGCTGAGCGCGGCATATCGGTCACATTGCTGGAAAAACATTGCCTGGCCTGGGGTGCTTCGGGCCGCAATGCCGGTGTCGTGGCACCGATGTTTGCCCGCGGTGATCCCGACGATGTTATCTCTCGCCTTGGCGAAGATAAAGGGAGCCGTCTGAACGGATTTATCGCAGGCGCCGGTGATCTGGTCTTTGATCTGGCCAAACGTCTCGATATTGATTGTGATGCCGAACAAACCGGGTTTTTGCAACCAGCTCATGCCAAAGTCGCCTTGCCTGGCCTGCAGCGGCGGTTTGAACAATGGCAGCGCCACGGTAAAAAAGTTGAATTGCTGGATCAGGCGGCCACGGAAAAAGTAACCGGCACAGACAGTTTCCCCGGTGCCTTGCTGGATTTATCCGGCGGTCAGATCAATCCGGCAAAATTCACCCATGGCCTGATCGCAGCAGCGCAGAAGGCCGGGGCTGTGGTGCATGAAAACACACCTGCCCTGAACATGCGCCGGACAAGTCGGGGCTGGCGCATTCTGACACCACAAGGCACGTTGACCGCCCAAAAAGTCTTGCTGGCCACAAACGCTTATGTCGATGGTTTGTGGCCGAAATTAAAACGTTCATTCCTGCCTTTAACGGTAACGCAGCTGGCGACAAAGCCGCTGGATGCTGAAACCGTCAAGCGCATTTTGCCCGGACGCCAGGCCGCAACGGATACCCGCGGCCATCCCTTTTCGTTTCGCCTTGATGCTCAAAACAGATTGATCAGTGCCGCCGTTGGCGTCTGGCCCTTTGGCGAAAAAGACAGGCTGTCGCCTTACATTCGCAAACGCGTCGCGAAATTGCTGCATCTGGATCAGGTGCCGGAAGAAGAATTTATCTGGGAGGGTACAGCCGCCCTGACCAGCGATTTCCTGCCCCGCCTGCATCAACCTGCACCGGGACTATATGCGGCCATCGGCTGCAATGGTCGCGGTATTGCTGTCGCGACAGCGCTGGGACCTCATCTGGCCGGGCTGCTGGCAGGCGATGACGCTCCCCTGCCCGTCGACATTTGTGATATAGAAACAGTGCGTGGGCATTTTTTAATTCAGCATGGCCCCAGGATTTATATGCCCTGGGCCCGCTTCAAGGATTTAAGAGACACCAGGAAAGACTAGCTTGATGAGTTACCGTGTTGGCGTAGATATTGGCGGGACCTTTACCGACTTTGCTCTTCTGTCCGAAGAAGACCATCGTCTGGTCATTCACAAACAGCTGACAACACCTTCCGACCCATCCCAATCTGTGCTGTCCGGTATGAAAACCCTGGTCGAAAAGGCCGGTGTTAATCCAGCCGAAGTTTCTGCCATCGCCCACGGCACAACCCTGGTCACAAATTCCCTGATTGAACGGCGTGGTGCGGTCACGGGCGTTTTGTGTACGGCAGGTTTTTCCGACGTGTTTGATATTGCGCGTGAACGCCGCTACGACATGTATGACCTGACGATTACTTATCCGGAGCCGCTGGCACCACCGCATTTGCGGCGTGAGATCAACGAGCGTGTCCGGGCAGACGGCAGTATTGCACAAACTCTGGACCCGGATGAACTGGTTGCTGCGGTCCGGTCAATGATTGATGATCATGGTCTTGAAGCCTTGGCAATCTGCTTCCTGAACAGCCCGACAAATCCGGCGCATGAACTGGAAGCGGCACGTATCGTCACCGACAAATTCCCCGATCTTTATGTTTCCACGTCGACCGATATCTTCCCGTTCCTCAGGGAATATGAACGCTGGACGACAACCGTCATGAACGCCTTTACCGGACCCATGTTCGATACATATTTGAACCGGCTGGAAAGCGGCCTGGCTGAACTGGGATTTAACGCGTCATTCTATATCATGTCTTCATCCGGCGGTACCGTGACCCTGGATACTGCACGTAAATATCCGGTTCGAATGCTTGAGTCGGGACCTGCTGCCGGTGTTCTGCAATCGGCCATGCTGGGCCGCCAGCTGAACCGCCTGGATCTACTGTCTTATGACATGGGTGGCACCACCGCCAAGGGCGCCCTGGTGCGTGGAGGCGAGCCACTGAAACGCTATGAACTGGAAGTTGCCCGTGTCCACGAATTCAAGCTGGGCAGCGGCCTGCCCGCCAAAATCCCGGTCATTGATTTAATTGAAATTGGCTCCGGTGGTGGCTCGATCGCGGCTGTTGATGAGCGCGGTACCATACGCGTTGGTCCCTTGAGTGCCAGCGCCGTACCAGGACCGGTTTGTTATAATCAGGGCGGCGAGCAACCAACCCTGACGGATGCAAATCTGTCGCTGGGTTACCTGGATGCGTCGTTCTTCCTGGGTGGTGAAATGGAACTGGATCAAGCCGGGGCAATGGCGGCCATCGACAAGGTCATTGCCAAACCCCTGGACGTCAGCGCCACACGTGCTGCATGGGGTATCCACGAATCGGTCAACGAAGACATCGCCCGTGCCTTTCGCAATCACGCATCGGAACGCGGATTTGATTATCGGGCTTGCGCCATGGCTGCCTTTGGCGGATCGGGTCCGGCCCACGCCTGTCGGGTTGCCCGCAAACTTCGCGTCCCTACAGTAATTTTCCCGGTTGGTGCCGGGGTGATGTCGGCGGTGGGTCTGCTGGCCAGTCCCCTGTCCTTTGAGATTATGCGATCCGAGCGCAAATCCCTGGCGGAACTAACCGATGCTGAAGTGGCCACCCGATTTGAAAATTTGATTGATGAGGCCGCCGCCCACCTGAAAGAAGCCGGATTGAAGCGCGAAGAGATGTCGGTCATTCATCGCCTGGATATGCGATACCAGGGCCAGGGCTATGAGATTGAAGTTAATCTGCCAGGCGATCTGAGTAATATCGTGGCACAACTGCCCGACCTGTTTGCCAAAGCCTATGAAATCATCTTTTCCAAAAGCTTCCCGACCAACGCCATCGAGATCATCAACTGGAAAGCCGAAGTCATTGGTCCGACCCCTCCGGGTGTCGGCGACTATGTGCTGGATGCCGCCAATCCTGGTGGCGATGCCATCAAGGGTCATCGTCCGGCATTCAACCCGGACATAAATGAATTCGCCGATTGTCCGGTTTACGATCGATACGCTTTGTCTGCTGGAGACAGCTTCACCGGACCGGCTTTGGTGGAGGAACGCGAGTCAACATATGTTGTCGGTGACGGTGATGTTGTGACCGTCGATGAGCACGGCAACCTGATGGTTGCCATAAACAAACAAAGCAACCTGATGGTCGCAATCAAGGGAGCAAGCTCATGAGCAGACAAATCGACTCCGTTGACCTCGGCATCATGTGGGACCGTCTGACGGCCATCACGGACGAAGTACTGATCTCCATCGTGCGTACAGCTTTTTCAGTGGGTGTGCGTGAAGCCTGGGATGCCGCCTGTATTATCTTTGATGCCAATGGCCGTTCCATTGGCCAGGCGACCCTGAGCATGCCAGCCTTTATCGGCACAGCACCTTTCACAATGCAACAGATGCTGAAACGCTATCCGGCCGGGGAATGGAACCCCGGTGACATTGTGGTGACCAATGACCCGTGGCTGGGTACCGGTCACACGCCCGATATCTGCGTTGCCCGTCCGGTTTTTTCCGGCGATCTTCTGGTTGGCTTTGTCATGACGATCAGCCATCTGCCGGACATTGGTGGCGTCGGTCTGTCAGCCCACAACACAGAAATTTATCAGGAAGGTCTGATCCTGCCGATCTGCAAATTGTATCGCGACGGCAAACCCGATGAGACCTTGCATGAACTGATCGAAGGCAATGTGCGTGGCGCTGACATGGTCTTTGGTGACCTGCTGGCCAACGTTTCAGGTTGCACCGTCGGCGAACGCCTGATCCTGGAACTGATGGCAGAATATGACCTGCCTGACCTGGTTGAACTTTCAGAAGGTGTAATCCGTCAATCCGAAAAAGCCATTCGCGCCCGCATCGAAAGCATCCCGAATGGTGTCTACAAAAACACCGTCCAGGTCGAAACCGTTGGTGACGATACGGAATTGAAATGTGCCCTGACCGTCAAGGGTGATCACATCGATGTGGATTTCACTGGCTCAGGCGACAGTGTCGGTTTTGCGGTTAATGTGCCGCTTTGTTATACCCGCGCTTTTACGGCCTACACCATCAAATGCCTGACGACGCCGCGCATCCCCAATAATGAAGGTGCGACACTGCCAATTACGGTGACCGCACCGGAAGGCAGCATTTTAAATGCACAGCGTCCATCGCCCACAGGCGGCAGGCATTCGGTGGGCTGGTTTATTGTGCCCCTGATTATGGGTGCCCTGGCAGACGCCATTCCGGACCGGGTCCAGGCCGATGCAGGCATGGCATCCCTGTTTATTGTTCAGGGTGATGTCGCCAGTGGCGAAGCAGCCAGCATCCAGTATTTTCTGGCAGGTGGTCTCGGTGCCATGGATGGCCTGGATGGACACAACACCACGCCATCGCCCACCAACAATGCCGTGGTTGCCAGCGAAGTCTGGGAAGATGAAACCGGCATGACCATCGATTTCCGACGCTTGCTGACCGATTCAGGGGGCCCCGGAGCCTGGCGAGGTGGTCTGGGTCAGGTTGCACAAATGACCAACACGACGGATCATGACAAAACCCTGTTCATGTTTGGCATGCGCACAAACTTCCCGGCCCAGGGTAGCCAGGGCGGATCAGAAGGTGCAGCGCGTCGATTTGAAGTCGACGGCAAACCGGTTCCACCCAAAGGCAAGCTGGTGATAAAACCTGGCCAGACCTTTACCGTCTATGAAGCTGGCGGCGGCGGTTACGGGGATGCAAGCGCCCGCGATCCGCAGGCTGTTTTGGCAGATGTGAAAAAAGGTGCCGTATCTGTCCAAGGCGCGAAGAAGAATTACGGTGTTACCGTCGATCTGGCAGCAGGCACAGCGACGAGGTAACCATTTTTTCCATTCGTCATACTGGCGAGAGCCAGTATCCATACCGAGTTTGATATACGATCTTCAGTGCAGAAACGAACCGCTGCATGGATTCTGGTTTTCACCAGAATGACAATGTTTGCGCCTATCCCGCAATCTCGGTCAGATGCTTCAGGAACATTCTGACTTCATCCGGCGAATTATAGTGGCACATGGACACCCGCAGGCAGTCTTCAATCCCCAATGCCTGCAGGATGTGACCTGAATAGGCGTCGGATATTCTGGCATGAACACGAATACCGCGTTTGGCAAATTCTTGCACCAGATCCGGCGAGGTCACCCCGGCAAGGTTAAAGGATACGATCCCTTCCCGGCCTTCCAGTTGTGCGGGCCCGACCAGCGTGATCTTGTCAAATGACGTCAATCCAGGTGACTGGTCATCGCCAAAAATCAGCAACTGCAACAAGGCGGCTTCGTGGGCTTCCATGGCTGAGGTGCCGGCATCGAACTGATCCTGACGGGCGTCAGAGTCAGTGAAGTGCGCGCCCAGCCAGCAGAAATAATCTGTGACTTTGCTTTGGGCGGCATAAAAGGCCGGATCACGACTGCCCAGTTCCCAGCCTTCCGGGTTGTGGCCAATCATGTGCT
>Ga0233449_1002443_pt1 | contig 14784 bp, 13 predicted proteins | sample SI_124_October20_FD_183012 | JGI IMG/M metagenome (GOLD analysis project Ga0233449, IMG submission 183012) | Seawater microbial communities from Saanich Inlet, British Columbia, Canada - SI_124_October2016_200_MG | ecosystem: Environmental > Aquatic > Marine > Inlet | place: Canada: British... | reverse complement strand
GTATTTACTTTAAAGCTTGGAGTTGATTCATCTCTAAAAGGGCTAATATACCAATAATCAGCACCTTTAATACTATTAGGGGCTAATCAGATATTAGTAAGTAAATCTACTATTTTAATTTTTTTGGCTTGTATTGAGTTCATAAGATTTTGGTTATCGTTTATATTTCTAAATTTTTTTATCTCTTTAGACCTTTGTTTTATGCTAGATACTCTAGTTTTTACAGATTCTAGCTTGTCTAGTAGTCAAAGAGTTTTTAATCTATATTTTTTATTATTGGTTAAATCTTTAGCAGTAATTGTATTTCATCTTTTGATAATATCAATATTAGCATTTTTAAGCTCCTCTAAGAGGTTTTTATAATTAATAACACTATCTAATATATTTTCTAACTTCGTGCGAAATAACTCCTTTTCTGATGGTTTATGAGTCCTTTTAATTAATTCTTGTTTTTTTTGAGTTAATTTTATATTAGATTTTGAATTTTTATTATAAATTTCTCTCTTAAGATGTGGATATTTCTCATTTTTATAAGTTTCTATATCTTGCTGAATCTGTTTAAATTTAGCTTTTGATAGTCTTAGTCGCTTATTACTGTAGATTTCATTAGAACTTATACATAAATGTAAATGTGGGTTTTGCTTCTCTAGGTGGATTTTTCCATAAGATAGATTATTTTTAGCTCTCATCTGTAGGTACTTTTCCCCTATATCTGTTAATATTTCTATCTGTTCTTTAGAATTTAAGCTATTTGGCTCTAATGATATAATCTCGTGATATAAATAATTTCAATTTTTGATATTTTTTAGATTACTGCTATTTTCCATAAAATCTATTATAATCTGTGATTTAAATTATATAAATTCCTACCAATAGTAAGATTATCATCAAGATTATTTTTATTAAAATAGTCAATCAAGCTTTTAAAACTAGGCTCTTTTCTTGATAATGATTTAACTATCATCTTATTACTTTGGATTATTAATAAATTTAACTATTGAGGATTCTAGCTCTTTTAATCTTGTTAATACGCTATTACCACTTATTAAAGTCTTGAATATATTGGACTTCTTGGCTATTCTATTGATATTATTAGCTATATTTCGTTCTGTTTTCTCTTCATCTTTTAGCTCAAATGGATTAATAGTCATTGTATATCTACTGTCTAAATTTGGATGTAAATATATTAAGTCCTTATTTTGATAGTTCTCTGTAAATTTTAAAACTTCTTCCGATAAATCTCCATGTGGTTCAATTAGAACTGTTGATATTTTTTGATTTTTCAATCTTTTCAAAATATCTGAGTAGATTAATAGTTTTATTAGTTCTGATTTTCCTGAACCTGTCATACCTGATATATATGTATGTCTTTTGGTATCAGCTGATGGAATAAAAAAATTAAAATCATTTTGTAGCTTTTCATAAATTGAAGTATGACTTATATATTTTTTATATCCTTTAATGTCTGCTGAATATTTATTAGTAAAATTTTCAAAAATAGATTTTTTATCCTGTAGCCTTTCGCTTTCTTCATCATTAAAATTTGATTGTTCAATATTAATATACTCTTTAATATATTTTTCTTCAAATCTGTCATAATCTCGTGGAGTGAGTTCAAATTTTTTTTCTTTAAGTTTAATTTTATTTTGAGCATAATTTAAAGCTGATTTTTGAATCTCTTGATTTACTCTAAATTTTCTTTTTTCACTTCTAAATTCTCTATCATCTTTAAAATAATTACTCTCTTTGAACTCCTGTAAAAAATCTTTATAGATAAGAAGAGATGAAATATTATAATTTAATTTTGATATTTCCTCTTCTCCTAATCCTAAATCAAAACTATTTTTTTTAATTTCTAATAATATATTTTTTCTTTTTATATTAATTTGCTCAATAATTTTATCTATTAAATATGGTTTAAATTCTCCTAGATAAATTAATTTTTCTGTAGAATTTAATTTAAAAATTTTATCTTCAAAATCTTCTGTATCTATTTTTGGATATGGTAAATCTAATATTTCATAGACAATATTTTCTAACAAATTTAAAACTCCATATAATTATTTTAGTGAATTATACCATTACAAAGGTTAATTTAAGGTTGTTTATAGAGTTGTATAGTAACACATAGATACTTAAATAAAAGCCTTTAAAATAAGGCTTTTATTTAACATATAATTATAATCTTTATTTAAAACTTAGTTTATGTAGTAAATTTTAAATCTAAATTAATTGGACTGCTATAATCTCCACTCCATAATTTTTTCTTATAAAATCCATTTAAAAACTGCTCTTTAGTTTCAGATATTAAAATATTTAATTCTGTATTTTCTAATCCTTGCTCTTCTAATGCTGATGTATCTTGAACTAATCCAACAATATATAAAGCATTTTTTTTAGCTCTATTATCTCTTAGTTCTTTTACTGTTACTATTTCATTTCCTGAGAAATCTAAGCCCAAAAGATTTGTAATTTTTTCTACTGTTGATAATTTAACATCTTTTCCAGCAAAAAAACGATTAACAGTTCTATTAGCTACACCACTTAATTTAGATATATTTTCAAGAGTAATATTTATATCTTTTTTTCTTTGTAATACTTTTTGAACTAAATCTTTTCTTGTCATGAGTATATCCTCAACTTTATTTTTTATCTTTATTATTAGAATATTCTAAACATTTTGTATAAAAATATTCACCTTTTGTAGTTTCATCGCCATTTACTGAAATAATTTCAAGATATTTTATAAGTGCTTCTTTTACATTATTTGCTATAAATTTATGAAATAAACTTTTATCATCTTTAGTTTGTGCCGTTTCTAGGCAATTATAATAATCTTCTCTTGAATTATTTTGACTTGATATATTTGTAACAGGAAAACCATGTTGTAATAGTATAAGATTCATTATAAGTCTTGATGTTCTGCCGTTACCATCAGTAAATGGATGTATGGTTACTAATCTTTCATGCATTTCAGTAGCAAGTATTACAGGATTTAGCTTATCTTTATTTTCTTCATAAAAATTAAAATATTCATCCATTAAATTTTGTACTTGTAAATATGTTGGTGGTTTATGTTGTGACCCACTTATCATAACATCTATATTTCTATATTTACCAGCACTATTAACATCTATATTTTTTAATATTAAATGATGAATATCTAAAAGTATCATTTTATTAAACGGCTCATTATTTTTTACAATCTCTTTTATATGGTCTAGTGCTTCTTTATGGTTTATAATTTCAAAATGTTCTCTTAAAGACTTACCACCAATCGTTACACCTTTATTTAAAACTAGTGCGGTTTCCTGTAATGTTAAAGTATTGCCCTCAATAGTTGTACTATCATAAGTATAAACTTCATCAAAATAATCATTAAGCTTATCTATATGTACACCCTCTAAAGGTCTAAAGCTATCTAAAGATTTTTTTAAGTCATTAACTTGCTCAAGTATAATTTCTAATTTTTCTTCATTTGGGAAAAGATTTAATAGATTTAGTTTATTGTTCATCTCTGTAATAATTAATTGTAAAAATTTTTTTTTAGTATCAGGTATTTTAATATTTTCTTTTTTTTCAAAAGTATCTATACTATTTAATCTTTTATCTATATTCTTAATCATCTTATATTATTTAACCTTTTTCATACTTATATTAAAAATTATGCCATAGATGACATAAAAAAGCAAATCTATTCTTATGCTTAAAATGATAAAGTTGTCTTTATGGTAACATTTAAGGGTATAAATAGAGTTGATTATATAGTTACTCCATTACAACCCAAAAAATCACTACAAAGCCTTTAATTACCTAGCTTTAGTACAAAAGTTTTTAATTCAAATACTTATAATATTATATGTTATAAAACTTCTTAACTAAATCCTGTATCTAAATTAGATACACTCTTAATATAAAAATCTTTAACCATGTAAATATAATAAGTATCTTATTGGAAAGGTTGGAGCTAAATTTAAAAATGATTTAATAGGAGGGTTCAAGTTTGGAAAAAATATTAATAGTATTAATCTTTATTCTTGGATTACCTTTATTATTTATTGGATATAAAATCGGAGTAGGAAAATTGCTATACCGTGATAAATGGTATAAGTCTTTTTTCTTTTGGTATCTTCGTATCGCTTCAATAGTTGGAATTTCTAAATCACTTCAAGAAGAAAATTATATATTAACTTTAGGTGTATTTATATTTGTTGGTTTCATGTGGTCGGATTCATTAGATAATATTTATAAAAAAATTATGAATATTAAAGATGGAGTAACTGAACCTTTTAAAGGTAAAACTGTAGATGAATTGAATAATCAAAAAATACAAAATCTACAAAGTAAAATTAAAAATACAAAGTCTGATATAGAAACTCAAAATAAAATAAAAGCCTTAGAAGATGAGTTAGAAAATTTAATTAATCCACAACCACCATCCAAACCCAAAAATCCTGAACCAGTACAAACCAAATCCCAACCTATAAAAGAGATTAACCCTATTACAGAAGAAAATAAAAAAGAGTTAAAATCTGTAATGAATAAATTAGGATTTTAAGATTTTTTATACTCTTTAATTAAATTATCTAGGTCATCACTTGATATATTTTCAGTATCTGTTTTTGAGAATATCGTAAAAAATATTATTTTATTATCATTATTAAGATAATAATATAAAACTCTATATCCTCCACTTTTACCACTATTTATATCAGAATTTTTTAATCTTATTTTGTAAATATCTTGTTTAATAAAAATACCACTTGTAGGATTCTTTTTAAGAATATTCATTAGTTTTGTAATATCACTTTTAATATTATGAAACCTTTTATTTAATTTTTTTAAATCCTTTCTAAAACTAGGTAAAGCAGTAAAATTAATCATCTAATTCATTCAAAATTTCATCCATAGGTATTGTTTTCAACTTACCATCTTTTACTAATTCCAACTCATTAAAAGCTGTATTAATTTTATTTTTAACTTTATTTATCTCAACAAAATGACTCATTTTTTCAATAAATGTTTTTGTATCTTCGTTACACTCTTGATAATAAAAATTTTCAAGAACCGTATTTTCTATTGCTAAATTTAACATCATAATATCCTTTATTAAAAACTTAATTATATCTAATATATATTTATATAGTTTTTGTGTCAAATGAATTATAAGAAGTAGTGTATATACTACTTCTTAACTCAATCCTAACAATATTATTTATTTGTCTGAAATTGTTTTAGGATTTTTTCTAATCCATCTTTATCTAATTGTTCTTTGATGGCTTGTAAATCTTTATCATATTTTAATTCTCCACTTAAATATAATTGATAAAGTTTTTGTTCATATCTAAGTTTATCTTGAATTATTTCACCTTTTTTAGCCTTGTTCTCAAAAATTCTTTTAATTTGCTCTTTTGCTAACTGCTTCTCTTTACCATTTATTAGATGAGTTTTTTTCTTCTCTTTAAAATCTGCCTTGATTTTATCCCCATTTGTAAAAAGTGTAAATTTAATAGCAGTAATTGACCGACCAGTCTTAATTTGTTCATATTCAAAATAATACTCACCTTTCTCTTTTAACTCTTTTCTAGCTACTTCTAAAACCATTTGTTTAAAATTACTAAATCTTACATAACTTTTTGGTATTTGAATAGCACCTTTTGTATATTCCCCTGTTAAAATCTCTTTCAGTTCATCTAATTTATATGTAATTTCTAATAAATTTCTATTCTTATATTGCTTATTTAATGCCATTTGTTGCTGAATTATCTCATACATTCGTATTGTAAACGAACTATCAAATTTTAATATTCGCTCTAAACTAAGCTTTGTAAAATTACTTTTTAATTCTAATAAATAAGGTTTCATCCTTTTATCAAAACTATATTCAACTTCTTCTTTATTATGTATAATACCAAAATAGCTAAGTAAGGTAATAGACCTAAAAGCTATTTCATCATCTTGTATTATAATTCGTTTTGATTGTAGTTCTTCTAATGTTTTTACTAATTGAATTCTATTAACTCTTTTAATATCTAATATTTTAAGTAAATCATCTAAATTTTCAACATAAGTCAAAAAATCAACATCATCTTTTTCAATTTTACTAGTCATATAAGCAATAAATTTTGCTTGTGTTTTTGTTAAAGTATATTTTGCTTGTATTAATCTATTATTTTTTACAATTAAATCATTTGCCATTTTATTCCACCTTTTTTAAAATTATATCAAAAGGTAATTTATACTCATATTAAATTGCTCTTTATTTTATTACTAAATTTATAATAAAAAACGACTACTTGTGTATTTTCTCGTTTTAGCCAATACTAAAATTGCCTTTTCCAATACTAAAATTGCCTTTAGATATTTTTAGCCAATACTAAAATTGCCTTTTCCAATACTAAAATTGCCTTTAGACCAAAAGTAATTCAATATTTTTTAAATTGCTTATATAAATATTTTATACAAAAAATCACTTTCAAAGCCCCTGTTTATATAGCGAATAATCAAAATAAAAAATCAGAAAAAACCCCTATTTTAATCATTGAAAATATCAAAACAATACCGCCTAAAACAATTAAACTCTTTAAGGTAAAACAGAAAACAAAATAAAAAAATAAAAACTAATTAAAAATCATCTGTTTAAAACTTAAAAATAGCTATTTTTAAGGAGGCTTTAAGAAAATAGCTAAAAAATGAATTTTTAAAGCGACAAATATAAATATTTTATTCGTTCTTTGTATTAAAAATTTAAAATATCTGCTACAAGCGATTTTAAGGCTTTAAAAAATAAAAATGATATAGGGATAGGACTAATTAATAATAATAGCTTCTAGATATCTTAAATTGTCTTAAATAGCTTATCTTTCATATTAGTAATATCTAAATCTTTTATTTTTATAATATGGTGTTAAATTTAATAAAATTGGTAATTTATTTGAGTAAATATATAAAGCTTGATTATCTTCTAAAGTTCTAATATTTGAAGCATTTAAAAGATTCTCTTTATTCTTATAATTTGTATCTTCATTTTTATTGGTAGTAACACCTATAATCTCACTTAGCATTCTTGTAGTTGATGGGTCACATCAAGAATAAAATATTTTAGATGAGATTCATCAGTTTAAAATAATATTGGCATTATCTCTTCAATATTTAACTTCTAGTTGTGAAATTGATTGTAAGACTATAGATATTGATACTTTATATTTTCTAATAGTTGTTATGATAGTAGAAAAATAAGGAATACTCATATTACCGAACTCATCTAATAAGCAGTAGATAGGTAACTTAGTATTTTTTAAGTCTTCCATAGCAAAAGCAAAAAATTGAGTATAGAAGAGATTTAGTAAAAAACTATAATGTGGTACTTTAGATTCAGGTATTTGGAAAAATACAACTGTCTTACTATCTCTTAAATTTTGGAACTCAATACTATTAGTAGCTAGAAAATTTGAGATATTAGGATTAGATAAACTATCTAGTGATATTTGAGCAGTAGAAAGAAATGACTGTGTAGTCTTCTCATTTCAAGATATAAATCATTTGTACTCATCTATTAAGTCATCATCTCCATAAGTAGCTACAAATTCATCAAATTTCTTAGTAAGAAAATAGTTTAGTTGTCTTTGAACATCTTTTAAATTTACCTCTACTTTGTCTAATTGCTCTTTATTCTTTAAGCATTTAAGAATAATATTAATAATCTTTTCAGCTCAACTATTCCAAAAACTATCACCAGAATTATTTGAACTATCGGAAGAATTAACAAGAATCTTACTAATTTCTTTAATCTCTTCATCTGTAGAAGCTCTTAAAAGTGGGTTAAATGTTTGGCTTTCCTTTAGATTGGTAGGATTTAGCACAATTATATTAAATCATCTTCTTACTAATGATTCTTTTGTCTTGGCTCTAATTTCTCCTGATGGGTCTGTAACTATGATAGAGCAGTTATCTAGTGTTAAAATATTAGGGATTATAAATCCTGTAGTCTTTCATCATCAAGTACGAGCAATTAGGCTTAAATGCTCAAAACTATGTTTTTGTGATAGTCGTTTTCTATCTCCATCTAGTAATAATCCATCATTTTTTTTATTTAAAAACTTCTTTATCTCCTTATTTGATAGGAACTCGGCATCTTTATTTAATTTTTCCTTACTATATCAAAATAGTAAAAAGCCTATAATTTGATATAAAAACTTAAATATCTTTAACATAAATCTATTATTCTCTTTCTCTAACTCTCTCTAGTATCTCATTATTTTCCCTTTGATATTGTAAGTCTTGGACTTTCTTATCTCTTAGAAATATTAGATAATCGTTTAAATCCTTATGTTTACTGTATAAATTAGATTTATCTTTAACCTTTAAATTTAGTGGTTCTAACTCATTTAATAAAAATCAAGTTGTATTTTTACCAGCTTCATCATTATCTAAATAGGTTTCTACTTGCTTATAATTTGAGTTTTTAATATATTCTATAGCTTTATTTACCATTGATACAGAATTTAAAACTAGATAATCCTTAGATTTTTTATCTTTAGCTATTGAGATATAGGCTAAAAAGTCATTTAAGCCCTCAAAAATGAATAGTTTACTAGAATTGGTATATTTTATCGTTGTAATGTCTTTCGTTCAAATTCATCACTTAAAATACTTATTATTAAGCTCTAATCATCAAGAGTTATTTTTAAATGAGATTCAGAAATAGCTTTTATCTCATATATTGTAATAAGTTTCTTGGATATAGTCCTTAGCAATGCTTGGATTAATTACCCTACTTTCTAAATATTGGATTAGTGCTAAAATTTGTAATGGTTGAGTTTTCTTAATTAGTAGTTTATTTATTTTATCCTGTAGCAGTGGTGTTTGTAAGATTACTTTCTCTTTAGGTTTAGTGGTTTTTTTAGTAAAAATACTAGGCTGAGTTAAATCTCATGCTATCTTTAAAGCTTCTTTAAAATCACAATTATTATAAGTCATGGAGTACTTATGCACAAATAGGGTAAATGTCCCACGAAATTTAAGTTTTAGTTAATAGTTACAAATAAACTCTATATATTCAATACTTTTTTTCCAAAATCTCTGAGTTCTCCATTTGGACTTACATAACGATAAATAGTAGGTCTAGTAACGCCAAGTTCTTTACATAATTGCATAACACTAGTATCTCTATTTTTCATAGCAACTTGAGCAAATCTAACTTGAGACTTAGTTAGTTGAAATTTCCTACCACCTTTTTTCCCTCTGGCTCTAGCAGCTTTTAAACCAGCGATTGTTCTTTCCCTAATTAATCCTCTCTCAAACTCAGCGAATGCACCAAATATTGAGAATATCATTTTTCCAGCAGGTGTAGTTGTATCTATATTCATACCTTCTCCAGTTAAAACTTTAAAACCAATATCTCTTTCATTTAGATCATCAATTGTATTAATAAGATGTTTGAGACTTCTACCTAAACGATCTAACTTCCATACAACTAATACATCATCTTTTCTAAGAGCTTTTAAACAACTTTCAAGTCCTGGTCTATCATCTTTAACACCAGATATTTTATCAGTATAAATATTTTCTTTATTAATATTAGCTTCAACTAGTGCATCTATTTGTAAATCTAAAACTTGAGATTCATCAGCTTTAGAAATTCTTGCATAACCTATTTGCATTTTTGACCTTTTTAGAAGTGTAAATTAAACCGAGGTATATGTAACAGTCAGAATAAACTATTTTTAGATTATAATAAGTGTAATATAAACCGTTAATTAATCTTATTATATCATATGCTAAGTAAGATTAATTAATTTACAAGGAAATCAATTGACCTATCAAAGAATATTAACTAAACAAGAAATTAATGATTTTGAAGCAATACCCGTTTTTAATGAGAAAGAAAGAGATTATTATTTTAATGTTCCAAATAAATTATTAAAAAAGGTTGATAAGACTAAACAAATATATTTTATCTTATTATATGGATATTTTAAAGCAACAAATAAATTTTTCTTGTATTCCAAAGAAGATAAAAACATACAGCATCTTCCCGATGAATTAAAAATTACTAAATCAATTAAAATTCCTACAAGATCATCATATCACAGATATAAAGAGATGATAAGAAACTATTTGATGATTGAAAGATATTCTAATGATATTAAATCAGTCCTTATAAATGAATCAATAAATTTAGCTTCTAATTTTGTGAATCGTAAAAAAATATTTTATACATTAGTTGAACTATCTAAAAAACTAAAAATAGAAATTCCAAGTTATACTGAATTTACAAGAATTATTACATTAGCACTAAATTCTCAAAAAAAAGATATTTTAGATAAATTAGAACCATATTTACAAGATATAAGATTAGAAGAACTAAATGAATTTTTAGAAAAAAACGACCATTATAAAAATAAATATCATCTAGTTAAGTATAAAAAGTTAGAACATTCAACAAATAAAAAACAGATGATTCAAAGTCTTGTAAAGTTAAAAACTATTAAATCGAAATTCAATATATTGAAAGAGATTATTGAAACAATAGGTTTATCTTCAAAAACTGCTCACTACCATGCTCAGTGGATTGAAAAGAGTCGAGTATTTCAAGTAAAAAGAAAAAAAGATGTAGAATCCAATTTTCTACTACTTTCATTTGTATATTATCAATACCTAGTTAGAAATGATAATTTAATTGATAGATTTGTTTCAATTGTACAGAGTGCTAAAACATCATCATTTAGAACACAAAAAGAGTTTGTATTTGAACAAGAACCACAGAAAAACAAGCTTATTCAATCACTTGAAGATATAAATTTATCAACTTTAAATGATATTGAAGAGATTGTTAAAAATAAAAAACTTAGTGCTGTTAAAAAAGTGCTGGCGATTGAAGAACTCGTAGCTATAAAATCAGAGTATTTAAAAAATATTTTAGTTGATAAAAATTTACACGAGCATACAATCGATAACAAATATGATTTTATCTCAAAAAAATCAATATCGCTACAGGGAAAATTATCAGATATATTACAAACTATAGAATTTGATGAAAAGAATTCAAATAAAGATATTATTGAAGCTATAAAATATTTTAGAAATAATTCTACCATTACAAACAAAGCACCCCATGCTTTTTTGGATGAAGAAGAAAGATTAATAATATTTACTGATGAAAAATTTAAAATATCTCTTTATAAAGTATTACTTTTTTTTCATGCGAGTGATGCTATTAAAAATGGAACACTTAATTTAAAATATTCATTTAGATACCGTAACTTTGATGATTATTTAATTGAAAAAGATTATTGGTATAAAAATAAAGACACTCTGTTTAAAGTACATGATTTAGAATATTTAAAAGATTTCCATACTTTCATTGAGCCAATAAAAATAAAACTGAAAAATAGTTTTAAAAATACAAATGAAAATATTAACAAAGGATTCAATACCTATTTTACAGCTACCGATAACTCATTTATACTAAAAACTCCCAAAGTTGATAAAGATGAGAATCAAGACTCTATATCTAAATATTTCCCAAACAGCGAGTATATATCTATTATTGATGTATTAAATACAATCAATAAGAAAACTGATTTTTTATCTTCTTTTCAACATTATTCACAAAGTAAAGCAAAAATAAATCACAATTTATTGCTTGCTGCAATACTTGGATATGGTTGTAATCTTAGTCTTTTAAAGATAGGTAAAATCTCAAAAGGTATAAATGAAAATCAGCTAGACAATACTAAAATTTGGTATTTTAGTGAAGATAATACAATTGAAGCAAATAATAAAATCATTAAATATATGGATACATTAGAACTTGTAAAATTAATGAGAGCAGATATAGATATAAATCATACATCTAGTGATGGTCAAAAATATAATATGTCATCATCAATTGATTCTACAAATGCTGGTTTTTCATTCAAATATTTTGGAACATTAAAAGGTGTAGTTGCATATACATTTATAGATGAGTCTCATAGATTATTTCATTCTCAAGTTATCAATGTCAATGCTAGAGAATCAGGATATGTTATTGATGGACTTTTAAATAATGATGTTGTTAAAAGTGATATACATTCTACAGATACGCATGGATTTACAGAGATAATTTTTGGTTTAACAAATATTCTTGGGTTTAGTTTTGCACCAAGAATTAAGAATCTTAAAACACAACAACTCTATGATTTTATTAGTCCTAAAGAGTATAATAATCTTGGATATAAACTATCATCAAAAAGAAAAATTAATGAGAAAATCATTGAAGAAAATTGGGATGATATTTTACGATTTGTTCTAACTATAAAAGAGAAAAAAAGTACTGCAACTCAACTTTTAAAAAGGCTTACATCATATTCAAAGCATCATAAATTATACACTGCAATAAAAGAGTTTGGAAAAGCTATAAAAACAGATTTCTTACTCAATTATATTGATGATGTAGTATTTCGTCAGAGAATTGAAAAACAACTCAATAAAGTTGAATCATCAAATAAATTTTCTAAAGCAGTTTTCTTTGGTAATAATTCTGAATTTACAGTGGCAACTGCAGCAGAACAAAATATTGCAAACAACTCTAAGCGTCTTATTCAAAATGCAATTATTCTTTGGAACTATCTGTATATCACTAAAAAATATAAACAAGCTAAAAATCAAACTGAAAAAGATGAGATTATAAAAGCTTTTAAAAATAGTTCAATTATTCATTGGAGTCATATAAATTTTTATGGTGAATATGACTTTACACGTTCTTCAAAGAGAATTCAACGTTTAATTACTCTTGACGATAATGAAAAGATTGTTTAAATGTAGAGAATGTAAAAAAGATGTCAAAAACACCAATTATTAAATGAAACTTAAATTTTGTGGGACATTTGTCCTATTTGTGCATAAATACTCTATTACCGATTAGCCCTGATTGGGTCAGTAATCTGAATATCCAAGTTGATTTGAGCTTTTTCTCTTAAAAATCTTATCAACTTGCAGTTTCATCTTTATACTTCATCAATACTGATGTTAGTATAGGGGACCTGATAGGGTCAGAACTTAACCTTGCAAGCTAATTTAACCATTTTTTATTAAAAATAATTAACTTGCGTTAAGCCCTATACTACTCTCTATCAATGTTTTCAACGGTGTGGTTGTGAAATCTTATCTTTCAGAGCGACTACACTCCCACACAATACATTGTTTCTCCCAAGCTCAGTCGGTTAATAAACCTTTGATACTGAACTCGGAGAGAGAAGTATAGCACCTAAATTAACTTTTTTAGGTATGCTATTGCTTCAAAATTGGGTAGTTTTAGGGGTTAAACCTCGTCAACGTCGCTCTTTCGTTTCGAATCATATATCTATGTAGGTTTTTTTCAAATGGGGTTTTGCGGTCATAATTTGTTCCTGAAGTTATAGTTAAATCTGTTTAAATGTATATATTTCAATAAGATAAGGTTTACTCATCGCATCGTAAACTTTGTAATTTAATATAAAATAGTACGGAACTAGTCCTAGATAGCACGAATCAGTAGCTGTTATTCTTTAAATTTGTGTTTAATTTTTATGAGACCTGATTCCAAAACGGTAACTAAATGAACCTATATCTAAGTCCATTCGTATCCTGTTAGCCTCGCAACAGTCATTATAACCTACACGATGGGGTGATTCAACTCGAATCTCCACAGATTGTTATTTTTATGGTGTAACTAAGAAAGAATTTGATAAAATTCTAACTTATTCAGAAGTTGTGGTCGTCAAACTTTTTAACTTCTGATTAATCTCTCATAGACACTCTGATCAATGCCCTTTTAATCCAAACATTTTATATCAAAAATCTTTAAAATAAAATAAATTATAGATTTTTAAGAGAAAAAGCTTAAATCAACTATATTGTTACTTTCGTCATTTTATCAATATTGTCAAACCTTTCATTTGTTTGTGTTACTAATAATTTAATTGCATCTTTATCATTTTTCTTTTTATCAATATGATATACAGTCATTATACTTCTATATTTTAATTAATAATTATAACTAAAATAGACTTCTTACATATTAGATATTTTATTATTTTAACTTTTTAGGAATAATAATTTAATTCTTTCTCTCCTATTTTATTGGAGTGCTAATATTATCATTCCAATAAACAATAAGATTTGAATTACCATATTCAGGATATGTACTATTAAATACATATTCCCTACACAATTTAGAATCTTTTGATGTATCTACAAAACTAAGATAACTTTTCATAGTCACTCCTGGAGTACTTGAATCTATTATTTCATTAGAAAAACCATAATCGGTACAACTCATATTATTTGTAGATACATAAGTTTCATGGTATCCCAGTGGTGCTATTCTTTCCATATTTGATACAAAAGAGCTACTCATATTTTTATAAATCTGCATATTGTCATATGTTGATAAATTATTGTTTAAAGATTCATTAACAGTAAAACTAACAGTAGTTGTTACATTATCTATTTTATCGCTTACTGTAACTATAGCATTAGTAGCACTTTGTGCAGTTAATGGTGTTCCTGAAATAATACCAGTAGAAGAATCTATACTTAATCCAGCAGGTAAATCTATAGCGGTATAAATTAAAGTATCTCCATCACCATCAGTTGCATTAATTTCTAAATTAGTCATAGCTGTATTTACAGTTAATGTTGAAGCTACATAACTTCCAGTAATTACTGGAGTTATATTAGGAACTATTTCATCAATATCATTTAAATTAATAGTAATATTTTGAGTAACACTATTAGTACCATCAGTTATAGAAGCTG
>Ga0233449_1002442_pt1 | contig 14787 bp, 8 predicted proteins | sample SI_124_October20_FD_183012 | JGI IMG/M metagenome (GOLD analysis project Ga0233449, IMG submission 183012) | Seawater microbial communities from Saanich Inlet, British Columbia, Canada - SI_124_October2016_200_MG | ecosystem: Environmental > Aquatic > Marine > Inlet | place: Canada: British... | reverse complement strand
ATTAGCTAATCGTGAAAAAGACCTAGCAGCAACGTTGGTTGAGCGTGACGGTGCGTTGGTTGAGCGTGACGGTGCGCTGGTTGAGCGTGACGGTGCGCTGGTTGAGCGTGACGGTGCGCTGGTTGAACGCGATGGTGCGCTGGTTGAACGCGATGGTGCGCTGGTTGAACGCGATGGTGCGCTGGTTGAACGCGATGGTGCGCTGGTTGAACGCGACCGGGCTTTAGCGGAAGTGGATGCTATTCGGGCGTTCAGAGCAGCGGAAGTTGCATCAACTACTTATCAACTCGTAGCGCTGGTTACTCGATTCGGGGCGAAGGGTGTCCCCCAAGGTTCGTTTCGGCGTTTGGTCGTTTCAACTCTGCTTCGCCGGGGAAGAAGAATCTATTCGCTCCTGCGTAACTTTAAAATTCAATTTCGAAGCAAAAAAACTTCGACTGCCACACCGGAAAGTGGAGCTTCACGTGTGTCAGTGAACTTCAAATCACAAGATTCTCCGGCGGTTTCAATAGTAATCCCGGTTTATGGGCAAGTAGCCGTTACGGCACAGTGCTTAAAGTCAATTGCGCAGGCGAAGAACAAAACACCGTTTGAGGTTGTGGTGGTTGATGATAAGTCGCCGGATGATACCAGCGAGTTTCTGGCAGGCTGCTCGGGTATACGAATAGTTACAAATAAAGAGAACCAAGGTTATCTTCGGTCTACCAACAACGGAGCTAAAGTTTCTGATACCGATTATCTGATCTTGTTAAATAATGACACCGAGGTCTTTGACGGGTGGATTGATGATCTTTTGTCAACCTTTGAACAGCATCCTGATGCAGGAATTGTTGGTGCTCGGCTTGTCTACCCCGACGGCAAACTGCAAGAGGCTGGGGCCATTATTTTTAATGACGGGACGGGCTGGAACTATGGACGCTTTCAAAACCCCGATGACGAAAAATTTTCCTTCGTAAGGGAAGTGGATTACTGCTCTGCAGCTTGTGTGGCGGTCAAGCGCGAGGTGTGGGACGAGATTGGTGGTTTTGACGAACGGTTCGTACCGGCTTATTACGAAGATGTTGATCTAGCATTTGCTGCTCGGGCGAATGGTTGGAAAGTGCTATATCAACCAAAAACAAAGATAGTTCACCACGAAGGTGTGTCCCATGGTACAGATGAAGATTCTGGGCTCAAAAGTTATCAAAAAGTAAATCACATGGTTTTTGTAGAAAAATGGGCCAAAGATTTAAAAGAACAAATGCCAAATGGTGAAAAAAGTGTTGCTTTAGCGGCTAACCGTGCCTCATCTGGCCGAATTTTTGTAGCGGATTACGAAGTGCCTCATTGGGATCGACACGCGGGCGGGCTCCGCATGCGCCGCCTACTTGAGATTCTTATCGAGATAGGGTGGCAGGTAACTTTCGCTCCGGGCAACCGGGCTGCTATCGAGCCTTATGCTACGGAACTGCGGCAAATTGGTGTAGAGATTTGCTGTGATTGTGAATTTCCTGATAAAACGGTGCGTGGTTTTTCTCAATTGTTTGATGTAGCGCTATTGTCACGCCCCGAGGACGGTGCACGATGGCTGTCGGCGTTCCGCTCAGCATCTCCGTCTACTCATATCATCTACGACACAGTGGACCTTCATGCGTTGCGTAACGAACGAGGGCGTTTACTCGGACGAAATGATCAAAGTGAAACAGCAGAAGAACAAGTAGCAGTACAGGAACAGCGCTTGATAGATGCGGTTGATCAAACCTTCGTCGTTTCGTCTTTTGAAAAAGAGTGGCTGGCAAAGCGGCAGCCGAACGCCAAAGTTTCTGTAGTGGGGCTGGTTCATAACGAGCCGGTTAGCGAAACTAGTTTTGATCAGCGCAAAGGCCTTCTTTTTGTGGGAAGTTGGAACCACAAGCCAAACCAAGATGCGGTGAGATTTTTGCTTGATGAGGTGATGCCACTTGTCTGGCAAAAAATCCCGGAAATTAAATTGAACCTTGTTGGATCAGATATGCCGCAAAACCTTGGAAGTTCAGATGGTCGGGTGGTATGCCATGGCTGGTTAGAGGATTTAACTCCGTTGTTCGACCAGGTCCGCCTTTCGCTGGCACCACTTCGTTTTGGCGCAGGGCTTAAGGGAAAGGTGGCGGAGTCGCTTTGTCGCGGCATTCCCGTTGTTGGGACTTCGATGGCTTTTGAGGGCTTTGAGATGAATGAAGAACTCAGTCTTGGAAAAGCAGACGGAGCAAGCGGAATCGCCCGAGCGATAGTGGCTCTCTATCAGGATCAAGGAACTTGGGAGAAGTCGTCTCAGTCTGGACGGGCAATGGTCGCTGATTTGCTCGGACGAGAACGGGTTTCTGCTGACCTTAAGTCGGCTCTTGAATCCGTTCGCACCGCAAATAGCTGAATTTATACGAGTACAAAGTGTTGTTGAAAAAGTGCCATGATGTGATGAACCACCTCTGGTTGCACATGGCGTCCGTCTTCTGTCCAGGCGATTCCTTGATCTGAGTTGAGAACGATTTCATAACTCGGAAAATAGTGAGCGTTGACTCGAGAGGAAGCAAAGTCTTCTGCAACGGCACGGAGGATTGATTTAGAATAGCTGTTAGCGACAACCACATCACGATTGGTAAATGTAGCCATAAGTGGAACTGGGCTGGTAGTCACCACAATTTGTAAATCATTTTGGCCGCAGGCAGTTAGAAGGTTGCCGATGGCTTCCATGTTGGCTCTGTTTTCTTCAAACCCGCTCACCTGGAAGGAATAACGGTCGGGGTGAAGTTGTTGCATCTGCGGTGACGGGGCCATGTTTAGGTAGATACCTGTTTTGTGGTCAAACCAGAGCTCAACTAGCCCAAGGGTCAGCACAGCAACCCGACAGTCAGCAATACGGGCCACGACCCGAGAGATTGTCTCATGCCGTTGAACGCTTTGTCCAAAATTAACCCATTTAAGGGTTGGGTTCGCTGAAGGGTCAACCCATGTCCCATCGCCAAGATCGACCAAACTTTCCTCTGGGAAACGTTTATTTGGGTCAAGGGCCCATTCCAGTTCATGGCGCAAAGCATGAGTTGAATATTTGTTCATGAAGCCGCGACCGGTGACGTTTTCTTGAGCTAATTCGAAATCGTCAAACTCGGTGGCGGCAGAGACCACGCGGAAGCCTTTGCCAAGGAGAGCATTTTCAATTCCCCGAGCAAAACAAGACCCCATAGCGAAGATTCCGTCTTGAGAAGAGAATCGAAATCCCGGATCTGGTATTGAGGGGGTAAACAGGGGTTGTTTCATGCGTTGAACAGCAAAAGGCCCGTCCTGGTCATCGGGGTCAATACCTGTCTTGAACCAACGCGAAGCAGAGTTGTTGGCAAGATTGTTGACGGCTTCTTTTGTGGTGTGTTCGTAGGTGGGCATTTGAACGCCTTTCAGTTTATAAAAAGACCGTATCAGTCGTGATCGTGGACCGGAGAGCATCAAGGTGAGGTGGCAACTTTGAAACCCCCAGTGAGCGTAAACGGTGGTTGCCTAAAACAGAGTTTGCCGGGCGAGAAGCGGGGCGAGGTGGATTCAAACTAGCGGTACTCACGGGATGAATGCGATTAGGGTTCAGCCCGACTGCTAGAGCTATTTCGCAGGCGAACTGGTACCAAGAGACAACTCCGGTGTTGGTGACATGAACTAACCCAGAAACCTTTTTTTCGATGAAAGTGATTACTGCCGATGCGAGGTCATCAGCAAAAGTAGGACAACCCCATTGGTCATCAACAAAATACAGATCGTCGGGACCGTTTAATAGTCGCAGAATAGTTTTTAACATGTTCTGTCCGTCTGGCCCCATCACCCATGAGGTGCGAACGATCAATGCATCTGGGCCGGCGAGTTGCTCGCCCAATAATTTGGACTTGCCGTAGACCGAGAGAGGGTTCGGGGTGTCATTTTCGCAATAAGGGCCGTCTTTAGTGCCATCAAAAACGTAATCGGTGGAAATCTGCACGAACCGGGCGCCGGCTTTAGTCGCTTCCGATGCAAGAACACCAACCGCGGTGCCGTTCACAAGCATCGCTTTTTCAGGGTCCCCTTCGCAAGCATCAACATTGGTCCACGCAGCACAGTTGATTACAGCGTCAGGCATTTCACCGGCGAATACTTCAGCAATTTGAACAGCATCAGTGATGTCCAGATTGCTGTGATCAAAAGCAAAGAGATGGTGGCTACCACTTTGACGCTGCAGCGCAAGGCCTAGCTGCCCAGAGCCTCCGGTGACCAGTATTTTCATAAACGGGCCTTGAGTGGTCCCCACCAAGGCCGGTTGTCGGTGTACCAGCGGACAGTATCGGCAAGACCATCTTCAAACGAATGCTGTTGGACCCAGCCCAAGGCAGAGGCTTTAGAAATATCAATGGAGTAACGCCGGTCGTGGCCCAGTCGATCGTCAACCCAAGTGATCATGGATTCATCGCACCTGGTGAGTTCCAACAAAGCATGGGTGAGTTCAAGGTTGGTAAATTCGTTGCCGGCTCCAATATTGTAAATGTCACCAGTCGTGCCTTGGCGGAGCACAAGGTCTACGCCTGCACAGTTATCGGCCACGTGGCACCAATCACGCACATTTTTACCATCACCGTAGATAGGCACTTTCTTGCCATCAAGAAGATTGCTGATGAATAATGGAATAAGTTTTTCAGGAAACTGGTATGGCCCGTAGTTGTTTGACGACCGGGTCACCACTACAGGTAGGCCATGCGTTATGTAGTGGCTTAAAGCGATTAAGTCAGAACCAGCTTTAGAAGCAGAATACGGAGAACGAGGGTTAAGTGAATCTTCTTCAGTAAACGACCCCTCATCAATCGAGCCGTAAACTTCGTCAGTTGAGATATGTAAAAAACGCTCAACATCGGCTTTTCGAGCTACGTCGCAAAGCACATTGGTGCCATCACAGTTGGTGCGAATAAATGCATCAGGGTCAGTTATTGAACGATCCACGTGACTTTCCGCAGCAAAATGAACTACTGCTTGATGCCCAGGCAAAGACGCCTCCACAGCGCTTCGGTCACAAATGTCACCATGTATGAAAGAAAAACGAGGATTGTTTTCCAGGTCGACGAGGTTGGCTCGATTGCCGGCATAGGTAAGCGCATCAAATGCTGTTACATCGTCATCTGTGGTGTCAAGTACATGACGGACATAATTGGATCCGATAAAACCAGCGGCTCCGGTAACAAAAAGTTTCATGACTACTTCCGCAAATCAATGTGAGGTTGCCTACCTGGATCAAGATTGCCCCGAAGGGGGTTGGCCTGATCCCGAGGAGAAAGAATAGGTTCAGCGACTCCCCAGTCAGCGTCGATATCTGGGTCATTCCATGCAACCCCAAGTTCGTCAGCAGGGTTGTAGTAGCCATCAACAAGGTAAGTGATGGTCATGTCGGTAAGAGCGGCAAATCCGTGGGCCACTCCGGGTGGAATGTAAATGCCACCGTGGTTATGGGTGCCATTGGAGCGAGCGCCGAGATCAGTGCAAATGGTTGCACCGTCGGTAGGGGAACCTTGACGTAAATCATGAAGCACTACCCGAGCAGCGCCGAAAGGAACGTACCAATAGTCGGCTTGGTGCAAGTGGTAATGGAGGCCAACCAAACTATTAGCTTGACGATCAGCTCTGTTGCCTTGAATCATCTCTCGGCCTTTAGGAAACCATTCTCGCCGCCAGGTTTCAACAAAAATTCCACGCTCATCGCTATAAACTTCAGGCGTCACAAAAGTGACGCCGTCAATGACCTCAGATGGAGTAAGTGTTGGCATAAGAGTCCTAACGGAGTTCAACGATGGAATCATCGCCCAGCATTAAAGAAGTAGTTGTAGCAGAAGTTGTACCTGTAACACTACTAGACCGACCAAGGAGTGAAGAAGTGATACGGCCAGCCATACTAATTGAACAGTTTTTCAAAAGAACCGAATCATCTAAGGTAGTCGATGAGAGTACGCAACCGTCGCCGATAGAGGCGTAGGGGCCTATTTGGCAGTTTTCAATCGTAACGTTTTCGCCGATCACCACTGGCCCAGTTATCGTTGATCCAGCGATTGAACTTTGGCGGCCAACCTGGACTGGGCCGTTGATGACAGAGTTCGAACTAATACTGGCTTCATCGTTAATAGATGAATTAATGGTGCCAAGTACAAGTCGGTTGCACTCTAACAAAGGGTCTTTTTTGCCGGTGTCGATCCACCAACCTTCTAAAATGTCATGGTCAACAGCAAGGCCTTGTTCGATAAGCCATTGGATAGCGTCGGTAATTTCAAGCTCGCCACGAGCAGAGGGCACGATGGAGGCAACTGCTTGGTGTATGACCGCAGTAAAAAGATAAACCCCAACAAGGGCTAAATCAGATGGCGGATTCTCTGGTTTTTCTACCAAGCCGGTTACGTGACCGGCGTCGTTAACGACTGCTACCCCGAAAGACGATGGGTTGGCTACTTTCTTCAACAAAATACGGCAGTCTAATTCGCTATTTGTACGCTTATTTTTAAAATCTTTGACGAGGTCTCTAAGATTTTGCTCGAGCATGTTGTCACCGAGGTACATGACAAAGTCATCATTACCTAAAAAATCCTGGGCAATGAGCACGCAATGGGCAAGACCGAGAGGTTCATGTTGTGGGATATAAGAAATGGTGATTCCCCATTGAGAACCGTTACCGACAACTTGACGTACTTCGGTGCCAGTTTCCCCAGTAATAATCCCTATTTCGGAAATGCCTGCCTCGACAAGACCTTCAATACCGTAGAAAAGGATGGGTTTGTTGGCGATGGGCACGAGTTGTTTAGCGCTGGTATGGGTGAGTGGGCGTAGGCGGGTGCCGCTGCCGCCTGCCAAAATCAGAGCTTTCATTGGATGTCGTTCCGTTTAGACTTCAATTCACTGGCCAAAAACCTAGTTGGTGGCTGCCATCTTGGCAATCTTATGGTAGATATGATGGCAGTTACCCATACTAGTAATCCCAGAATAATAAGGCTTATTTGTCTTGATAAGTCTGGGTCTGCGTAGTGGGTGGTGAATGAATACTCCCCGGCCTCAAGCATCCAGGAACGAAATACTCCATCATGTTCAATCAGACGTACTCGAGGGTCGTCTGAACTCCAGTTTGGATAGTTAAGTTCGTTTTCAATAAAAACGGTTACGTGCTCAAGGTTGACTTGGTAATCGATTGATTCTTGTCCGTAGCGGGTTGTTTGAATGCGATCAGTCATCGTCCACGAAGACTGATCAGAGAGTTCTTGTTGCGAGGGACAGGAACTCTCGTTGCAGCCAATGGTCCAAGCAGTCCAAGGAAGAAGGAAGGCTTCCAAGGAGGGAGGGTCAGTCACCATTTGCCAATAAGGCTTAATCATAAAACCACCGTAGTTAGCGGCATTATAATGTAGGCCAAGTAATCCTAAGGAATCTCTGGGTGTTCCGTGGGCGCGACTTGCAAGGTCTACAGAAGGAGGAAGACGTGCAGGCCGTTGTGTCGGTGGGTTCTGAAGAACGTTGTCCAGGATGGCTGCTGCATGGTCGCGTTTTTCAAGGTCTGCCTCAGCGTAACGAACCACCCAGGTTCGTTGACCGCTAGAATGTATCATTGTATCTAGGTGATTGGAACGAATCCCATCGGCTATCAAGAGAGCGATTAGGGCCAAAACGAGTAAGCCAACTCGCGGAGTGGTTAAGCGTTTTGGTAGTTCGGTTAAAGCAAGGGTGGCTAAAAGAGAGATAACAACTAGTTTTAAAATGCCAGGTGGGGTTGGGGAAAGGTCCCAGCCAAGCCAAACGCCCCAAGACAAGAGTGCGATTAGTGAAAGAACGGCTGGCCGTCGACGAGACCCGGGGCTTAGAAGGGTTTGCCACCCTAAAAGAGAAAAGAAGATAATTGCAATGGCAGCAATGACCTTTCCTTCAATAGCTGAGAATCGGCCGGGGAAGAGAGGGGAAAGCTTGCCCAACATTAAATTTCCCAAGAAAGCGTTTTTCGGGGCGATGGTTAAGAAAAGGCCGTAAAACCCAGTAACAATAACTGCGAGGTTAGGCCGCAAATGCTTCTTAGTGACTCCGGCTAAACCAACAAGAATAGGAATGCCGACTCCCCAAGAATATATAACTCGGTCGTGAATGGCAACTGAATCGAGAAAAAGGCCAAGAAAGTCTATAGAGCTAAACGCTGTATCTGCTCGGACAGCGAAAGTCGGCGGATGTGGCCGATATAAAAGGCCAGCAGAGCCTTGAGAGAGGTAAGCCAACCAAGCCCCCAGAAGCATTAAGAAGCCAGACAAGAGGAAAGTGAAGACCTTAAGTAAGGTTTGTTTGGTAACGACTTTCCGGTGTTGGAAGAGTTCAACGCTGAGGTATAGGGCTGCTGCTTGTGCCAGAGAAGTAACAAAAGACGGGTAGGCACCGGTACCAAGGGCATAAATGATGAATGGCAAAAAGGACAATCGTTTCCAGTCGGGCGATGACCGGGGAAAGGTAATTGACCAAAAAAGCCAAGGAGTGAGAGCGAACCCTCTAACGGTTTCTGCATGTTGGGCCTGAGCGAAAAAGCCACCGAAAAAGAGAAACGCTATTCCGGCAGCCAGAGCCCACCGCCAGCGAAAAAGATGGGCTCTAGTGAGAGCTACCATGCCGAGCCCGCCACCGGCTACAAAAAGAACTTGAATCTTTGCCAACATGTTGAGTGTAAGACTCACATCCAGAAGACCGAGAACCCACCAAAGTGGAAACCAAAGGCTAGATAAATTAAACGGTGAGAGAGGAATACCGCTCCCCACAAAGGAAGTCCAAGTTGGCCAGTCACCGTTTCCGATGGACTGGGAAACAAAAGCTGGGCCCGTAGTACTGACACTATAAAAATCCCAAGGAAAAGCTGCCCCAGAAAATACTTGCGGGAAAAAACTAAGAGATGCCACCAGGATCATGGCGGCTGAAGATGCTGTTTTGGGAAAACGTTGACCAGCCAAGCACACAAATCGGGCAAAATAGCGGAGGCGAGCGACAAAGTACAAGGTTAAGACCAGTGTGACCGGGTGGAGAAGGGAATTTCGATCCAGTCAGGACCACGCAGTTTGAAGCGTAGAAGATTACCGCGAATGATGGTGTCTGATGAATAATCGTAGACATCAAACATGTATTCAAAGGGCGAATCTTTAATGTATTGATAACTAACGAGGAGCCCTGGGGAGTTAATTCGCCCTTGTCTCATGTTGCTTATAGAAAGGCAAGGAAATTGGAGGACGAGCCTCGGGGAGATCCAAGCCTGATTTCCGTAGTGACCTTCGTCAAGAATTGCTTGTAAGTTTAATTTTCCTGCTGCGACACGAAAGTTTGCCAGGCCAAGCCAACTAGTTGTTTGGCGATCAATTCCGATTGCTCGTACAGCATTCCACTTTCCTGAAAGCCCCGCTTCAAGGGTTTGCCATCGGACAGTGTCTAAAGAAACACCGGAATCGTTTGAACTGAAGTCGGTTACTTCTCCTCCGCTCAAGATTCCGTATTGGAGTTCGATTTGGTTTGCTGTGGGTCCATCATCTGGGGTAATCCGGCCAACTGCTTCAAAGTAAAGGCGTTCGCTTCCGCTGGGGATGAAGTACCAAGGAGTGGCAAACCACCCGGTGGCTTCTTCTTCCATCTCTAAGTGGTAAGTACCAAACGACGCCCCAGAAGCATTCGGCGCACCTGCAATGGAGTTGGTCGCTTTATTGGGTGCTTGAATGGTGGCCAAAGTTTGTGTGGAGTTTGGAAGATAAACGGAAGGTGTTTCAAAATCAGTGATTTCTTGAAGAACGGAAGCAAGGTTGGGGTCGTGATAGCCAAGGGTGGCCGGAAGACCACATGGGCTTAAGCCAGCAGCTCCCCAGAGTCCTTGGCGTGGGGTTGACCATTCGGTTTGATGAGCGCCGTTCCATGTCAGGGCTCCCGTGAAAACTAAGGAAGAAATCAAAATGAGATAAGCCGCAGGTTTAGTAAAAGCACTTGGAGTGAGTTGTATGTTTTTTCGTTTTGAGGCAACTTTGATGGCTATCAACAACAAAAAGATAAATAATGCGATTTGGTTCAAGGGGAGAACGGCATTGATGCCATCAAAAACTTTTTGTACTCCACCGGGGGCGTACATTTTTTCACGAAACCATGCAATGACGAGGTCGGTGCTTGTGACGACAAGAAACAAGACAGGGAGCAAACGGGCGGTGTCTAAGAGCAATTTTTGAGGCTGAAGGGAGATTCTACTGATCGCCGCCCATATGAGGAGGGCCAGTAAAAAGAAAAATAAGGTTTGGCTGAATGTTTGGTAGAGAATGATTGCCGAGAGAGCGGTAAATAAAGAAGTGCTTAATTTTCTTCCTAACCACGCTATTTTCCCGATGGTTCCCACAAAAGAGAGAGCAGTAGCCATTCCCATCCAGGACCAAATTGATGGTACAAAATCATAAGCATTAGGATTAGCAGTCATAAATATGAAAATAGACAGGGCGGCAAAACGTAGAGCAGAAAAAAGATGTTGCCGATCAGAGTGGAGGGCAGAGCGGTAGATCTCTACCGCTAGCCCAGCGGCAAGAAAGGGGACAAGGGCGCCAAAGTGCCAAGGCCATTTACTCGGGGTAAGAAAGAGTAGAAGGTAGCCAATGAGAAGAGTGCGAGAAATAAGGTCGAGTGCTGCGTGATCGTCTTTTCTGGGGCGGGTCATGTGGAGGATGATCACTACGAAACCAAGAAGCACGGTAAAGAGTCGTACCGGACTGTTGTAGGGAACATGACGAAAAAGAATATCGTAGCGAGTGAACTCGTCAGTCCAATCAAGTTGGTGGTAATTGGAACCCAGTTGAGCCATAGCTTCGCGATTAGCCGACCAGAGCGATAGATCAGTGTCTACAAAAACGAAAAGAACAAATACGCTGAATGAAACCGCTAAGGCAGAAAAAGGAACTTTCCAAGAGAGGCTTCGCTGACTAAAAAGGCTTTCAAGGACGCTGGGGAGAATGACAATTAGTGGAGCGAGAGTTATCACTCCGCTGGTATGGATAGTGATGGCCAGCGCAGAGAAAAAACACCCAACCACTAAAGAAGTGGGAGAGTGGTTGCTTTGGAAGCGTAGAGCGGCGACGAGGACAAACACTGACAGTAAAGCGACCAGAGGTTCAGGGCGAAGGGTAATTTGCCAAGCAGCTGCACCAAGGACGTACGTACCGCCAAAGGCCCACCAAGAAATACTTGGTTTTGTGCCAAGAATGGGAGAAAGAACATGGCGAAGAATAATCCAACCACCCATTGAAGCTAAAAGCGCTGGCACGCGGAGCCACCAGACGTTACGTGAGACAGCGGCAAAGCCCAAATAGATCATGTCGTGTAACCAACCCAAGGGAACGAAAGTATTGAATTTTTCAAAATACTGTGGAAAAATTCCGGACCCTGTCCACTGAGTCGCGGTGGTTAGCACCCACCCATCGTCGTAGTTGGTTTCACCTAAGGCCATGAGAGAAATTAAGGAAAAGAAAATAAAGAAGTCAACGGGCCGCAGAGAAGGGTTCCGCAAAGACTTGAAAAGGCGTTTACCCGGCTGAAGAAACGAGGGGCGCAACAGTATCCATAAAACGGAGAGTAAAAGAGTAAAGGCAGCGAACCAAAGCATGTATTGGCTTGTTGACGGACTGCTTCCGTGTATTTCTGTCGTTAGCTCAACAGAAACTTTGCCCTCCTGAACTAACTCAAAAGGGGCAACGAGCGAAGAGACAACAGGCATCACCTCGGTTTGTCCGGAAGACAATGCCACGGTATTCAGTATGAGGGCCCAATCAATTTCGCTAAGATGAAGAGAGCCGTTACATGAAGTGTTGGCTGGCCAAGGTTGTTCGGTGAGCAGAGAAGAACCAACCCATACGCGAAGGCTTGTGCCCTCTCTTTCAATGAGTAAACCGCCGGTGTGTTCAGGGTGAAGAGAGGTTTTAAACACAAGGCCTTCGTTTAAAAAACAATCGAAGGAAACATCAAGAGAAACAGGACGGTGTGCAACAAGCAGAAGTTCTGTACCCGCTACTTCTTGACTTCCGTAAGTGCTGCTGTCAAGAAGGGCTTCATTCGACGGCCATAAGTATGTTGTAGATTCATGTTCACTGGAACTAAGAGCAGAGGCAGCGGCAAAAAGCGCGGTAAGAATAGAGAGGACCAAAAGTAAAGACCATCGATCTTGAACCCATTTGAGTTTATGCATCGTTACACTCTTTCGGCTCTTCCCTCAAGATCAAATTTGATCTGAGGCAGGAATAGAGCGTCCGAGTCCTTGATAGTGAATACCGGCAGCTGCCCATTTGTCCATATCCAAAATGTTGCGGAAATCGATAACATGGGTAATGCCTGAGGCGGCTACCTCTGTAGGGTCAATTTCGTTGAATTGCGGCCACTCAGTAGCAACGACCAAGAGACGAGCACCCTGACAAGATTCCAGAGCAGTTGCTGAGGTGGTATGCCCGTGGGAAGAACCATTGACTTTTGGATCAAAGACTTGGATAGGGATACCTCGGTCTCGTAAATGGTCAGCGATGGTTAATGCTGGTGAGTAACGGACGTCATCAGTGCCGGCTTTAAATGCCAAGCCCCATTGTGCAAGTCGGGGGCCAAGGTCAAACTCTTGCATAGTTTCAATAATTATGCGAAGGCACCGATCAAGTTGGGTGTCGTTGGCCGTTCGGGCTACCTCAACGAGGGACAACGGTTTTCCAGCACTTCGCGCAAATGCAGTAAAGGCAAGAGTGTCTTTAGGGAGACAACTCCCGCCCCAGCCTGGGCCCGGCTTCATGAATGAAGGCCCAATTCGAGCATCAAGACCGACGGAGGCCAAAACGCTGGTTATGTCGGCTTCCGTAACTTTGCAGAGAGCAGCAACTTCGTTGAAATAAGAAAGGCGAGTCGCTAAATAAGAGTTAGCAACATATTTACCAAGTTCAGCGGATGTGCAGTCAGTGACAATAATTGGGGCGTTTAATGGTTTATGAAGCGTAGCGAGGACTTGAGCAGCCTCTGGGCTGTATGAACCGATGAGAACCCGATCAGGGAACCGGAAATCTCGAATAGCGTTTCCTTCGCTAAGGAACTCTGGATTAGAAACAACGAAAACGCCACGTGGCTTAAGCCGTTCGGTAAGTTCTTTGCCCCAACCGATGGGAGCGGTTGACTTGGTGACGACAATTGTCCCAGGCTCCCAAATGGACTCAAGTTCGGCTACCACCGATCGCACCGCACTCATATCGGGTTCATCGTTGAGCCCTGCTGGGGTAGGAAGGCAAAGAAAAACTATTTTTGCTCCTGCTACCGCTTCAACATTCGAGGTAGTCACTTTAAGGTTCCCCGAAGAGATCGCCTTGGTTAGGATCTCGGTTAGACCGGGCTCGTAAAAGGGGGCAATACACTCTCTTAGCGATTCCACCCGATCAGGATCACGGTCACTGCAGGTAACTTGATGCCCCATGTCGGCTAGCACGACTGCTGCTGTGACGCCAACAAACCCGGAACCAATTACGGCAATGGTGAACTGTTCTGTTTCCATAAGTTATTTCCTGTGTTTGAAATTAGGTGGGGTATTGCGAAAAGAAAAGCTTACTTAGTGGGGGTTTCGAGCCGAGAGCCAAGATTTTGAAAATCTAGATTGACGGTTGAAACTACCGGCGATCGTTTACCTGTTTTCAAAAGGGGCACGGAGTCAACCTCATTCAGAGTGATAATGGTTTCTTCACCCACATAGTTTCGAAGTTCAGACAGAAGAGATTGTAGGCTTTCTTCAGAGAATTGTTCACCACGTACATAGTCAAGATTGAAAGCGCCAGGGACTGACTGATTGATCTGAAACATGCGCAGAATACTGCCACGGTCTTTGAAGAAGTGGGCGAAGAAAGTGCCGGGAAGCCAAGTGCCGTTACCGCAATGTACAATGGCTTGAGTTCGGCCTTCTATCCGACCTATGCGTGAAAGGTCTCGACCGCAGGGACAAGTTCCTTGCTCTACTGCAACGGCGAGATCGCCTATACGGTAGCGAATAATGGGCATGCCGAAGAGGCTTAAGTCAGTGATGACTACTTCGCCTACCTCTCCGGGTTGGGCTGGGCGGCCGTCCACGATTAGCTCCACCAAGTAACTTTCATCCATTACGTGGTGATCGGTTCCTTCAACACATTCGTAAGCGATTCCGGAGAACTCACGGCTGCCGTATTTGTCAAATACTTGGGTAGAAAACCCTTCTTCGATGAGTTTTCGTGACCCATCAGGAAGAGCCTGGGCGGAGGACATCATGGCTTGTGGAGAAAAATCAGCTGAACCGCCGCTTTCAATATAAGCAGCAAGAAAGTTTAACGACTCGGCGTAGCCGTCAACCAGTTTCGGTCGATGCTTACGAATGGTGTCAACAAATTTCTCTAGATTTTCAGGATTTAATTCAAAAGCAGGGATAAAGAGGCGCCGCATGAACCAAGCATCAATGTGCTCGCGAATGATTTGGCTTCGGCTCATGCCAAGTGTTTGATGCCAGAGCCGAGCCTGTCGATCTCCGAAACGCCAACCGGTCCATTCAAGGGCTCGGAGGGTGGTGGCCATTCTGAGTTCCAGTTGATGCCGGTCAGCAAACAAAGTGAAAGGTTCACCAGTTGAACCACTGGTTGTTACTTTTAGTAACTGGCTTTTTGGTACGTTGTCAGCCAGCATGTCGTCGCCGTTTCCGCGGACGTCGTTTTTTGAAAGCATCGGGAGCTGGGCAATGTCGCTAATTGTTCGTATGTCTGTAGGTGAGATATT